>Ga0070741_10008328_pt1 | contig 20895 bp, 17 predicted proteins | sample Coa_R1_4_FD_66440 | JGI IMG/M metagenome (GOLD analysis project Ga0070741, IMG submission 66440) | Surface soil microbial communities from Centralia Pennsylvania, which are recovering from an underground coalmine fire - Coalmine... | ecosystem: Environmental > Terrestrial > Soil > Unclassified ...
CCCCGAGCTGCGCGGAGCGAGGCTACGCGAGCTATCGGCAACCAAGACCACGCGATGATCCATGACGGCGGATGTGGGCAGCGGCGGCGGGACCTGAGCGAGTGGATGGTGGGGCGCAATGGCAAAGATCCATTCCACCTCCCCAAAAGCTCGGGTGGTGTAACCGGGTTCGACAGGCGGCTCGCCCGGTGCGCCGATGCACAGGTCGGCGCGGCCTGACAGCAACGCGTCCCAACAGCCGCCCAGGACCTCAGTGCTGAAGCGCAGCCGAGTTCCCGCGCCCTCCTCGTAGAACGCGCCGATCAGCTCGCATAGCCGCTCCGATGCTATGAGATCGTCATGAGCGATGCGCAGCTCCGTCTCCCACCCTTTCGCCACGCGCTGCACCCGACATTCGAGGTCGACGGCCGCGCGCAGCAGATGGCGCCCATCCTTGAGCAGTTCCTCGCCGGCGGAAGTGAGCTTCGCGCGGTGGCCGCTGCGGTCGAACAACTGCACGCCGAGATCCTGCTCGAGCTTCTGGACAGTGTAAGTGATGGCGGATGGCACGCGATGCATCTCTTCGGCGGCGGCCGCGAAGCTGCCCTTGCGCGCGATGGCATCGATTACGAGAAGACCGTCGAGTGATAGTTTCATGAAACAAGACGCTGCGTTCGATAATTCTGTGCCGAGGACGAAAACGGGCTAAAATCACCGGTTCGCCTGACTTAACACCCGAGAATCCGTCATCCCTGACCTTTCGGGTTATGGTTGCTATGCCGAGGTTACCGATTTTGAAGATTTCGAATACGCATACTCTAGCGCTAGTCGTAACGCTGAGCATTGCCGCGATGGTCAGCGGCTGTGCCAAGAAGGAAGAAGCCGCCGCGCCGAAGGCCGCGGCAAATCCGGCCCCCGCCGCCGCTCCGGCCGGGCCGCCCAAGGGTCTGCCGGTACGCGCCGTCCCCGTCAAACTCGGCGAAGTCGATGCACAGGTCACCGCGGTGGGGAACATGCTGGCCGAAGAGTCAGTGATCATCCGTCCCGAGATCGACGGGCGCATCGTCGGGTTGCACTTCAACGAAGGCCAAGCCGTGCAAAAGGGCGCCAAGCTGGTGAGCCTCGACGCTTCGGAGTACGAGGCGCAAATGGCGAGCAGCGAGTCGCAAGCGCGCACCGCCCGCCAGCGTTACGAGCGCTCGAACGAGCTGTTCGCCCAGAAGTTCGTGAGCCAAGATGCGCTCGATGTTGCGCGCAACGAGCTCAAGCGCGCCGAGGCGCGCGTGCGCGAAGACAAGGTGCGCGTCGAGCGCGCCAATATCTATGCGCCATTCGGCGGCGTGGTCGGCGTACGGATGGTCAGCCCGGGCGCCTATGTGAAGAAGGGCGACGATATCGTGCGCCTCGAAAACATCTCCTCGGTCAAGCTCGATTTCCGCGTGCCGGAGCATTACCTGTCCAAAATGAAGCCCGGCCAGGAGATCGGCATACGCGTAGACGCCTACCCGGGCGAGACTTTCACCGGAAAGATCTATGCGATCGAGCCAGTGGTCGACGAGAAAACCCGCACCATCCTGCTGCGTGCCCGCGTGCCGAACCAGGGGGGGAAGCTGCGTCCCGGCATGTTCGCGCGCGTGGCGGTGCTGCTCGAGCGCCGGACCAACGCCGTGCTGATTCCCGAGCAGGCGATCTGGCCGCAGGGCCAAGACACCTTCGTCTACAAGGTGGTCGACGGCAAGGCCGCGCTGACCAAGATCCAGATGGGCGAGCGCCGCCCCGGTGAGGTCGAAGTCCTCGCCGGTCTCGACCCCAAGGCGGTGGTCATCACCGACGGCCAGATCAAGATCAAGGACGGCGCCCCGGTCACGGTGCTGCCGTCCGCGCCCCCTGCAGCGGCGGCGAGCGGCCCAGTAGCGAAGCAAGGCAGCTGAGCGAAGCGGTGGCCAGAGGAGGAGCGAGACAGTGGTCCTGAGCGATATTTCCATCAAGCGCCCGGTGCTGGCGATTGTGATGAGTATTCTCATCGTGCTCGTCGGCTTCTTGTCCTACACCAGAATGGCGGTGCGCGAGTACCCCAATATCGATCCACCCGTCGTTTCGGTCCGCACGGTCTACAAGGGGGCGACCGCCGAGGTGATGGAGAGCGCGGTGACCCAGCCGCTCGAAGACTCGCTCTCCGGCATCGAAGGCATTAAAACAATCAAATCCCAGAGCCGCGAAGAGGTGAGCCAGATCACCATCACCTTCGTGGCCAGCCGTGAGATCGACGGCGCCGCCAACGACGTGCGTGACCGCGTCGCGCGCATCCGCAAGAACCTCCCCGCGGCGATGGACAATCCGGTGGTCTCGAAGATCGAGGCCGACGCCCAGCCGATCATGTGGATCGCGATGACCAGCGACCGGCACTCGGCGATGGAGATGACCGATTTCGCCGACCGCTATCTGACGGACCCGCTGAAGGCCATGCCGGGCGTGGCCTCGGTGATCATCGGCGGAGAGCGCAAATACTCCATGCGCGTCTGGCTGGACCGCGAGCGTCTCGCTTCCCAGGGACTGACGCCGCAGGACGTCGAGGATGCACTGCGCCGGCAGAACCTCGAGTCCCCCGGCGGTCGGATCGAGAGCACGCAGCGCGAGTTCACCGTGCAGGCGGTGACCGATCTGCGTTCGCCGGAAGCGTTCAATGACATGATCATCAAGGAGGTGAACGGCTATCCGATCCGCCTGCGCGACGTCGGGCGCGCGGCGCCCGGCCCCTACGAGAACCGCAAGATCGTTCGCGTGCGCGGCGAAGAAGCGCTCGGCCTCGGTATCGTCAAGCAGTCAACGGCGAACACCTTGGAAGTGGCGCAGTCGGCCAAGAATCTGCTGCCCAAGCTGCAGCAGAGCCTGCCGCCGGGCATGAAGATGTGGGTGGCGGTGGATACTTCGCGCTTCGTGCAGGCGTCCATCGACGCGGTATTCCGCACCATCATCGAGGCGCTGATCCTGGTGGTACTGGTGATCTTTTTCTTCCTGCGCGAATTCCGTGCGACCTTGATCCCGGCGATCACGATCCCGGTGTCCATCATCGGGCACTTCACCTTTCTGAAAATGCTGGGATTCTCGGTCAACACGCTGACCCTGCTCGGCGTGGTGCTGTCGGTCGGCCTCGTGGTGGACGATGCCATCGTCGTAGTTGAGAACATCCACCGCCACATCGAAGAGGGGATGAAACCGTTCAAGGCTGCGCTGCTCGGCACCCGCGAGATCGGCTTCGCCGTCATCGCGATGACCATCACGCTGGCCGCGGTGTTCCTGCCGCTGTCTTTCGCCCAGGGTGACACCGGTAAGCTGATGACGGAATTCGCGCTTACCGTGGCGACATCGGTGATCGTGTCCGGTTTCATCGCGCTGTCGCTGGTGCCCATGATGTGTTCGCGCCTGCTCAAGCACGAACACAGCTGGGCCTACAAGAAGACCGAGCCGTTCTTCGTAGGCATGACCAACGGCTATCGCAGCGCCCTCGGCTTCACCTTGCGCCATCGCTGGATTATCGGCGTGGTGTTCGTCGCCACCCTCGGCCTGATGGTGCTGTCCTTCCTGCAGCTGAAGGACGAACTGTCGCCCGAAGAGGACCGCAGCCTGATGTTGGCTTTTGTGATCACACCGGAAGGCTCCTCGATGCAGTACACCGACAGCTACATGCACGAGGTCGAGGCGATGGCCAAGAACGTTCCGGAGATCGAAACCATGTTCGCGGTCGTGGCGCCCGGCCTGGATCGTCCCAATCCGGTGAACCTCGGCGTGGCGTTCGCCGTGCTCAAGCCGTGGGAGCAACGCACGCGCTCGCAGCAGCAGATCATCAAGGAGTTGACGCCCAAGCTGTTCGGCGGACTGCCGGGCGCGCTGTCGTTCGCGAAGGGGATTCCTTCGTTCGGCAAACCGTTTTTCGCCAAGGACGTGGAGTACGTAATCTACGGCAACAGCTACCAGGAGTTGCAGGGCAAGGTTTCCAAAATCATGGCGAAGCTGTCGCAATGGCCCGGCATTACCGGTCTGGACACCGATCTGAAGCTGAACAAGCCGCAACTCGCCGTGCACATCGATCGCGACCGAGCGGCAGCGTTGGGCGTGTCCATGGATACGATCGGCCACACTCTGGAGACCCTGCTCGGCGGCTACGACGTCACGCGCTACAAGCACGAAGGCAAACAGTACGACGTCGTAGTCCAGATGGAGGACGACAAGCGGCGTCAGCCGAGCGATCTGACTTCGATCTACGTGCGCGGCTCCGACGCTTCGCTTCACATGTTGTCCAATCTAGTACGCCTGCAGGAGACCGTGGGGCCGAAGGAACTGAATCACTTCAACAAGCTGCGAGCGGCCGTCATCAACGGCCAGCCGGCCGCGAATGTGAGCCTGGGTCAGGTGCTGGAGAAGATCGACAGCCTGGTCAAGAGCGAACTGGGCCCGGATACGCGCACCGACCTCGACAACGTCTCGCGCGAGTTCCGCGAATCGAGCGGCGAGTTGTGGGTGACACTGCTGCTCGCGGTGGTGTTCATTTACCTCGTCCTGGCCGCCCAGTTCGAGAGCTTCGTCGGCCCCTTCGTAATCCTGCTGACCGTGCCGCTGGCCTTTACCGGTGCGCTCTTGGCGATGTGGATCAACGCCAAGCTGGAGCATGGAGGCACCTTGAACGTCTACAGCAAGGTCGGGCTGGTCATGCTGGTCGGTCTAATCACCAAGCACGGCATCCTGATCGTGGAGTTCGCTAACCAGTTGCGGGCAAAGGGCATGGGGAAGATGGAAGCGGTATTGGAGGCTTCCACGTTGCGCCTGCGACCTATCCTGATGACCACTGCAGCCATGGTGCTCGGTGCGATTCCTCTAGCATTCGCGAGCGGCGCGGGGGCCGAGTCCCGGCAGGCCATCGGCTGGGTGGTCGTTGGCGGATTGGTGCTCGGTACGCTATTGACGCTGTTCGTGGTGCCGACCGTCTATTCGCTGCTCGTGCGCACCGTCAAGCTGCCGCGCTTCGAAGACGAGGACGCGATCGTGCTGCCCCCGCAGCCTGCCACGGCGGGAGCGGGCGCGATGAGCGGGCCGCATCAGCGCCACGAGAGCTGATCGCCTTTTGTTGGTGGGGAAAAACGGCCCGCGCGCGGGCCGTTTTTCTTTGTAAGCTACGCCCGTTATGGCGATGACGATCGGTTGGGGCACCCTCTATTTGGCGAGCGAATGGGTAGTTCGCATCGCCATGCTGTTCTACGTTCCGCAGCGGCGCAGCCCAGCGGCGGCGCGCGGCTGGCTGCTGCTCATCTTCTTTCTACCCTGGCCGGGCTTGGTGCTCTATATCCTGTTCGGTCGTGCCTATCTGCCGCGCCAGCGACTCGAGATGCAGCGCATGGTGTCGCAGCTCGTGCGCGAACTGCAGCCTCGCATCCTCGGCAACAGCTTGATCTCATCGCCTGGTCTCCCGGCTTTCTTCGCACCGGCTGTCGCTCTGGCGCACGTGCTCGCCGATTTCGGCATCTGCCGTGGCAACCAGATCGAGTTGCTGACCGACTACCAAGGCGGAATCGACAGCCTTCTCCGGGACATCGACAAAGCCAGACATCACGTGCACTTGATGTACTACATCTTTCGCAATGATGAAACCGGCCAGCGCGTGGCGCGCGCGCTGATCGCGGCCGCGCAGCGCGGCGTGAACTGCCGCGTGCTGGTCGATGGATACGGTTCCTTCTTTTCATTCCGCCGCCTGGCTCCGCAGCTGCGCGCCCACGGCGTCGAAGCGATGCTGGTGATGCCGCCTCGCATCTGGGGGCGCAAGGCGGTGCGGCTCGATCTGCGCAACCACCGCAAGATGGCGGTGATCGACGGGCGTATTGGGTACGTCGGTTCGCAGAACATCGTGAACTCCGATGCGAACCGGGGCCTCACCAACGAGGAGCTGGTCGCGCGCATCCTGGGGCCGGTGGTACGTCAACTGCAGGGCGTGTTTCTTGCCGATCGATATTACGAGTCGGAACGCCTTCCAACCGACGATGCCGAGCAGCTGCTGCCGGAGGTTGCGGAGATCGGATCCGTTCTCGCGCAGGTGATGCCGAGCGGTCCTGGCTATCACCACGGCAACATCCAGCAAATCATGATCGCGCTCATTCACGCCGCCGAACGGCGCGTGGTGCTCACCACACCTTACTTCATTCCGGACGAGTCCTTCTTGCTCGCCCTGCGCATGGCGGCTGAGCGGGGGGTGGCGGTGCATCTGGTGCTATCGAGGCATTCGAACAAGCCGATCGTCCATTTGGCGCAGCAGGCGAACTACGAGGAGCTGCTCGATGCGGGCGCGCATATCCACCTCTACCACGGAAAATTCCTGCATGCCAAGCACTCGACGATCGACGATTGCGTGGCCATCATCGGCTCGAGCAATCTCGATATCCGCTCGTTTTCCCTAAACAACGAAGTGAGTGTGCTGGTCTACGACCGCGGCGTCGTCGCTCAGCTCGAAGCCTTGCAGGCTCGCTACTTCGCCGATGCCACCGAGGTCGATCCCGCGATCTGGCGCAAGCGCGGGTTGCTCAAGCGCACGGCACAAAACGTCGCACGCCTGGCCGACACGCTGCTGTGACCTCAGCCATTCAACGTGCTTGAACGAAAGTCTCAGAATTCTTTGCTATGAAGGCCGCTCAAGCGCCTATACATTGGACGCGAACGCCCAATTTCGGACTGCTCTGGAGTCCCTACAAATGATCTCCATCCGTCGCGCCGCGGATCGCGGCCATGCTAACCACGGTTGGTTGGACAGCTACCACACCTTCTCCTTTGCCGACTATTACGACCCTGTGGAAATGGGCTTCGGCCCGCTACGCGTCATCAACGAGGACCGCGTGCAGGCCGGCGGAGGCTTCGGCACTCATCCCCATCGTGACATGGAGATCATCAGCTACGTGCTCGATGGTGCGCTGGAGCACAAGGACAGCATCGGCACCGGCTCCGTCATCCGACCAGGCGACGTCCAGAGAATGAGTGCGGGAACGGGGGTGCTGCACAGCGAGTTCAACGCTTCGCAGACCGACTCAGTGCATTTCCTGCAGATCTGGATCGAACCCAAGGTGCGCGGAGTGCGCCCGAGCTACGAGCAGAAGGCCTTCAGCGCGCAGGACAAGCGCGCGGTGCTGCGCTTGGTCGCTTCGCCCGATGGTGCGGAGGGATCGGTGAAGATTCACCAAGATGCGTGGCTGTACGCGACGTTGCTCGATGGCCCGGAAGCGGTGCGTTTCGAGTTGGCCGACGGCCATCTCGGGTACGTGTACGTCGCACGCGGTAGTGTGATGCTGAACGGTCAGCGCCTTGCCGCAGGCGACGGTGCCAAGATCCGCAACGAACGTGTGCTGGAGTTGAGCAGCGGAGCGAGCGCCGAAGTTCTCCTCTTCGACCTCGCCGGCGAGCCGGCACACTGAGCGGGCCGGGTTCGCGAAAAGAGGCGCAATCGCGATGACTGGATATCTGGACAACGGCCGTTGGCGCACGGGCTGGTACGACACCCAAGCGACTCGAGGCGAGTTTCGCCGGCCACCGACGCGCTTCCGAAACTGGATCAGCCCGGACGGCGCCACTGGGTTTCCCGCCGAGCCGAATCGATACCATCTGTATGTTTCGCTCGCTTGCCCTTGGGCGCATCGCTGCTTGATCTTTCGTGCGCTCAAGCGGCTCGACCCGATCATCGGCGTCTCGATCGTCGATCCGGTGATGGGGGACGAGGGGTGGGCGTTTGGCGAGGGTCGGGGTTGCATCCGCGATACCGTCAACGGGTTTCGTTATTTACGCGAGCTCTACGTCGCTGCCGATCCGCATTACAGCGGGCGCGTCACCGTTCCCGTACTGTGGGACAAGCACCGCGGCACCATCGTCAACAACGAGTCGGCCGACATCATCCGAATGTTCAACGGTGCATTCGACGCCTTTACGTCCGTGCGCGACGACTACTATCCGCTGGCACTGCGAGCGGACATCGACGCGGTCAACGAGAGGGTGTACGAGCATGTGAACAACGGCGTCTACCGCTGCGGCTTCGCGACCAGTCAGTCGGCTTACGACGGGGCGTTCGATGCGCTGTTCGGTGCGCTCGACGAGTTGGAGGCGCGCTTGGCACGCGCTCCCTACCTCGTCGGCGATACGCTCACGGAAGCCGACTGGCGGCTGTTCACCACGCTCGTGCGCTTCGACGCGGTGTACTACGTCCACTTCAAGTGCAATTTGCGCCGAATGGCGGACTACCCCAACCTTTCGCGCCTTCTCGAAACGCTGTACGCCGTCGATGGCGTGGCGGCGACCGTCGACATGGATCACATCAAGCGCCATTACTACATGAGCCATCGGCACTTGAACCCGAGCGGCATCGTGCCCAAGGGGCCAGCCCTTGCGTTTTTGAATCGAAGCCGTTCTGAATCACGCTAACGGTTCGAACAGGAGACAGCATGACCACGAACATTCAGATCATGTTCTACAGCATGTACGGCCACATCTACAAAATGGCCGAAGCCGTCGCGTCCGGCGCGCGCGCGATCGGCAGCACTGACGTCTCGCTCTACCAGGTGCCGGAACTGGTGCCGGAGGACGTGCTGGAGAAGAGCGGAGCCAAGGCCGCGCGGCAGGCCTTCGCCCACATCCCCATCGCCAAGGTCGACCAGCTGCCGGATGCCGACGCCATTCTCTTCGGCACCGGAACGCGCTACGGCATGATGACCGCGCAGATGCGCAACTTTCTCGACCAGACGGGCAGCTTATGGATGAAGGGCGCTCTGGTCGGCAAGGTCGGCAGCGTGTTTACCAGCACCGCCACCCAGCACGGCGGCCAAGAGACCACGATCACCAGTTTCCACACCACGCTGCTGCACCATGGCATGGTCATCGTCGGTGTGCCGTACACCGAGCAGCGCCAGATGATCATGAACGAGATCACCGGCGGCTCGCCTTACGGCGCAAGCACGATCACCGGCGGCGACGGACCCGTCAACCGAGCGAGAACGAGCTGGCGATCACGCGCTTCCAAGGCCGCCACGTCGCGACGATCGCGGCGCAGTTGAAGCGCGGGCGGGCTTGACTAGGGCTCTGCTTCCCTAGAATCCGCGCGAATCGGGCAAGCGCTCACCGCCTGGGCGCTGCGCCAGTTCCTGCAAGAGCTGGTCGATTTTTGCCTGGGCTTCGGCTCCGCGTCCGGCGGCGAAGTCGACCATCTCCTGCACCGAGAAGTGCGCCTCCACGGACCGGCCATCCGCGGTGTTCACCACCACCGGGACGGGGTCCATCATATGGCCAAAGTCCAGATCTTCGTTCCATTCAAGACGGATGCCGGGAAGTTGACGCGCGGACGCCTCTTGCAGGATGCGCTTCTCGACCGCGCTGATACCGTCCATGGCTTGCTCTTGAAGCGTCATGATCCGCCTCCGTGGTGATACGCCGCGCATCGTCGACGGGTACGCCAGCAGCTGCCTGAAGGCTGCCGCCGAGCTTGCGCTGGCGCATGGTCGCAGCAAGATTCTCTCCGCTTGTCAGCTCCTGAAGTCTTTCGAGCGGCCGACCCCTGCCGTCGCACCAGCGCGCTGGGCGGGGCAAACGGCTTGCTATGATGTGGCGAAGATCACTTCACGGCAGTCATCGCAGCTTTCCTCAAACGTGCTTCGCGTCCGCGGCTTGCGCAAATCCTTCGATGGCCCTCAACGACGAGCTGTCCTGCACGGCGTCGATCTCGCCCTGGAGTCGGGTGAGTACGTGGCGGTGATGGGCGAGTCGGGTGTTGGCAAGTCTACGCTGCTCAATCTGATTGCTGGACTCGATCGGCCCGACGAGGGCGAGATCGAGCTCGACGGGCAATCCTATAGCGGATTGAGCGACGACGCGCTGACTCGGCTGCGCCGGCACAAGATGGGCTTCGTGTTCCAGGCGTTTCACGTGCTGCCCTATCTGAATCTCGAACAGAATGTCGAACTGCCGTTGCGGCTATTGGGCGTCGATCCGCGGAAGGCGGAGGCTGGCGCGCGCGACATGCTGGCGCAGGTCAACTTGGGCGCGCGAGCGCGCAGCATGCCGAGCGAGTTGTCGGGCGGCGAGCTGCAACGCGTTGCGATCGCCCGCGCGTTGGTTCACCAGCCGCGCCTCGTGCTCGCCGATGAGCCCACTGGCAATCTCGATCCGGACACGGCCGACGGCGTGCTGACTCTGTTGCGCGAGCAGATCAAGCGCACGCATGCTGCAGGCATTCTCGTCACCCATTCCCATCATGCGGCGGGCACGGCTGATCGCGTCTTCCTGCTCACGCCCGATGGCCTTCACGCGCGTTCGACACTCTCCGTATGACGACTCCTGCTTGGATTCCGATGGACCCGCGCGCAGCCGAAGTGCTCGACTTTTGGTTCGGTGCGCAGAATGCTCCCGATTACGGCAAGCCGCGCAAGGCGTGGTTCCGAAAGGACGAAGCGTTCGATGCCGAAATTCGCCTGCGCTTCGCAGCCACCCATGCGGCCGCCGACAGCGGTGCCCTCGATTCGTGGCAACACGCCGCACCAAGCTGCTTGGCCTTGATCATCGTGCTCGATCAGTTCTCGCGCAACATGTTCCGTGGCACCCCGCGTGCGTTTGCTTCCGATGCTCGCGCTCTCGCCGTCGCGCAGCACGCAGTCGCGCGCGGTTTCGATCGAGAATTGTCGCCGGTGCAACGCATGTTCGTGTATCTGCCGTTCGAGCATAGCGAGCGGCTCGAAGACCAGAAGCGCTCGGTCGAGTTGTTCGACACCTTGCGCGGAGTGCCCGAGCTGACCGATTCGATTCCCTACGCGCAAAGGCATTACGATGTAATCGCGCGCTTCGGTCGGTTTCCCCATCGCAATGCGATTTTGGGGCGGCCGAGCACGGCCGAAGAGCTCGAATATCTCAAGCAGCCGGGCACGGGCTTCTAGCGGAGCCGCGGTATGCGGGCGCACTAACCTGCGATCCGGTGTGGCACCGGCGTCTGCTACGCGTGGCTGTGTCCGATGAGAGGAGTAGGCATGACAGACTTGCAACAAGTGAAGGATCAGCAGCAGCGCATGTGGGCGCTGGGCGACTTCGCCATGATCGGTTGGAACACGGTCTTCCCGGGCGAGCTGCTGTGCGAAGCCGTGGACTTGCGCGCGGGCGACCGCGTGCTCGACGTCGCGTGCGGCAGCGGCAACGCTGCCTTGTCCGCTGCACGTCGCAACTGCGAGGCGTCCGGCGTGGATTATGTTCCCGCACTGATTGATCGGGCGCGCGAGCGCGCGGCTGCCGAGCGCGTTCCTGCACACTTCCAGGTCGGAGACTGCGAAGATATTCCCTTCGGCGCTGCGTCGTTCGACGTCGTGCTCTCGGTGTACGGCTCGATGTTCGCGCCCGATCAGGAACGCGCGGCTCGAGAGCTTCTGCGCGTGTGCCGATCGGGTGGCCGGATCGGCATGGCGAACTGGACGCCGGAGGGCTTTTGGGGGCAAACATTTGCGCTGGGCGCGCGCACGTTGCCACCGCCAGTGCCGCTGCGTCCCCCCACCGAATGGGGCACCAAGAAGCGCCTCGACGAGTTGTTCGGCGCCTCGATTGCGTCGATGCAGATCACGCTGCGCAGCGCCCTGTTCCGCTACCGCAGCAGCGCGCACTGGATCGAAGTGTTCAGCACCTACTTCGGGCCGATCATGCGCATCCTCGCGGCGCTCGACGATGCACGTCGGGCCGCTTATCTCACCGAGCTCGACGCCATTCTTAATCGTTTCAACGTCTCGGGCGACGACACGCTGGTCGTGTCGGCCGATTACCTCGAAGTGGTGATGGTGAAGAAATAGACCGGACACAATCGAAATCAACACGAACAACATGACGCCAACCGATCCCCCACTGCCGAGCCGCGCCGATCATTCGGTAAGTCCGCCGCTCGTCGATATTCCGCGCCGCTATAACGCGGCGGTCGATCTGATCGAGCGCAATCTGCTCGAAGGACGCGGCGACAAAATCGCTTATATCGACGATCTGGGTCAGTACACCTACGCGGAGTTGGCGCAGCGCGTGAACCGCGCCGCGAGCGTGCTCCGCGGTCTCGGCCTCGAGATGGAGCAGCGCGTGATGCTGGCGCATCTCGACACGGTCGATTTCCCGGCTGTGTTTCTCGGCGCGATTCGGGCGGGCATCGTGCCCGTGGCGGCCAACACGCTGCTCACTACGGCAGACTACCGATTCATGCTCGAGGACAACCGCGCCCGTGCGCTGGTCGTGTCCGAGCAGTTGCTGCCTGCGTTCGCGCCGCTGCTCGAGGCTTCGCCCTTTCTCGAGCATGTCATCGTGTCGGGAAAAGAAGGACACGGTCATCTTCACTTGCAGACTCTGCTGCGAGAGGCGGGTGGCACCTTCGCACCCGCACCGACGACGCGCGACGACGTCTGCTTCTGGTTGTACTCCTCGGGCTCGACCGGCACACCCAAGGGCACCGTCCATATTCACTCGAGCTTGATCCAGACCGCGGAGCTGTATGCCAAACCGATTCTCGGCATTCGCCAGTCCGATGTCGTGTTCTCCGCTGCTAAGCTGTTCTTCGCCTACGGCCTGGGCAACGCGCTCACCTTTCCGCTCGCGGTTGGCGCCACCGCGGTGCTGATGGCACAGCGGCCTACACCGGCCGTGGTCTTCGATTGCTTGACGCGACATCGTCCAACCATCTTCTACGGTGTGCCAACCTTGTACGGCGCGATGCTCGCGCACGCCGAGTTGCCTGCGCGCGAGAAGGTGGCGTTACGGGCGTGCACTTCGGCGGGCGAAGCCTTGCCGGCGGAGATCGGGCGCCGCTGGAAATCTCACTTCGGCGTCGACATCCTCGATGGCATCGGATCGACCGAGATGCTGCACATCTTCCTGTCCAACCGTCCGGGCGAAGTGCGCTACGGCACCACCGGCAAGCCGGTGCCCGGCTACGAGATCCGTCTGCTCGACGAACATGGGCGCGAGGTGGGCATCGGGGAGATGGGCGATCTGCACATCTGCGGCCCGACCAGCGCGACGCATTACTGGAACAATCGCGAGCGCAGCTTAGCGACTTTCGTCGGCCCCTGGACGAAAGCCGGCGACAAGTACAGCCGGGACGAGGCCGGCTATTACACTTACGGCGGTCGCTCGGACGACATGCTCAAAGTGAGCGGCATGTATGTCTCGCCGTTCGAAGTGGAGGCCGCGCTCGTCACCCACGATACCGTGCTCGAAGTCGCGGTGGTGGGCTGGCAGGACGAGCAGCAGCTGATCAAGCCGAAAGCTTTCGTCGTGTTGAAAGCGGGCGTGACAGGCAGCGCGCATCTTGCCGACGCGCTCAAGCAGCATGTGAAGGATCGGCTCGCACCGTACAAGTACCCACGCTGGATCGAATTCGTCGGCGAGTTGCCGAAGACGGCGACAGGCAAGATTCAGCGCTTCAAGCTGCGGCAGCAGATCGATGGTGCGCCGTCGAAGGCATGAGCGCGTCGAACTTGCTCCCATCGTTTTCTTCGCATGTGAGGACATGCGGGTCAGCACGATGACAACCGAGCTTTCATGAGTCAAGCATCCGAACTGCACGCCTCGCTTCACGTCGACTTCATGATCATTGCCGGGCACCGGCTGGAGTATCGTTGGATTCGACCGCATGCGTCGCTCGGTGCGGCGCGGCCAGTGCTGGTCTTTCTCCACGAGGGGCTCGGATCGACCACGCAATGGAAGACGTTCCCCGACCGTGTCGCCGAAGCGACCGGCAGTGCGGCCTTGGTCTACTCCCGCCTGGGCTACGGCCGATCGGACCCGATCGAGGGGCCGCGCAAAGTCGATTACTTGGAGCGTGAAGCACTCGACATCTTGCCGCTGGTGCTCAACCACTTCGAGATCCTCGAGCCGATCCTCATCGGCCACAGCGACGGTGCCTCGATTGCGTTGGTGCATGCAGGCGCGCGCGCGCGTCCGGTGCGGGCGCTGGTGGCAATGGCGCCACACGTGTTCGTCGAGGATCTTTCCATCCGCAGCATTGCCGAAGCGAAGGTCGCCTTCGAGACCACCGATCTGCGCGCGCGTATGGCGAAGTATCACGCCGATGCGGCGGCGACTTTCTGGGCTTGGAACGACATCTGGCTGCATCCGGATTTCCGGGCTTGGAATATCGAGCGCTACTTGGCGAGCATCGAGTGCCCGGTGTTGCTCATTCAAGGTCTCGACGACGAATACGGCACCCTCGCGCAAATCGATGCGATCGAGCGCCAAGTCAGCGGTCCGGTCAGTAAAGTCCTCTTGCCGCAGTGCAAGCACTCGCCGCACAAGGATCAAAAGGAGGCGACGCTCGAGGCGATTGCGGCGTTCGTGAAGAGAGAAGGGCTGGCGATTAGAAGCTAGGGACTGGGGAAATAGGCAGGGGTGCTTGAAGCTCGTCGCAAAGGGACTTAGCCCGGATGGAGCCGTTGCGCGGCGGAATCCGGGGAACTCTAAGTAGCCCGCAGCCCCGGTCCTCAGCCCCCAATGTTCCCCCGCCTCATCCTCGCGCCGCTCAAGCAGAACCTCGGCCGCGCGCTGGTTTCGCTGCTCGCGATCGCGCTTGGCGTAGCGCTCGGTTACGCCGTGCAGTTGATCAACGCCAGCGCGGTCAACGAATTCAGCCAGGCGCTGCAGTCGTTCTCGGGCACCGCGGATTTGACCGTGCGCGGTCCGCGCTCGGGCTTCGATGAATCCCTCTATCCGCGCCTGGCACGCCTGGCCGGCGTGGCGGTGGCGAGCCCGATGGTCGAGGTCCAGGCCTCGATCGCCGGGCAAGAAGAGCCGCTGCGCATCATCGGTCTCGATCTGTTTCGCGCCGCGCAGATGCAACCGCTGCTGCTCGGCGAAGCCGAAGAGCCCCTCGACCCGTTACGCGCCGATACGATTTTTCTCAGCACGGCGGCGCGCGAGTGGCTGCGCGTAAAGCTGGGCGACAAGCTGACCGTGCACGCCGGCACGCGCGATATGCCTCTGCGCGTGGCAGGTTGGCTGCCCAGCGAAGGCACGCGCGCACGAGTGGGCGTGATGGACATCGCTGCGGCTCAACAGTTATTCGGCCGGCTCGGGCACCTGACGCGCATCGACCTGCGTCTTCGCCCTGGTGCTGACTGGCAGCAGGTGAGGGTGCAGGTGGAGGCGCTGCTGCCGCCGGGCGTCGTGGTCGAACGCCCGCAATCGGCGGTGCGTGCCACCACGCGCATGACGCGCGCGTATCGCGTCAATCTTGACGTGCTCGCACTGGTCGCGCTGTTCACCGGCGCGTTGCTGGTCTTCTCCACCCAGGCGCTTGCGGTGGTGCGCCGGCGCAGCCAACTCGCTTTCCTGCGGGTCATCGGTGTGACGCGCCGCGCATTGATGGCGATGTTGCTGCTCGAATCGCTCGTCATCGGCGCGGGCGGTGCGGGGCTTGGCCTGCTGCTCGGTCAAGGGCTTGCGCTCGGCGTGCTCCAGTTCATTGGCGCGGACTTGGGTGCCGGCCATTTCCGCGGTCTGAAAGCACAACCCGTCGCCGAGTCCATCGCGCTCGTGCTGTTCTTTCTGCTCGGCGTCGCGGCCGCGCTGCTCGGCAGCCTCGCCCCTGCGCTCGAAGCAGCCCGCACGGCGCCGGCGCGCGCGCTTAAACCCGGTGATGAGGTGCATGCTTTCGCACGGCTGGCTTCACCATGGCCGGGGCTGGTCGTGACGACGATGGGCGCGATAGCGGTGTTTCTGCCGCCGCTGGGGGAGCTGCCGATCTTCGGCTATCTCGCCATCGCATTGCTGCTGATCGGTACGATCATGCTGATGCCCCGCGTGCTGCGCCTCGTGCTGTCGGCCTTGCCGCCGCTGCAAAGTCCCGTTACGCGCCTCGCGCATGCACAGCTGGTCAACGCGCCGGGGCCCGCTTCGGCCGGACTGGCCGCAATCGTCGCTGCGGTGAGCTTGACGATATCGATGGCCATCATGGTCGCGTCGTTCCGGCAGTCCCTCGATGACTGGCTCGAGCACGTGCTGCCGGCGGATCTTTACGTGCGTGCCGCGCCAAGTGGCGACACTGCATACTTCAGCGCGATCGAGCAAGCACGCATCGAACACCTCGCCGGCGTGCGCAAGGTGCAGTTTCTGCGCAGCGAGCAGATCGTCCTCGACCCCGAACGGCCGGCCGTCACGCTGCTTGCCCGTGACATCGACCCCGCTCATGCGGCTGACCTGCTTCCGCTGATCGAAGAGGCGCGCGCGCGCGATGCCGCTGTGCCGCCGATCTGGATCAGCGAGCAGGTCGCTGACCTCTACCGGCTGCACACGGGCCAAGCCTTCGACTTGCCGATCGGCGGACGCGCCCTGCGCGTGCACATCGCCGGCGTCTGGCGCGATTACGCACGTCAGAACGGCGCGATGGTCATGCCGCGCAGTGTGTTCGTCGACGTGACTGGAGACGATCGCGTGAGTGACGCCGCACTCTGGCTCGCGTCCAACGCGAGCGCAGCCGAAGTCGCCGGCAGCCTGCGCAAGGCCCTTGCCGGTGGCGAGCGGTTGGAGATCGCCCAGCCCGGCGAGATCCGCGCGTTGAGTCTGCATATCTTCGATCGCTCGTTCGCGGCGACGTATGCGTTGGAAGCGGTAGCGATCGTGATCGGTCTGTTCGGCTTATCGAGCAGCATTGCCGGACAGGTGCTGGCGCGGCGTCGCGAATTCGGCATGCTGCGGCATGTCGGGATGACGCGCGGTCAGGTCATCGGCATGGTGACGTTCGAGGGCCTGCTAACCAGTGCGGTAGGTCTGCTGGTCGGGGCTGCGCTCGGTTGGCTGATCAGCCTCATCCTCATCCACGTCGTCAATCGGCAGTCTTTCCATTGGAGCATCGAAATGCACATGCCGTGGCTGGCATTGGTCGGCTTCTGCGCCGTCATGCTCGCGCTGGCTTCGCTCACGGCGATGCTCGGTGGACGACAAGCGATGCGCGGTAGCCTCGTGCGCTCGGTACGCGAGGACTGGTAACCCGTGAAGCGTCGTCGCTTTCTGCTCGGCGTGCCGCTCATGCTGCTCACGGGACGCGGTGGCGCCACCTATCCGCCGGTTCGCACCCGCACGATGTTGCGCTTTCCACGCGATCACGGTGCCCATCCCGATTATCGAACCGAGTGGTGGTACATCACCGGTTGGCTGAAGGATACGCGCGGGCGCGATTACGGCGTGCAAGTCACCTTCTTCCGCAATCGGCCCAAAGTGCAGGAAGACAACCCGAGCGCCTTCGCACCGCGCCAACTCTTGTTCGCCCACGCCGCCATCGCCGATCCGCGGCTGGGGCGACTGCGGGCCGACGAGCGCGTGGCGCGTGCAGGCTTTGGTCTCGCACGATTCTCGGAGACCACCACCGAGGTTGCCATCGACGACTGGTCGCTGCGGCTCGAGGGCGACACTTATCGCGCCCGCATCGTCGCGCGCGAATTCGAGTTCGATCTCGCGTTCCGCGTCACGCAGCCCATCCTGCTGCAAGGCATTGCAGGCTTCAGTCGCAAAGGTCCGCGACCGGCACAAGCGAGCTACTACTACAGCCGCCCTCACTTGGCGCTGAGTGGGCGGCTTCAGCTGGACGAAAGTCTAAGCGTGCAAGGCGAAGCGTGGCTCGACCACGAGTGGTCGAGCGAATATCTTGCGCGCGAAGCGAGCGGCTGGGACTGGACCGGCATCAATTTGAACGACGGCGGTGCACTGATGGCATTTCGCATCCGTGGGCGCGATGGCGGAATCGTGTGGGCAGGCGGCACGTATCGGGATGGGCGCGCCCGCGTGTCGACGTATCGGCCGAGCGAGATCGTGTTCGCGCCGCTGAGGCGCTGGCGCTCGCCGCGCAGTGGCGTCGAATATCCTGTCGCCATGGCGGTGGACGCGAGCGGGTTGCGGCTCACCTTGGAGCCACTGATGGACGATCAAGAGCTGGACTCGCGAGCCAGCACGGGAACGATCTATTGGGAGGGCGCGGTGCGCGCGCGCCGCGAGGGTGTCGAGGTGGGACGCGGATATTTGGAGCTGACTGGGTATTGGCAGGCGATGAAACTCTAGCCACATCGCTCCACCACTCGTGCACGGCAAGCCATATCGGGCAACTCGATCCCGATGACGCCCGCTTGCCGCCATCGAAATCGAGTGCGACGATGCGCTCTGAATAGAGTGCACACAATAAGGGAGGTAAACAATGGTGGCGCCGCGCATGATCTTCCAAACCGTCGTATCGGTCTTGTTTACCGTGGCGAGCGTCCGAGCGCACGCAATGATGGAAGCCGACAAGTTCATCGGCGCCTGGCGCCTCGTATCCGCGGAGTTTCGTTCCGAGGATGGCGCACCGGCCGACTCGCCTTATGGTCACGATCCACAAGGCATTTTGATGTACGACGCGCAAGGGGTGATGTCGGTACAGATCGCGCGCAAGGATCGGCAGCCCTTCGGCGTGGCGGATCGTCTCAAGGGCACGCCGGAAGAGGCGCGCGCCGCCTTCGAGAGCTATCAGGCTTACTGGGGCCGGTACAAAGTCGACGAACGCGAGCACGTCGTCATCCACTACGTGACGCAGTCGCTGCTGCCAAATCGAACCGGCACCGAGCTGCGCCGGCAGTACAAGTTTCAGGACGGCAAGCTTCACTTGATCGCGCCGCCGGTCAGCGTCGGCGGCAAGCGGCTCAGCGCCGTGCTGGTCTGGGAGAAGATCAAGCTTGGCCAGTGATGAGGCAGGCGGCGCAGCGAACCCCCGCGTGGTGTGCGCATCAGGCTTGTTCGTTTCACTGCAGGTCGTGGCGAAGCTTTGCGAGAAACGCACGCACCCGTTTGGCATTCTGTCCCAAGTCGCTTCGGCCGACGCGCGACTTCGAGCGCACGTCGACTCGTGTGCCTTGCGCCGCCTCCGTGATGCGCACGACGAAGTCGTCGGTGAAGCCGTACCAGAAGCTGGTGTCGGTCGCTTCGAGCCGGCCGCTCGCCAGATCGGCGCCGGTCAGCTTCATCCCCATGTTCTCGATTACCCGTTGCGCGGCCGCGAAGACCTTGTCCTTCGAGGCGGGGGTGATGAGCGGTGCGATATCGGGATAGGCCTGCTTCTGCTGCGCGGCGACCTCCGGGCCGTCGTAGGCGACGGGATGGTCACCTTCCTTACGCAGTTTCTCCGCGGCGACGAAGGCGGGCGGGTTATCCGTGTCGGTGGTGATGTCGTGGATGTAGGGCAAGGCGTCGAGCGTGCGCTTCCACTGCCACGGTACGTAGACAAAGGCGAGCGCGATAACCACGCCGATCGCCCCTGCGATTAACGCTCGACGTGCACCGCGCGAGAGGATGATGCCAAGCAACGCGATGACGCCCGCCGCCAAAGCCGCGAAGGCGGCCGAGCGCAGAACTAAAAAGCCCGTACGGAAATGCCAGAAGCCCGCGCGATACCCCAGGCCCGATGCCATTGCCGCAAGCACGCACAGAACCGCCAAGGTCAGCCCGATGACCGCGAATCGCCAGCCTGTATTGTCCTTGCTCGAAGCCTGCATGCTCGCCTCCTCCTCGTCATGACACACCTTATCGCGGAGCCCGCTGCCTGCATCGATTTGTCTCTGCGATGCAAATCGTCAAGATCGGTCTGCTAGAGCTTCAATTCGCGCCGCAAAAACTCATGCAGATGGACCATGCCGTGCTCATGGGGCGAGTGATACGGCCCGCGGTCGTCTTCGCCGTTCAACCATAGCGCCTTGCGGCCCTTGTGCAGCCAGGTGCAGATCTCCGAATCCTCGGCGGCTGACTCCGCGTAAGCGGCTTGGTGTGCTTCGACCAGCTCGCGCTCGAACAGCGCGACCTCCTCCGGATAGAAGAACTCGACGACGTTCATCGTGCGCTCGGGCGACAGCGGAATCAAGCTGCTGGTCACCAGTGAGTAGGGATACCACTCGAGCATTACGTTGGGATAGAGAATGCACCACAACGTCCCGTACTTGGGCAACTGTCCGTTGCTGTATTGCAGGATCGCGTTGCGATAGCGCGTGTAATGCGGTGAGACTTGATTGCGGAACTCGTCCTTGATGCCGACGATCTGGTACGACCAGCGCTCGCCAAACCCCCATTGATAGTTGCCCGGGTCGACGAAGTATTGCAGGCCGGGGTGATACGGGACGACGTGATACATCTCGAGGTAGATCTCGAGGAAGTTCTTCCAGTTGTAGTCGACTACATCGACCCGGGAGCGCTCGAACACGTAGTTGCTGAAGTCGTACTCGTGCGCCAGCGGGAAATCCGCCAAGTCCTTCGCAACATCGCGCGGGCCGCGGAACAGCAGGCCGTGCCAGTTCTGCAGGGGCGTTTCAACCAAGCCCATGTTCGGGTTCTGGTCGAACTCCGGCGCACCCATCAGCCGCCCGTCGAGATCGTACGTCCATTTGTGCACCGGACAGACGATGTTGCGCGTATTGCCCCGACCTTCGACCAACAGCGACTGGCGGTGGCGGCACACGTTGTTGAGCAGATGCACACCTTTGGGGCTGCGCACCAGCATCTTGCCGTGCCTGGCCCAATCGAGCGTGATGTAGTCGCCTTCGTTCGGCACCATCAACTCGTGGCCGACGTAGCCCGGCCCGCTGTCGATGATCATCTGCTGCTCGCGCAGGAAGATCGCCGGGTCGAAATACCAGGAGATCGGCAGCTGCGACGCGCTGGGCTGCAGTTCAGCGCGGGTCGGAATATCGGTCATCGCTCGTACTCCTCGGGGCGTAGGCTCCAAGACGGCCAAAATCGGTGCGCAGTGTAACCGTATGCGCCGCGATGGTGTAAATCGGACGATGCCGCGGTCGCGAAGTTCTGTAGATCCGCGCAAGTTGAGAAGCAAGCCGGCCGCACCGCAACCGAGGACCAGCGGGCCCCGACGTTGAAGCGGAACAGCAA
>Ga0070741_10008329_pt1 | contig 20892 bp, 17 predicted proteins | sample Coa_R1_4_FD_66440 | JGI IMG/M metagenome (GOLD analysis project Ga0070741, IMG submission 66440) | Surface soil microbial communities from Centralia Pennsylvania, which are recovering from an underground coalmine fire - Coalmine... | ecosystem: Environmental > Terrestrial > Soil > Unclassified ...
GGATCGAGTCGCTACCCGCGGCGCTGCGGCCGATCGCCGAGCTCAACCCGATCGCCGGCGTGATCGGGCTCTATCGCGTGGTCGTCCTCGGGATGCCGATGACTTCGACGACGCCGCTCGTCTCCATGCTGGTCGCGCTCGTCGCGTCGTGGCTCATCGGAGCGCTTCTCCTCGCCCGTCTCGAGGGATTTCTCGACGAGTACTGGTGAGCAAAGCTTGCTTCGGAGGGGTCGGCGTCGTCATCGCCGGCTCCAAAACACGAAGGGCGCCCCAGCGGGCGCCCTTCGTCGATCGAATGGTCTTCGTGCCGTCGGATCTAGAAGTGCACGATGACCTGGTACCGGTCGGCGCAGTCGGGGTTCACCGCGGCCGTGATCCGGATGCGCCACACTCCCTGCGGCAGCGGGGCGCCGATGTTGAGGAAGGTGTACGACGAGTTCACACCGCCGCCGCGCTTCGACGACATGCCGCTTCCCGCGGGCGGGATGTACTCCGCGGTGTGCTCGAAGCACTGCGTCGCGCCGGTGCGATCGCCGACCGACATCACGAGGCGCGTCGTGTTCTGGCTCAGCGTGTAGCAGTAGGTGTGCGTCTGGCCGTCCGCGATCTGCACGCCGTCGATTCCGCGCCAGCCGTCGAATCCCTCGCGATTGAGCGGCGGCAGCTCGCCCTGCGGGCAATCCGCCGAACCCGTGTTGATCGGCGTCGGTGTTGAGCCGGGCGCTGGCGTCGGCGTGGCGCCCGTGCCGCTACAGGTCAGGCAGTTGATGCACTTCGTCGGCTGCCCGTTGCATGCCTCCGGCTCGCCGGGATCGCAGACCTCTCCCGGATCCAGGATGGCGTTTCCGCACTGATTGGGCGCGGGCGTCTTCACGACCGCTTCGAGCGGCGCGCATCCGGTGAGCTTCCACTTCACTACGCTGTCGGTGTCCCTGATCTTCTTCAGGTCACCGCACGTGGTGTCTCCGATGACGAACGGTGCGCCTTGCGCAATGCCGAGAGCAAGGCCGAGCGTTGCAAGAGCTGCCGGGAGCACCAGAAAACGAACCGAAAGCCGTTTCATCCCATCCTCCTCACGCGTGGTGCACCTGCGGCCTCGGTGGCCCCCCCCCCCACGGCGCGAGACTGTACCGGCACATGCCGGATGTCAAACCTCCGTCGCTCGCGCGACAGCGCACGCCCGGCTCCTCGAGCGCACTGCCGCACCGTGAAAACAGATATGCAACGGTTGTGCTAGCCCTGAAGTTCGCAATTCGGCGGGTTTTCCGGCGCACTCCACGTTGAAGAGCGCCATCGTATGGCCACACCGGCATTTTTCGGTCGGGTGTGACGCTCGCGTCGCGCGGCAATCGTCGCCCGTGCCTGGAAAGTCTCGCCGCCAATCGATAAAGCCGGCCGACCTGTGCGGGGGGTGTTCATGAGGGGTTTCGTGAGGACGATCGCCTGCGGGGCGGCGCTCGCCGTCGCGAGCCTCGCGCCGAGCCGCGGCGCGTTCTCGGCGGATGCCACGCCGGCCGCGGGTGCGGGCGAGCCCGTCCTCAAGATCGGCGATCGCGTCGTGACGCGCGCCGAGCTCCAGGCGCAGCTCGAGTACGAGCCCGCTCCGATCCTGGATCGCATGCGCGACGACGAGAACTTCGGTCGCATCTTCGCCGTGCGCTGGTACGAGACGGAGCTCTTCGCGAAGGCTGCGGCGGACGACGGCGTGCTCGCGAAGAAGCCCGGTCTCGCGGGCGCGGCGCAGAACCTCGGTCGCAATCTCATCGCCGACGAGTACGTCAAGTACGTCCTGGAGGAGGAGTTCAAGCCCAGCGAGACGGAGATCAAGACGTACTACACGATGAACGCCAAGGAGCGTTGCACGCAGCCGGCGCGCTACCACCTCGCGCGGCTCGGCGTGCAGATCGCGAAGAACGCCTCCGAAGCCGAGACGTCGGGAGCGAATGCTCGCCTCGCGAAGATGCAGGAGCGGCTCAAGACGGAGCCGTTCGCGACCGTCGCCGACGAGATGTCCGATCTCCCCGCGAAGGGCGCCGGCGGCGACGTCGGATGGATCGCCGACGACGAGCTCGGCAAGGAGGAGGGGGTCGGCGTGATCCGCGCGCTCGCGGTCGGAAAGACCAGCGACCCGATCCGCACGCTGCGCGGCCTCGAGATCTTCAAGATGGTCGAGAAGCAGGAGGCGAAGACCCTGACCCTCGACGAGTGCCGCCCGAAGATCGTGTCGCAGATCAATGCCGAGTACCGGAGGTCTTCGACGCGCCGGCGCACCGACGAGCTCGCGAAGCGCTACTCCGCGTCCCTGAACCTCGATGCGTTCCTCGCCGCGGCGCGGAGCGCGAAAGGCCAGGACGTCCCCGCTTCGCCGGCGGGCGGGCAACAGGGGACCGGCGACGCTCCCTAGCTCCGGCGTGAGCTCCGGCGTCGAGCCGACCGCGACTCGGAAGGCTCCGGCGCTCGCCCCCCGCGGCGCGGGATCCGACGCGACCGCGCTCCACTCGTCCGATGTCGGAGCGGCGCTCTCGGCGCACGCGGTCGGCAAGCGCTACCGCCTGTCGCGCTCGCGCGTGCGGCCGCTTCTGCGCCAGGTGTGGTACGGCGCCGCGGCACCGGCGCACGACGCCTTCTGGGCCGTCCGCGACGTCTCGTTCGCGCTCGAGCGGGGGGGCTCGCTCGGGATCGTGGGCCGGAACGGGTCGGGGAAGTCGACGCTGCTCCGGCTCCTCTCCGGCACGGCGCGCGCGACGACCGGGCGGGTCCACGTCGGCGCGCGCCTCGCGTGCCTGCTCGAACTCGGCACGGGGTTCCAGGCGCTCGAGACCGGACGGCAGAACGCCGAGGGCTGGCTCGTCCTCCTCGGCGGCATGACGCGCGCCGAGGCGCGGCGCGCCGCGGGCGAGGTCGCGGCCTTCGCGCAGATCGGCGACTACTTCGATCGGCCGCTTCGGACGTACTCGTCGGGCATGCAGCTCCGGGTCGCGTTCGCGACCGCCGCGATGCTGGACCCCGAGGTCCTGGTCGCCGACGAGGTGCTCGCGGTCGGCGACGACGGCTTCCAGCGGCGCTGCAACGCATTCTTCGACCGCTTCCTCGCGCGCGGCGGAAGCCTCGTGCTGTGCAGCCACGATCTGTCCCAGGTGCAGCGCCTGTGCGAGCGCACCCTCTGGCTCGACGGCGGCCGCGTGCGCGAGCTCGACGAGACGCGCTCCGTCATCCGGCACTATCGCGAGGCGATGGGCGGCGCGCCGGAAGGCGCCGACGACGCCGACCGCGACGCCGGCGCGCTCCATCGCCCCGGCGAGACGACCGGCCTCGCCTGCGAGGTGGTGGACCTCCACCTGCTCGACGACGGGGGCGAGGACGTGCGCGAGGTCGAGCCGGGCGCCTCGGTCGCGGTCGTGGCGGACCTCGCCGGCCACGGCGAGACGCCGCACGTCCACATCAGCTTCACGCGCGACGACGCGACGCCGGTGTACGGGGTGTCGAGCGACATGGACGACGTCGCGCCCGAGCCGCTCGGCGGCGGACGGTATCGCTACCGGCTGGCGTTCCCTTCGCTCGCGCTCCGGCCGGCGACGTACGTCCTCAAGGCGCACGCGCTCGACGAGACCGCAACGCGGCTCTACGACACCGTCGAGATCCGGTTCCGCGTCCGCGGCGAGCCGTCGGCCGCCCTCGTCGACATCGCCGCCGCGTGGCGTTGAGCGCGAGCCGACCGATGAGGCTCTTGACGATCGTGGGCACCCGACCCGAGGCGATCAAGATGGCCCCGCTCGTCGCCGAGGCGCGCCGCCGGGGCGCTCGCGTCGTCGTGTGCGCGACCGCGCAGCACCGCCGGATGCTCGACCAGGTGCTCGAGCTCTTCGACATCCGCCCCGACCACGACCTCGACCTCATGCGGCCCGACCAGACGCTCGCCGACCTCACCGCGCGCGCGATCGCCGCGCTCGATCCCGTCGTGGCCCGCGAGCGCCCGGACTGGGTGCTGGTCCAGGGCGACACGACGACCGCGATGGTCGGCGCGCTCGTCGCGTTCTACCGCGGCCTTCCGGTCGGACACGTCGAGGCGGGCCTCCGGACCGGCGACCTGCGGCGGCCTTTCCCCGAGGAGCTGAACCGCCGCGTCGCCGACATCGTCGCGGCCGCACACTTCGCACCGACCGCGGGCGCGCGCGCACACCTCGAGCGCGAGGGCGTGGACGCGAGCACGATCCACGTCACCGGGAACACCGTCGTCGACGCGCTCGAAGCCGTTCGCGCGATGCCGCCTCCTCCGGCCGACGTCGTGCCCGAGATCGCGCCCGACGAGCGCCTCGTCGTCGTGACCGCGCACCGCCGCGAAAGCTTCGGGCCGGGCATGGCGGCGATCGCGCGCGCGCTCGCGCGCATCGCGCGCGAGCACGCCGACGTGCGCATCGTCTATCCGGTCCACCCGAACCCGAACGTCGTCGGCCCGATGCGCGAGATCCTGGGCACGGCGGAACGGGTTCACCTCGTCGAGCCGCTCGCGTACCTTCCGTTCGTGCACCTGATGGCGCGCGCGTACCTCGTCATCAGCGACTCGGGCGGGGTCCAGGAGGAGGCGCCGTCGCTCGGCGTCCCGGCCCTCGTCCTGCGCGAGGTGACCGAGCGCCCGGAGGCGATCGAAGCGGGCGCGGTGCGCCTGGTCGGCGTGGACAGCGATGCGATCGCCGCCGCCGCGGGCCAGCTGCTGCGCGACCGCGAAGCCTGGTCGCGGATGGCGCGCGTCGTGAACCCCTACGGCGACGGGCGTGCGTCCGAGCGCATCGTCGCGATCCTCCGCGGCGAGCCCTGGACCCCGTTCGTCGCGACCGGCGCGACGTGACGGCGCGCGCCCGGTGCGGTCGGCCGGCCCGCGGGGCCGGCGCTTGAGCGGCGTGGGCGCGCTCGCCGTCGCGCTCGCACCGGTCGCGACCGGTGCGGTCGTGGCGAGCCTCGCGCCGGCGTGGATCCTTCCGCTCGTCGTGCTCGTCCTTCCGCTGCGGCTCGAGGTCGGCGCGGGCGCCGATCTTCCGACGCTCGTGCTGCTCGGCGGCGCGCTCGGGCGCGCGCCCGCTCTCGCGCGTGCGGCAGCCCGGCAGCCTTTGGCGGCGGCCGCGTTCGCGGCGTTGCCGGTCTGGGTCGCCGTGTCGGGTCTCTGGGCGCGCCAGCCCTTGTTCGCCGCGCGCGAGGCGGCGAAGTGGGCGGCCGTGTCGCTCGCCGCGCTGCTCGCGCTCGCGGACGAGCGGCGCGACCCGCGCCCGCTCGTCGCCGCCGCTTGCCTCGCGCTCGTGCCGTCGGCGGGATGGGCGATCGCCGAGCGCCTCGGGCTGCTGCCGCCGCGCGGCGACCCCGAGGAGCTGCGCCTCCGCCTCATCGACGTCGGCGGGCTCGTGCGCGGGCGAGCGCTCTTCTATCACCCGAATCGGCTCGCGGAGTTCGTCGAGCAGCTCGGCCTCCTGCTGGTCGCGTGTGCCGTGTGGGGGCCGCTCGCCGTGGCGGCGACGGCAGGCGCGCTGCTCGCGGTGGCAGGCACCTGGGCGAGCGGATCCACCGCCGGGATCGCGGTCATGACCGGCGGCGGCCTCGTCGCGGCGGCGAGCTTCCTCGCGTGGCGGGCGAGGACGCGGCGCGCGGCCGGCCGGTCCGCCGAGCGCGTCGGCGCGGGGCGAGGCGTCGCGGTCGCGATCGCGCTCGCCGCCACGGCGGCCGTCGCGGGCGCCGTGGTGGTGGTCGCGTATCAGGTGCACGGCGGGCTCGGGCCGCGCGCGATCGTGTACCGCGAGGCCTGGCAGGTGATCCGGCGCGCGCCGCTCCTCGGCGTCGGCGGCGGGAACTGGGGCTTCGAGATGGCGAGCGAGCCGATGCGCCGCTTCTGGTTCGCCGGCCACACGCACTCGCTCGTGCTCCAGCTGTGGGTCGAGCTCGGGCTGATCGGCGTCCTCGTCGGCGCGGTCTTCTTCGGCGTGCCGATCGCGCTCGGGGTCCGCGGCGCCGCGCGCGCCGACCCGACGTGGCGAGGCATCGCGGCGGGCGCGTGCGCGGGCGTGCTCGCCGTCCTCGCCCACGACCTCGTCCACTACTTCCTGCGCGAGCCGGCGGATGGGCTCCTGACCGGCGTGCTGCTCGGGCTCGCGGCGGCGTCGGCGCGGCCGCCCGCCGCCGGCGAGCGCGCGCCCTGACTCGGCGATGCGGCTCGCGATCGTCGGCCCGGTGCCGCCGTGGCGCGGCGGGATCGCGCTTCACACCGCCGAGATGGCGCGGGCGGCGCGCGAGCGCGGCCACGACGTCCGGGTCGTCTCCTACCGCCGGCTCTATCCGCCGCTCGTGTTCCCGGGGCGGAGCCAGCTCGAGCCGGGCGCGGCGCCGCCCGCCGCGTCCGACGCCGGCGCACTGCACGCGATCGACTCGCTCGCGCCGCCGTCGTGGGCGGCCGCGGGACGCGCGCTCGCCGGCTTTCGGCCCGACGTCGTCGTCGTCCAGCGCTGGCATCCGTTCTTCCAGCCGGCGCTCGCGGCGGTCGTCGCGCGGGCTCGTCGCGGGGGGGCGCGCATCGCCTGGATGGTGCACAACGCCGAGCCGCACGAGGGCCGGTCGTGGCCGTGGCGGCCGATCGCGCTTCTCGGCATGCGCGATAGCGATCTCTACTTGACGCACGCGGCGAGCGAGGCGGCCCGGCTCGCCGCGCTCGGCATGCACGGCGCGGTGCGCGTGCTGACGCACCCCGCGCCGGCGTCGCTCGCCGAGCGCTCCGACCCCGCGTCCGCCCGGCGCGCGCTCGGCATCGCCGACGGCGAGGTCGTGTTCCTCTTCTTCGGCTACGTCCGCCGGTACAAGGGGGTCGACGTCCTGCTCGACGCGCTCGCGCGACTGCCCGAGGCCGGGCCGCCGTGGCGCGCGATCGTCGCCGGCGAGTGGTACGTCGATCGCGCCGCTGCCGACGCCGCGATCGGACGGCGGCCGCTCGCGGGCCGCGTCACGATCCTCGACCGCTACGTCGCGAACGACGAGCTCGCGCGCCTCTTCGCGGCGGCGACGGCGGTCGTGCTCCCGTATCGCGCCGGCACGCAGTCCGGGGTCGTCCCGCTCGCGTTCGCGCACGCGCGCCCGGTGATCGCGACCGCCGTCGGCGGGATCGCCGACGCCGTCCGGAGCGGCGAGACGGGCCTCCTCGTCCCGCCCGAGGACGCCGGTGCGCTCGCCCGTGCGCTCGCGGAGGTCCGCGCCGGGCGGCGCTTCGCCGCCGACGCGATCGAGCGCGCGTACGCGGCGGCGGGTTGGGGACCTTTCGTGGAGGCCCTGGAGGAGCTCGCGCGCGCCCCCGATCGCGGCGACCGCTGAGCGGCGCGGCGACGCCGTCGCGCCCGGGCGACGGCGCCGCCGTCGTGGGCCGCTGCGGCGTCTGCTAGCTACGGCGCGTGCGCATCGCCTTCGTCGTGCACGGCTACCCGCCGCGCGAGGCGGCCGGCGTCGAGCTCGTCGCGAAAGAGCAGGCCGACGCGCTCGTGCGGCGCGGACATCGCGTGTCGGTGTTCGCGCGCGGCTACGCCGGTCGCGACGAAGTCGTGCGGGAGGAAGTCGACGGCGTCCGGGTGTGGCGTGCGTCGTGCGCCCTCGACGCGACGCCGCGACTCGAGGACACGTGGGACAACCGCGTCTTCGACGCCCCTTTCGCCGAGCTCCTCGACGCCTTCCGGCCCGACGTCGTGCACGTGCAGCACCTCGTCCTCCTGTCGCCGAACCTGCTCGAGCTCGCTCGCGAGCGGGACCTTCCGATCGCGCTTTCGGTGCACGACGCGTACTTCCTCTGCCACCGGCTCTTCCTCGTCGACCACCGCGACGAGCGCTGCCCCGGGCCCGACGCGGGCGCGCGCTGCGAAGCGTGCCTCGCGGATCTCGGCGGAGCCGCGGTCGCGCGCGCGCGCTTCGACTTCATGGCGCGCCGCCTCGCGCTCGCCGACGCGGTGGTCGCTCCGTCGCGCGCGCTCGGCGAGCGCTACGCGGCGGAGATGCCGTTCCTCTCCGGCCGGATCGAGGTGATCGAGCCCGGGCTCGCGACGCTGCCGGCGCGCGCGCCGTCCGATGCGCGCGCGGCGCGCGGCGACGCGGAGCGGCTGCGCCTTCTCTTCGTCGGCACGTGGCTCCCGCACAAGGGCCTCGACGTGCTCGTGGACGCCGTCCGGCGTCTCGACCCGGCGCGCTTCGAGCTCGCGATCCGCGGCGGACCGGTCGCCGGGCGCGAGGCGTGGGTCGATCGCCTGGTCGAAGCGACGCGCGGCCTCCCGGTCGCGTGGCAGGGCGAGTTCGCGCCCGACCGGCGCGACCAGGTGCTGTCGGACGCGGACGTCCTCGTGCTGCCGTCGCGCTGCGACGAGTCGTGGTCGCGGGTCGTGCGCGAGGCGCGGGCGGCGGGGCTGGCGGTCGTCGCGCCCCGCACCGGCGGACCGGGGGAGGCGCTCCGGGACGGGGTCGACGCGCTCCTCGTCGAGCCCGGCTCGGCGAGCGGTCTCGCGCGCGCGCTCGAGCGCCTGGTCGCGGACCGCGCGCTCGTCGCTCGCCTGGCGGCGGCGCCCGCACGCTGTCCGACCGCGGACGAAGCGGCCGCGCGGCTCGAGGAGCTCTACGCACGCCTGCACGCGAAGCGGGCGGCGCGCGCTCGCTCGCGCCGCCCGCGCGTGACGGTCGCCTACGTCACGAAGAACGGCGCCGAGCTCCTCGACGACTCCCTCTCCGCGGTGCGCCGCCAGCAGGGCGACTTCGAGCTCGTCGAGATCCTCGCGGTCGATTCGGGCTCGCGCGACGGCACGCTCGCGATCCTCGAGCGCCACGGCGCGCGCGTCCTCGAGATCGCGCCCGAGGAGTTCGGGCACGGGCGCACGCGGAACCTGGCCGTGCGCGCGGCGCGCGGCGACGTCGTCGTCTTCCTCACGCAGGACGCCTCGCCCGCGCACGACGAGTGGCTGGCGCGCCTCCTCGCGCCGCTCGCCGCCGACCCGCTCGTGGCGGGCGCGTGGAGCCGCCACGTTCCGCGCTCCGGGTGCCATCCCATGGAATGGAGGCGGGTCGTCGAGTTCCCGCTCTTCGCGGGCTCGCCGGTCCTGATCTCGTCGGCGCGCGGCAATCCGGACTACGCGCGGAACGGCGAGCTCGCGAGCTGGTTCTCGAACAACGCCTCCGCGATCCCGCGCGCGCTGCTCGAGCGCTGGCCGTTTCCCGACGTCGAGTTCGCCGAGGACCAGGCGTGGGCGCGGCTCGTCCTCGAGGCCGGCTTCCGGACCGCGCTCGTGAACGACTCGGTCGTCTATCACTCGCACGCCTACTCGCCGTGGACGAACCTGCAGCGGAACTTCGATCACGCGTGCGCGATGCGCGACGCCCTCGGACGTCGCGACGACCTCCGCGCCGCGGATTGCGTCCGCGCGGCCCTGCGGGAGACCCGCCGCGACATCGCCTTCTGGGCCGCGCATCGCGGGCGGAACCGCATGCGGGTCGCGGCGCGCTGGGCGGTGCCGGCGGCGGCCTATCACCTCGGCGCGTTCGGCGGCCGCTGGCTCGGTGCGCGCGCGGCGCGGCTTCCGGCCGGCGTCAAGCGCACGCTGTCGCTCCGCGAGCGCCAGCGCGCCGGTCGCTGAGCGGGGACGCGCAATGGCCGGCCGCGGCGCACCGCGCGCCAGCATCGTCGTCCCGAGCTACGACCACGCGGCGTTCGTCGTCGGAGCCGTACGGAGCGCGCTCGACCAGACCGAGCCGGACGTCGAGGTCATCGTGATCGACGACGGGTCGCGCGACGACAGCCTCGCTCGCCTGGCGGAGATCGACGACCCGCGGGTGCAGGTCCTCTCACAGGACAATCGCGGGCTCTCCCGGACGCTGAACCGCGGCCTCGAGCTCGCGCGCGCGCGCTGGGTCAAGTTCCTGCCGTCGGACGACATGCTCGTCCCGTCGTGCCTCGCGCGCGAGCTCGCGGCCGCGGAGGAGCCCGGGGTAGGGCTCGTGTTCTGCCTGCCGGAGGTCGTCGGCGCCGACGGGCGGCCGCTCCCGGATCCGGCGCCGCAGGCGTGGTTCGACACGGCGGCGCGCGACGAGCGCGAGCTGCTGGTCGCGCTCGTCGAGCGGAACTTTCTCTCCGCGCCGGGCGCGCTCTTCGATCGCGACCTCGCGCTCGCCGCCGGCGGCTTCGACCCGGACATGCGGGTCGCGCAGGACTACGACCTCTGGCTGAAGCTCCTGCCGCGCTGTCGCGCCCGCCTCGTGCCCGAGCGCCTGGTACGCGTGCGCTGGCACGGGAAGAACCAGAGCGCGGTCGCGACCCCGGAGACCGAGGCGGAGCGAGTGCGCGCGCTCGTGCGGACGCTCGCCGACGTCGGCCGCGACGGCTGGATCGCGCGCTTCGCCGACGACGGCGGCGGGCGCCTTTCGCGCGCCGCCGCGGCGCGCGGCCGTCGCGCGCTCGCCGGCGCGCTCGTCCGGTCCGGCATCGAGGACGTGCGCGCGCTCGCGCGCGCGCTCGAAGGCGAGGCCGACGCGCTGGAGCGCGGCGGCCTCGCTTCCGTCGCGCGCGGGCTCGCGCACGGCGCGCGCGCCGCCGTGCGGGCCGCGCGCCACGTCGTTCGCCCGGCGTGGCAGTCGGCGCTCCGCCGTCGCGCGCGGGCGGTCGGTGGCCCGGGCGGCGGCGCGCTACGGGCCGCGGCCGGACCGCGCAGGGAGCGCTGGCTCGTGCTCGATCCCGACCCGGTCGCCTCGCCCGACGGCAGCGCGCGCGGCCGGCGGCTCGCGGAGGCGCTGGCGCGGAGCGGCGCGCAGGTCGCGTATGCCGCGCGCGCCGGCGGCGAGCCGCGAGCGGCCGGAGGCGCCGACGCCGGACCGGCCGACCTCCCGTGGGATCGCGCTCCGGTCCGGCGCTGGCTCGCGGACGGCGACGATCGGCTGCGCGTCCTCGTCGAGGCGCCGCACCCCGAGGCGATCGCGCTCGCGCGCGAGGCGCGCGCGCTCGGCGCGCGCGTGCTCTTCGATCGCGCCGCGGCGTGGGAAGCGCGCGGCGTCTCGTGGTACGACGCGGCGAGCGAAGCGCGCGCGATCGCGGAGGCCGACGACCTCGTCGCCGACGCGCGCCCGAATGCGGTCCGCCTCGCGGCGGGCGGCCGCGTCGTGCACCTCCTGGCCGCGCCCCCGCCCGGCGATGCCGCGAGCGCGCGCCGGACCTGGGACGCTCACGCCGCGTCGCTCGCGCAGATCGCGGCGCGTCCGACCGCGACCGCGCTCGTGATCGCCTCCGACGCGGGCGCGCTCGCGTTCGTGGACGCGCTGTCGCGAGCGCGCTGCGTGCACGCCGTCCGGGTCGCGGTCGTGCTTCTCCCGGCGGCGGATGCGGGCCTCGAGCACGCGCTGGCGGCTCACTCGAAGCCCGGACCCGTCGCCGTCTTCCGGAGCGCGCATCCCGATCGCGACGAAGCGCGCGCGATCGGCGTGCGGGCGACCGCGGGCGAGATCGTCGCGCTCATCGACGGCGCCGCCGGATCGGCGCTCGCAGACGGCTGGCTCGACGACGCCGTCGCAGTGCTGCTCGCGCATGCAGACGTCGGCGCGGTTGCGATCGCAGGCGGGAGGGCGCGCGCCTCACAGGCCGGCCCGCCGGCTGCCGCCGGTGCGCCCGGGGGAGGCGACTTCGCCGGGGCGTCGCCGCCCGCCGCGCTGCCCGCCGCTCCGCGGCCGGTCGCCTGGCACGAGCCCGAGCGGCTCGGCGCGGCGGTCGTGGTGCTGCCGCGGGCGCTCGCGACCCGGGTCCTCGGGGAAGCGGGCGCCAACTTGGCGGGCGCCGACCTCGCGGAGCGCATCCGGGCGCTCGGGTACCGGCTGGCCGAGATCGCGTGAGCGCGGGCGGCGTCGGCCTTCGGGCGCGCGCGGCGTCGCGGAAGTCCGCGGGCGAATTGCATTCTTCTGAATTTCTGGGCGAAGATGTCGTCCGAAACGGGCGTCGGCCGACGCGCCGGGGCGCCGTTCCCGGCTGAATTCAACCGGCCGACGGGCCGACGGGCCGGCGCCGCGGGCGTGCGGGAGCCCGGAACGTGAGGCAATGGCGCAATTCCAGTACCGGGCCGCGGACGGCGATGGGAAGATCCTCGAGGGCTCGATCGAGGCCGGCGAGGTCGCGCTCGCGGTCGCGCGCCTGCAGGACCGCGGCCTCATCCCGCTCAAGGTGGCGGAGGCGGGCCCGGCGCGGACCGGCCTCGCGAGCATCTCGCTTCCGAGCCTCAACTTCCGGCGCGGCGTCCGGACGGGTGACCTCCTCATCTTCACTCACGAGCTGAGCACGCTGCTCGCCGCGGGGCTGCCGCTCGACCGGAGCCTTTCGATTCTCTCGGAGCTCTCCGAGCGGTCCGAGATGAAGCGCGTCGTCTCCGAGGTCCTGCAGGCGGTGCAGCGCGGCAAGTCGCTCGCGGAGGCGCTCGCGGCGCATCCCAGGGTCTTCGCGCCGCTCTACGTGAACATGGTGAAGGCCGGCGAGATCGGCGGCGTGCTCGACCACGTGCTGCAGCGCCTCACCGACTACCTCGAGCGTGCAGACGAGCTCCGGAGCGAGGTGCGATCGGCGCTCATCTACCCCGCGATCCTCACGCTCGTCGCGCTCGCGTCGGTCACGATCCTCCTCACGTACGTGCTCCCGAAGTTCGCCGCGATCTTCGCGCAGGCGAAGCAGGCGCTGCCGTTCTCGACCCGCGTCCTCCTCGCGATGTCGGACGGACTCCGGTCGTACTGGTGGGCGCTCATCCTCCTGATCGTGCTCGCCGCGGCCGGCGTCGCGCACTACGTCCGGACTCCGGCCGGTCGCGAGCAGTGGGACGGCCTGAAGCTCCGCATCGTCCTTCTCGGCGACCTCTTCCGGAAGCTCGCGGTCGCGCGCTTCGCGCGCACGCTCGGCACGCTGCTCCGGAGCGGGGTGCCGATGCTGCAGGCGCTCGACATCGTTCGCGACGTGACGGGCAACGTGGTGATCTCGCGCGCGATCGACGAGGTGAAGGTCGGGGTGCGCGGCGGCTCCGGGGTCGCAGGACCGCTCAGCCACACCGCGGCCTTCCCGCCGCTCGCGCTCCAGATGATCAGCGTCGGCGAGGAGACTGGAAAGCTCGACGAGATGCTGGTGCAGGTCGCGGAGTACTTCGACAAGGAGGTGCGGGCGCAGGTGAAGCGCCTCACCTCGCTGCTGGAGCCGGCGCTGCTCCTGGTGGGCGGTGTGGTCGTCGGCTTCGTCGTGCTGTCGATGTTCTCGGCGATCTTCAGCATCAACAACATGCCGCTCTAAGGAGAATCGATCGCCATGCTCGAACAAGCTGCTCGCCCGCGACGGCGCGCGCTCTCCGGCGCGGAGGGCTTCACCCTCATCGAGCTCCTCGTGGTGCTGGTCATCATCGGGTTGCTCGCGACGCTGGTCGCGCCGAACTTCATCGGCCAGAGCGAGAAGGCGAAGCCGAAGGCGGCGCGCGCGCAGCTCGAGAACCTGCGCAACGCGCTCGACATGTTCCAGCTCGACGTCGGCCGCTACCCGTCGACCGACGAAGGGCTGCAGGCCTTGCGCCAGCGGCCCGGCTCGGCGCCGCGCTGGGCGGGCCCGTACGTCCGCGACGAGATCCCCCTCGACCCGTGGGGCCGGCCGTACGTCTATCGCAGCCCCGGCGAGGGCGGCACGAACTACGATCTCGGCACCTACGGCGCCGACGGCCGCGCCGGCGGCGAAGGCAACAACGCCGACGTCGCGCTCTCCGGGTAGTGGCGAGCTCGACCGCGACCGCGCGCCGCGACGGCGCGGCGGGCTTCACGCTGCTGGAGATCATCATCGTCCTGGTCATCATCGCCATGGCGGCGACGCTGGTCGCGCCGGCGGTGGACGCGGGCTTCCGGGCGCGCGAGGTGCGGAGCGCCGTGCGCGGCCTCGCCGCGACGATGCGCTCGCTGCAATCGGACGCAGTCCGGAAGGGGGTCGTGCAGCGCCTGACGGTGGATCCCGTGCAGAATGCGATCCAGGTCCAGGAGCGCGAGGTGCAGCCGCTCGGCGACGTCGCGGTGATCGGCGAGCTGAAGGGCGGCGAGCTCGTCGCCGGAGGCGCGGTGCGCGTGATGTTCTACCCGAACGGCAGCACCACGGGCATCGACGTCGTCGTCGCCGAGCGCGGGATGCCGACGCGCGAGGGCTACGTCGTCCGCCTGGACCCGCTGATCGGCCTCGTGACGATCGTCGACCCGACGCGCTGATGCGCTCCGCCCGGCACGCGCGCGGCTTCACGCTGCTCGAGATCCTGATCGGGATGATGATCCTGGGGCTCGGAGTCGTGTCGGCCCTCCAGGTCTTCGGGAGCTCGGTGCAGCTCGCGCGCGCGGCTTCGCGTCGGTCCGAGGCGGTCGTGCATGCCAAGGCCCTCATGGATTCGGTGCTGTGGGTTCCGGACCTGAAGGCCGGCGAGTCGCACGGCGTGATCGGAAACGGGTTCCGCTGGGCGCGCTCGATCCGCGCGGCGGGGCCCGACGACGGCATGCCCGACGAAGGCGCCCGTCCGAGCGAGCTCAAGCTCGCGGTGATCTCCGTGCTCGTCGAATGGGACGAGCCGACTGGCGTCAAGAACTACCGCATCGGGACGATGCGGATCGTGCCGAACAATGGCTGACGCGGAAGGAATGCATTCGGACGTGCGCGCGGAGCCGGCAGGCGCGACGGCGAGCGGCGCCGCGCGCCGCTCGCGCGAGCGCGGCTTCACCCTGCTCGAGCTCATGATCTCGCTCTCGCTGCTCGCGATCATGGTCGCCATGATCTCGGGCGTCTTCGCGACCGCGCTCGACGCCGTCCCGCGCGGCGAGGCGGTCGCGGCGCGATCGGCACGCTTTCGCGCCGCGACCGGCGTGATCGCGAAGCAGGTGCGCTCGCTCGTCAATTATCCGGCGCGCACCTCGGACGACGAGTTCTATCCCTTCTTCGACGGCGACTCGTCGTACTTCAGCTTCATCACCGCCGCGCCGCAGCACCGGGGCGGCGAGGGGCTCGGCTGGGTCACCTACTGGACCGACGGGCGGAGCCTCTGGCTGGGGGAGCGCCTCATCTTCTCGTTCGAGACCGTGAGCGGTACGGCCCCCGACCCGTCGAGCCAGACGCTCCTCCTCGACGGGCTGTCGGGGGCGAGGTTCCAGTACCTGCGGCTCGAGGGCGAGGACGGCGAGTGGCGCGACGCCTGGTACGGGCTCGAGGAGCAGTCGCCACCGGCGGCCGTACGGGTCACGCTGGCGGGCGTGAACGCCGGCCAGACGTACTGGGTCGAGGAGGTCCCGGTCATGGTCGTGGTGTACGGGCTCGGCGCGTACGATCCGGAGATCCAGATGAACAGCAGCCAGGGCGGCGGCGACGGCGGTGGCGATGGCGGCGGCGACGGCGGGGACTGAGCGGTGCCAGACGTCGTCGCCTCTCGGGATCCGGATGCGAGCCGGCGCGGGTTCGCGATCATCCTCGTCATGTGGATCTTCATGGTGCTCTTCGTGCTCGGCGCCGAGTTCTCCCAGGCGATGCGACAGGATGCGGTCGCCACGTCGAACTTTGCGGACGAGACGCAAAGCTACTATCTAGCGTCCGCGGCGGCGAACCTGACTTTCTTTCGCGCGCTTCAGGAGCACGAGGATGCGCGCCTCGGGGCGCCGCCGCTGGAGGCCGGGACGCCCGGGACGGACGCACAGGGGGCGCCTCCGCCGCCGGCCGTACAGCCCGACGGCGAGTGGCACGCGATCGATCTCTGGAGCACGCAGGTGTGGGTGCGGGTGACGGACGAGGGCGGCAAGATCCCGATCAACTCGGTGGATGATACGGTGCTCAACCACGTGTTCGTGAACCTCGGCGTCGATCCCAAGCAGGCGTCCGTCATCTCGGACAGCATCCTGGACTGGCGCGACAAGGACGACGAGCACCGTCTGAACGGCGCGGAGAGCGACTACTACGAGGGCTTGCCCCGCCCGTACATCGCGAAGAACGCGCCCCTCGATTCGCTCGAGGAGCTGCTGCTCGTGAAGGGCGTGACGCCGGAGCTCTTCTACGGCGGCACCGAGGACTATCCGATCGGCCTGCGCGACATCTTCACGGTGTTCACCCCGCGCCGGAACCTGAACGTGATGCACGCGCCGGCGGAGGTCCTGCGCGCGTTCTTCGGCCTCGATCAGGACGAGCTCACGCAGCTCCTCGACGTGCGCTCCACGTCCGGCGGCAACGTCCTCGACGTCCTGAAGGCGAAGCTTCCCGACCCGCGGCTGTCCGAGATGCTTTCGTCGGAGATCTCTCCGACGGTGCTCTCCGTGGAGGTGCAGGCGCAGCTGCCGTCTTCGAAGGTCAAGACGCACATCGGCGCCGTCGTCGATCTCGGCGAATCGAGCGAAGGCGTGTACATCCTTCGCTGGATGGACCAGCTGCCGCCGGAGGACGTGCCGTGAACGTGGGGCTTCCCGCGGGGGCGATGCGCGTCGTCCGGCGCGCCACGCGCCTCGACTTCATCGACGGCCTCGGCATCGCGATCGGGCAGCGCCACGTCGCGCTCGCTCATCTCGTGAAGCGGCTCGCGACCGTGACGCTCGCGCACCATCACCTCGCGGCGCTCCCGCCGCAGGACCAGCCCGACGCCCGGCGCGCCGCGCTCTCGTCCGCCGTGTCGGGATTCCTCGCGACCCACGGCATCGGCGCGGACCGCGCGTACGTCTCGCTCCCGCGCGGCAACGCGCTCCTGTCGCGGCTCGCGCTGCCGTCGGCCGCGCGCAACGACGTCCGCCAGGTCGTCGAGTTCGAGATCGACCGGCTGCTCCCGATCCCGCGCGACGAGGTCTACTTCGACTTCCTCGTGCGCGACCCCGGCGCCGGCTCCGAGAAGCTCGACGTCCTGGTCGTTGCGCTGCCGCGGCGGATCGTGGGCGACCATCTGGCGGCGCTCGAGGCGGCCGGCGTGCGCGCGCGCGGCGTGGCCATCACGCCGGTCGCGCTGCTCGACGTCGTGAGCTTCGCGGCCGGCGGCGAGGCGCCGCCGACCGCCATGCTCGTCGACGACGGAGGCGTCGTCGAGATCGACTTCGTCGCCGGCCACGCGCTGCGCGCGTCCCATCTGCTGCGTTCCGCCGAGGTCGCGTCGGCCGCCGCCGTCGAGCGGCTGGTCGCCGAGGAGGCCGCCGCGGCTGCGATCCCCGCCTCCGACGTCCGCGTCTACGCGTGGCGCTCCGGCATCGTCGGCGCGCCGCAAGGCGCTCCCGCCGCGGGCGGCGCGAGCGGCGAGCCGGGCGCTCCGGCCGGGCCGCCGGCCGCGGCGCTCGGCGACGACCTCGTCGCGACCGGTTCGGATCTCGTCCGCGGGCTCGAGTCCGCGCTCTCCGCGCCGGAGGGCTTCTACGCGGCCCCCGATCCCGCGCTCGGCCCGGCGATCGGCGCCGCGCTCGACGCCGTGCGCGAGGGCGCGTCCGGCTTGAACCTGCTGCCGCTCGAGGAGCGGCGCGCGGTGGAGGAGGGCGCGCCGGTCCTCACGTTCCTGAGCGCGGCGGTGCTCGTCGTCGTCACGCTGGTCTGGCTCGTGAGCGCGATGATCAAGGACCATCGCATCTCGAGCGAGCTCCATCAGGAGCTCGCCTCGCTCGAGCCCAAGATCCGCGAGATCCATCGCAACGAGGAGGAGGCCAAGGGCATCCGCGAGCGGCTCGGCATTCTCACCCAGGACGACTCGCGCCGCGTCACCGTCCTCCTGCGCGAGCTCACCGAGGTCATCCCGGAGAGCGCCTACCTCTCGACGTTCCGCGTGCGGAACGATCGCATCGAGCTCGAGGGCTTCGCGAAGTCGGCTTCCGATCTCGTGCCGCTGCTCGAGAAGTCGCGCCACTTCCGGAACGCGCAGTTCACGTCGCCGGTCACGAAGGTGCAGAACAACCAGGAGCGCTTCTCGCTCACGACCGAGATCGAGCAATGAGGGACCTCCTCGCGAACCTGCTCGCGCGCTTCCGCGCCGCGAGCCGCCAGGAGCGGCTCTACGTCGTGCTCGGCGTCGTGGGCGTGCTGGTGCTGCTCCGCTTCGGCATCGGATGGCTCGTCGAGTATCGGCGCGACGTGAAGGAGGACATCCAGCTCACCGCCGATCGCCTCGCGAACGCCCGCCGCACCGTGACGCGCGCGTCCGACGTCGAGAAGCAGCTCACGGCGCTGAAGCAGCGTTTCCGCGACACGGCCCAGCACCTCGTGCCGGGCGACACGCCGACGCTCGCGGCGGCCTCGCTCCAGGAGCGCATCTCGAGCCTCGCCGCGGAGAAGAGCGTGAGCCTGCAGACGACCCAGGTGATGCGCGACGAGGCGATGGGACCGTTCCGGCGCGTCTCGCTTCGCATCACCGCGAACGGCGAGCTGCGACACCTCGCCGATTTCCTCGCCGGGCTCGAGTTCGGCGATCTGCGCGTCAGCATCCCCTTCATCGAGCTCAGCCGGCGCGGCGCCGCGCGCCGCGACAACGCGCCGCGAGCCGTGTCGGCGACGATCGAGGTCGCGGGCGTCGTCCAGGGCACCGCGCTGGCCCAGGCCGGTCCCGCCGCGGCGCCGGGCGCGACCCACGCCGCCGCTGCCGCCGCCGCGGATTCCGGAGGCCCGGCGCCGGGGCCGGCGCCCGCCGGCCCCGGCGCGCCGGCACCTGCCGACGAGCCGATGGAGGTGCCGCCCGACGCGCTCGGCACGGGCAATCTCGCGTCGCCACCGTCATGAAACGATTCGGCATCCTGAACATCGTCCTGGTGGCTCTCATCGCGCTCGCCGCGTGGCGCACGATCGGCGTGTGGCGGCGCGACGTCCCGGACCGCCCCCCCGCGCCCGACAGCGGTCCGAGGCCGGCCACCGATTTGCCGCCGGCGCCGCGAACGCCGCCGATTCCGCAGCTCGTCTCGGTGATCGCCGACAAGGACCTGTTCGATCAGTCACGGAAGGCCGCCGAGGAGGCGGCGCCGGCTCCGGTCGCGACGCCCGCTCCGCCGCCGCCGACATTGAAGCTCGCCGGGGTGATCGTCGTCGGTACCGAGCGCGAGGCGCTGTTGATCGACACCGCGCAGGCGAACAAGCAGTTCCACATGCGGGAAGGCGAGGAGATCTCGGGCTACAAGGTCGGCCGCATCGGGACCGAGCAGATCTCTCTCATCGGACCCGGCGGCGAGGAGACCACGGTTCAGATGATCATCGACAAGGCCGCCGCCAAGAAGGGATTCGGACCCGGCGGGAAGCCGAGCGCCGCGGCGGCGGCTCCCGGTGGCGGTGGACCGCTACGACCGCAAGGCCCGCCGCCCGGCGCGCCGCAGCCGATGGCGCCGGCGCAGCAGCGCGCCGCGGCCGGCGCGATCGCGCCCGCCGATCCGAGCCTCGACGCGCGCCAGCGCGCGGAGAGCGCTCGAGAGCGGTTGAAGAGGCTGCGCGCCGAGGCCGCCCGTCAGTGACGGAGGCTCGCGCCGCAGGCCGTTCGATTTCCGTTCCGAACGATCTCGGGTAGGACGGTCGGACGGCGGGGGGGGTCCAGGGAATGGCTGGGAAGAGACCTGTGGAGCAGAAGGCGATGGTCGGCTCGGCCGACTCTCGCCTCGCTCGCGGCGCGCTCGCGCTGGTCGTCTTCGCCGCCGTCGGTGCCGCTCTTGCGGCCGCCCAGCCGGTGCCGCCCGCCGCCGAGCCGGGACTTCCGCCGCCGGTCGCGGCCGCGACGCCGGTCCCGCCTGCGGCCGTGGCGCCGGCCGAGCCGGCGCCCGCGCCCCCGCCCGCGCACGCGGCGGCGCCGGCGCCCGCGCCCGCCGAAGCGGGCGAGGACGCGATCGTCCTCTCGTTCGAGGCGGCCGACATCCGCGAGGTGGTGGCGAGCCTCGCCGGGGCGCTCGGCATCAGCTACCAGATCGATCCGCGCGTCGAAGGTCAGGTGACGATCCGCACGACGGGCCGCATCCCGCGCAGCGAGCTGTTCCCGATCTTCAACCAGATTCTGCGGTCGCTCGGCATCGCGGCCGTCAAGGTCGGCGAGATCTACAACATCATGCCGATCGCCGAGGCGAAGACCCGCGTCAACGTCTCGCGCAAGGGTCTCTCCGGAATGGTGACCGACGACTCGTTCATCATCGAGCTCGTCGAGGTGAAGAACCTGGCCGCGCAGGAGATGGGCAACCTCATCCAGCCCTTCATCACTCCCGGCGGCGACGTCATCCCGTATCCGCGCGCGAACCTGCTGATCATCACCGACCTGGCGAGCAACGTCGAGCGCCTGCGCGAGATGATCCAGCTCCTCGACCGCGACAGCTTCAAGGACCTCAAGGCGCGCATCTTCAAGGTCAAGAACGCCGACATCGAGGAGCTCGGCACGGAGCTGCTCGCCGTCCTCGACACCTACGGGATCACCGGCCAGGCCGCGCAGGAGCGCGGCGTCTATGCGATCCCGCTCGTCCGCCTGAACTCCGTCGCCGTGCTCGCGTTCAACGACGACGCGTTCCGCGCCGTCGAGTACTGGATGAAGCTGCTCGACGTCCCCCCCGACGAGGAAGCGTCCCGCACGGTTCGCGTCTACAACGTCCAGAACGCCAAGGCGGCCGACCTCGCGCTCGTCCTGAACGAGCTGTACGGCGGCGGCGGCGGTGGCGGGCCGGGCCAGGGCGGGGCCGCGCAGGCCGGACAGCCGGGCTTCGGCCGCGGCGGGTTCGGCACGACGGGCGGCCGCGGCGGCCTCGGCGGTGGAGGGCTGGGCGGCGGCGGTCTCGGCGGCGGTGGCCTGGGCGGTGGAGGTCTCGGCGGCGGTGGCCTCGGCCGGGGCGGCGGTCTCGGCGGTGGCGGCCTCGGTGGCGGGTCCTCGCGCGGCGGCCTCTCGTCCACGTCGGCGCTGGGCGGAGGCGGCG
>Ga0070741_10008330_pt1 | contig 20888 bp, 19 predicted proteins | sample Coa_R1_4_FD_66440 | JGI IMG/M metagenome (GOLD analysis project Ga0070741, IMG submission 66440) | Surface soil microbial communities from Centralia Pennsylvania, which are recovering from an underground coalmine fire - Coalmine... | ecosystem: Environmental > Terrestrial > Soil > Unclassified ...
CCGCTCACCGCCGACCGGGCGAAGCCCGCCGTGCCCTTCGGCGGGCACTACCGCATCGTCGACTTCGCCCTGTCGAACATGGCCAACGCCGGCTACCTCCAGATCGTCGTGCTGACCCAGTACAAGAGCCACAGCCTCGACCTCCACATCACCCGGACGTGGCGGCTCTCCACGCTGCTCGGTTCCTACGTGACGCCGGTCCCGGCCCAGATGCGGCGGGGCCCCCGCTGGTTCGCCGGGTCGGCCGACGCCGTCTACCAGAACCTCAACCTCGTCCACGACGAGGGCCCCGCCTACATCCTCGTCTTCGGCGCCGACCACATCTACCGCATGGACCCCCGGCAGATGGTCGAGCAGCACATCGCCACCGGCGCCGGTGTCACGGTGGCCGGCATCCGGGCCCCCCGCTCCCAGGCCAACCAGCTCGGCGTGATCGAGCTCGGCGAGGGGACGAAGATCGCCTCGTTCAAGGAGAAGCCGCCCCAGGCCGAGGGGCTGCCGGACGCCCCGGACGAGATCTTCGCCTCCATGGGCAACTACGTCTTCACCACCAAGACGCTGATCGACATCGTCAGCCTCGACGCCGAGGACCAGAACTCCCACCACGACATCGGGGGCAGCATCATCCCGGCGCTGGTCGAGGCGGGCGAGGCCCACGTCTACGACTTCACGAAGAACCACGTGCCGGGCGAGACTGAGCGGGACCACGCCTACTGGCGCGACGTCGGCTCGCTCGACTCCTACTACGACGCCCACATGGACCTCGTCTCCGTCCACCCGATCTTCAACCTCTACAACCGGCAGTGGCCGATCTACACGTCGCTGCCGACGCTGCCCCCGGCGAAGTTCGTGCTGCAGGGCGCCGAGGCCGGCACCGGCATGGCGCTCGATTCGATGGTCTGCGCCGGCAGCATCATCTCCGGCGGGACGGTGCGCTCCTCGGTCATCTCGCCCGGGGTGCTGGTGCACCCCCACGCCGTCGTGGAACAGTCCGTGCTCATGCACGACGTGGTGGTGGGGGCGGGCGCCGTCGTCCGCAACGCCATCATCGACAAGAGCGTCCACGTCCCGCCGGGGGCCCGCATCGGGGTCGACCCGCTGCTGGACAAGTCGCGCTTCACCGTGTCGCCCAACGGGATCGTCGTCATCGGGAAGGGGGAGAAGGTTCCCCAGGGGTAACCCGCCGGGCCGTCCACCGTCATGCGCGTCGCCCTGCTCACCCGCGAGTACCCGCCCGAGGTCTACGGCGGGGCCGGCGTCCACGTCGAGTACCTCTCCGAGCACCTGGCCGGGCTCGTCGACCTCGAGGTGTTCTGCTTCGGACGCCGGCGGGAGTCGCCCCTGGTGAAGGCGGCCTTCGAGCCCTGGGAAGCCCTCGGCACCGACCGGCCCCACGACGCCGTCCTGCGGACGCTGTCGGTCGACCTGCTGATGGCCGGGGCGGTCGAGGGCGCCGACGTCGTCCACTCCCACACCTGGTACGCCAACCTCGCCGGGCACCTGGCCAAGCTGCTCTACGGGATCCCCCACGTCGCCACCACGCACAGTCTCGAGCCGCACCGGCCGTGGAAGGCGGAGCAGCTCGGCGGGGGCTACGCCGTGTCGTCGTTCTGCGAGCGGACGGCGCTCGAGGCCGCCGACGCCGTCATCGCCGTGTCGGGGGCGATGAAGGACGACATCCTCGGGACCTACCCGGCCATCGCCCCCGACCGGGTCGTGGTGATCCACAACGGCGTCGACACCGAGGAGTTCCACCCCGACCAGCGCACCGACGCCCTCCCGGCGCTGGGCATCGATCCCGACCGGCCCTACGTGACCTTCGTCGGGCGGATCACCCGCCAGAAGGGCATCGACCTTCTCCTGAACGCCGCGGAGCGATTCGACCCGGGGATCCAGGTCGTCCTGCTGCCCAGCGCCCCCGACACGCCCGAGGTCGGTGAGGAGATGCGGGCCCGGGCGGCGGCGCTGGCCGAGCGGCGGGCCGGCGTCCTGTGGCTGGAGCAGGTGCTCCCCCGCCCGGAGCTGGTCGAGGTGCTCTCGAACTCCGTCGTGGCCCTCTGCCCCTCGGTCTACGAACCGTTCGGCCTCGTCAACGTGGAGGCCATGGCCTGCGCCACGGCCGTGGTGGCCAGCGACGTGGGCGGCATCCCGGAGATCGTCGTCGACGGCGAGACGGGGATCCTGGTCCACCTGGAGCTCGGGTCCGACGGGCAGCCCGCCGACCCGGAGGGCTTCGTCGGCTCGCTGGCCGCCGCCGTCAACTCGCTGGTGGCCGATCCGGCGGCCGCCGAGCGGATGGGCGTGATGGGCCGCAAGCGGGCCGTGGAGGAGTTCTCCTGGCCGTCGATCGCCGCCCGGACGGTCGACCTCTACGAGTCGCTGACGCGGTCCCGCTGAACGGCGAAGCGCCGATCCGGGTCGGGATCGTGCCCCACACCCATTGGGACCGGGCGTGGCAAGTCCCGTTCCAGGCCGGCCGGGTGCGGCTGGTCCGGCTGCTCGACTCGCTGCTCGACGAGCTGGAGAGCGGGCACCTGGCGCACTTCTGGCTGGACGGGCAGACGGCGGCGGTGGACGACTACCTGGCCGTGCGGCCCGCGGCCGAGGAGCGGGTGCGGGCGCTGGTGGCGGCCGGCCGGCTCGGAATCGGGCCCTGGTGCGTGCCGATGGACGAGTTCGTCGTCTCGGCCGAGACGATCGTGCGGAACCTGGAGGCGGGTCTGCGGCGGCGGGCGGACCTCGGCGGGTCGGGGCCGGCCGTCGGCTACGGGCCGGACGTCTTCGGCCATGTCGCCCAGCTCCCCCAGCTGCTGCACCGGGCCGGGATCAGCGACGCAGTGGTCTGGCGCGGGGTGCCGGCCGCGGTCGGCGACGTCGCCACCGCCTTCCGGTGGGAGGCTCCCGACGGTTCGGCGGTGCGGGCCGAGTACCTCTACGGCTCCTACGCCAACGGCCGGGGCCTGCCGCCGGACGGGCCCGGGCTGGTCGAGCGGGCCCGGAGCTGGGAGGCCGAGGTCGGCGGGCGCCGGGTCGGAGGGCTGCTGCTGATGCACGGCGGGGACCAGCGGGCGCCGGAGGCGTGGGTCACCGGCGCGGTGGCCGAGGCCAACGCCGTTCCCGGTCGCTACCGGTTCGAGGTCACCGATCTGGCCGCCTGGTTGGAGGCGGAGCGGCGCACCGGCCCGGACACCGGCCTCCCGGTCTGGCGGGGCGAGCTGCGGTCGGCGGCGAATGCGCCGCTGCTCGCCGGCGTCGTCTCCAACCGGGTCGACGTCCGCCGGGCGGCGGCCGCCGCCGAGCGGGCGGTCGAGCGGCGGGCCGAGCCGCTGCTGGCGCTGTTCCGGCCCGAGGCGGAGTGGGACGCCGCCGCGCCGTTGCTCGACGTCGCCTGGGACCGGCTGATCGCCAACAGCGCCCACGACTCGGCCGGCGGCTGCTGCACCGACGCCGCCGCCGACGAGGTCCTCGTCCGCTACGCCGAGGCCCGCCAGATCGGCGACGCCCTGGCGGAGGCGGCGCTGGCCGATCTGGCCGCCGAGACCGGCTGCGGCGCCGGCGAGGTGCTGGTGGTGAACACCGGCGCCGCCACCCGGTCGGGGGTGATCGAGGTCACAGTTCCGGCCGGCCTCGATCCGGACGAGGCGTTCGTCGGTGCCGACGGGATTCCCCGGGCGGTGCAGCTCCTGTCGGTCGGACGCCGGGAGGTCTTCGCCGCCCGGGTGGCGGGGGCGAAGGTGGGCTGGGTGGCGGATCGCATCGCCGGTTCGGCGTTCGACGGCCATCCGGTGCGGGCCTGGTCGCTCGACGGCGGACGGGATCGCCTGATGTTCGAGGCGGCCGGCCTGGATGACGACCCGGTCGACCTCGACGACGCCCGTCGGACATTGCTGGCCCTCGGCGGGGAGGGCCGGCCGGTGACCGTCCGCATGGACGGCCCCCCGCGTCGCCGGATCCTGGTCGAGACCGGCCCGGTGGCCGGGTTCGGATGGACGACCCTGCGTCGCGGCGCGGTCCCGGCCGCCGAACCGTCGGCGCCGGCGGTCCGGTCCGGCGGCGCGGCCGGCGGCGGGGTCTGGCTGGACAACGGCATCGTCCGGGTCGACGTCGATCCCGGGGACGGGACGTTCTCGATCCGCGACCGCAACGGGCGGCGGGTCGGCGGGCTCAACCGCTACACCGACGGTGGGGACGGCGGCGACACCTACACCTGGTGCCCGCCGGCGGTGGACACGGTGATCGACCGGCCGGAATCGGTCGCCGTCACCATGGAGGAGTCCGGGCCGCTGCGAGCCCGGGTGGCGATCACCGCCGTGCACCGCTGGCCGATCGCCGCCGAGGGCGACGAGCGGGCCTGCAGCGCCCGGTCGTCGGCCGCCGCTCTCGTGACGGTCGTGACCGCCGTGTCGGTGACCGCCGGCGACCCGGTGGTCGCCGTGGAGCCCGTTCTCGACAACCGCTGCCGCGATCACCGCCTCCGGGTCCATTTCCCGTTGCCGGCCCCGGTGGCGGGCTCCGCCGCCGGCTGCGCCTTCGCCGTCGTGCGCCGGGCGCTCGAGGCGGAGGGCGGGCCGGCGGAGACGCCGCCCCCGACGTTCCCGGCCCGGCGCTTCGTCGACTGCTCCGACGGCTCCGCCGGCCTGGCGGTCATCGCCGACGGGACGTTCGAGTACGAGGTGTGCGACGGGGGCCGGGAGCTGGCGGTGACGCTGCTGCGGGCCACCGGCTGGCTGTCCCGCCGGCGGCTGGCGCTCCGGCCCGATCCGGCCGGCCCGGCCATTCCGGTCGAGGGGGCGCAGGTGCAGGGACGGCGGCGGTGGCGCTACGGCGTCCTCCTCCACGCCGGCGACTGGGAGCGCGCCGGTCTGCTGCGGCGGGCGGCCGCCTTCCTCGATCCGCTGGAAGCGGTGGCGGGGGCCGGCAACGGCGTCACCGGGACCGGGCGGCGCCCGTCCGAGGGAAGAGCGTTCCGGGTCGCCGGCGCCGAGGTGTCGGCGGTGCTGCGGAGCGGGGCCGACGTCCTCGTCCGGGTCTTCAACGCCGGGTCGCAGCCGGCCACCGCCACGGTCGGGGAGGAGCATGTCGACCTGGGGCCGTGGGAGATCGCCACGGTCAGGACGGGCCGGCGTCCTCGACCGGGATAGGGACCCGGGCCCGGTAGGGGGCGAGCAGCGCCTCGCCGGACTGCTCGGTGGTCGAGAACGAGCGGTCCAGGCCGGGGATGGCGAGGGCGACGCCGGCCCGTTCGCAGTGCCACAGCAGCGCCGGACGGTCGCCGTGCCAGCGGAGGGCGTAGGAGATGCGCCCGTGATGCGTCGGGGCGTCATGGACCTCGAGCGGCTGACCGGCCCACTCCGGCGGGAAGACCGGGAGCAGCGCCAGCCCCCCGGCCGGCGTCTCCCGGACCAGCGCCCGGCGCACGACGTCGAGGAACGCCGCCGCCGCCTCGCCGTGATGCCCGGCCCCGCCGCAGCCGCCGCCGAGGCGGGGGTGCACCACTTCGGGCCAGGCGAACGTGGGAGTGGCGCCGTCGAGCACCCGGCGCAGCCGCCGCCAGCCCCGGTGATCGCCGGCGTCGAGCTCACAGGCGGCGATCTGCAGGGTCAGCGCCGGCCGGAGCCCGGAACGGGAAAGGGCGTCGTAGAAGGCGTCGCCGAGGCAGAACCGCTCCCGGACGACGTCGAGCGTGCCGGTCACCCAGGGGTCGGCGGGGGGCAGGAGTCCGAGCGGGGCGCAGGCGTCGAGGGAGCCGATCATCCCGGCGTCGAGTCCCCGTTCCGGCGCCGCCGGCATCGCTACGCGGCCGAGGCGGGCAGCGGCGTGCTCCAGGGACGCGGTGATGGTGTTGCGCAGCTGCGTGGCGGCCGCCTCGGCGTCGGCGGCGCCGGGCTCGTCGCCGGCCAGGCGCAGCAGCCAGGCACCGTCGACCAGGGCCCGGACGCACCAGAAGCCCTGCCGGTAGGGCAGCCCGGCCACGACGTGGTGCCCGGTCAGGAGCCGCACGCCTTCCCCGACGGCCGGGAGCAGCTCGCCGAGCAGGGCGGTGTCGCCGGTCATGCGGTGATGCTCCGCCAGGGCCCACAGCCCGCCGGCGTGGGCCTCCCAGACCAGGAAGCGGCCGGAGTCGCTCCCCGGCGAGCGCCACGGCCGGGCCCGGAGCACTTCGGCGGCCTCGCCGTGGAAGCCGAGCCGGTCGAGCGTCACGACCATCGGCGCCGCCTCCCGGAACGACGCCGGGCGGGCGGCGCCACCCCGCAGCGCCGGCGTGATGCTCTCGCCGGTGTGGAACAGCAGCAGGAAGGCCCGGTTGGCCTCGACGGCCGCCCCGAGGCGGGGATCGGGCAGCTCGAAGCGTGCGCCGCGGCGGAGGCGGGCTTCCCAGCCGCGGATCACGTCGGCCGGCGACGGCCAGGCGCGCTCCTCGGCCCCCGACGGTTCCGCCGGTCGGTGCGGGACGCCGGGCCGGCGTCGGGTGCGGCGTTCGGGGGCGAGCGGCAGGGCGATGCGGACGCCGGCGCGGGGCGCCACCGGGTACACGAACGCCGCCTGGGCCAGACCGTCGGCGTCCTCCACGAGCAGCGGGCCCGGCGCCGCCCGCCCGGCCGTCACGACCCCGACGGAGTCGCCGGCCTCGAACGTCGATCCCGCCACCCCGGCCGGGGGCCGGGGCAGCAACAGCGCGGCCCGGCCGTCGACCGTCACCGTGGTGCCGGCCAAGGCGATCTGCCCCACCGCCGCCAGCCCCTCGGGGTTGTAGGGCCGTACGGCGAAGGCCACGGCGACGGGGACGGGGGAACCGTTGTCGACGTCGACGACGACGAGGCCGCCGGCGTTGTCCGGGCCCCGACCGGGGACGGCGTAGACCCGCTCGACGGCGTCGCCGCCCGGGATGCGCATGGCCGTCTCCACCACCGGCCCGCCCTCGGCCAGCGACTGGCGGACGGCGGCCTCCCGGCTCGGCAGGTGCCACCGGTCGCCGGCGCCGATCCACCAGTCGAGCGACCAGCCGCCGGGCCACGGCGTCACCAGCCCCCGGGGGTCGACGACGGCCGAGAAGGGCGAGGCGAGGTTGCCCACCGCGGTCCAGTTCCGCTGCGTCACGTTGGCCACCAACGGCGCATCGCCCCGGGGGACGAAGGCCGGGGACTCCGGGTCGAGCTGGCGCTCGGCCCAGAATGGCCACAGCCAGTCGGGCGCCCCGGCGAGCACCAGGGCGTCGATGCCCGGCCGCCCGGATCGGGGCCCCTCGGGCCTCCGCTCCCCCATGCCCCTCCACCCCCGCACGGCGAGGAGGGTAGGTCAGAACTCCTTGGCGGCGCCGCCGGACTCGGTGATGCTGTTGCCGGTGGCCACGTTCCCGGCCGCGTCGTACGGGCCGCCCGACCAGGTCCACGTCATCAGCGTGCTGCCCCCGGTGTCGGCCTGCCCGCTGGTCAGGCTGCCGAGCGTGACGGTGATCGAGCTCCCCGACTCCGCCATCGTGGCGTTGAAGACCGCGTCGGCCGACGTGCCGATGAGGCCGCCGCCCACGTAGTTCGGGTCCTTCAGGTCGACGGGGCCGCCGAGCGTCGCCAGCGGGCTGGCCCCGCTGTAGACCTCGAGGCTGTCGTCGGCGCAGATCTGGACCAGGAGGTTCAGGACGCACCCGCCGTCCTCCAGGTGGACGGTGACGCTGGTCGAGGCACCGGTCCAGCCGCCGATCACCGACTGCGGGTCGAGCGGCTCGCTGAAGGTGTAGACGAGCGTGTCACCCGTCTCCGCCTTGCCGGCGGTGCCGCCGGCGTGGTTGGTCGTCTGGATGTCGGTCGCCGTCGGGCGGGTGTTGTCGACGGTCACGCTGTAGCCGCTTTGCGTCTGGGCGTGGGCCTGCACGTCGGTCGACGTGATCGTGTAGTTCTTCGTGCCCGACAGCGTTCCGTTGGCGGTGAGGAGCCCGGAGCGGTAGCCGTAGCTGACTCCGTTCACGGAGTACGAGCCGGCCGTGAGGGTAACGGCGGTCGAACCGGTGGTGATGGCACTGACGTCGGCGGTGACGGTCGACACGCCGCTGGCCGGGTTCCCGCTGTCGGCGTCATTGGCGTAGACGTAGTACACGCCGCCCTGCTTGATGGCGCCGGCCAGGTATCCCGTCTGCTTGGCGATGACCGTGCTGCCGACCGAGGGCGGGAGCCAGTCGGCCGCCGCGGCGAAGTTGGCGGTGGCCGTGGTCGTGCCGGTGAAGGCCGCCAGCGCGGCGGGGGTGGCGGCGAGGACGGCGACGACCAGCAGGACGACACCGGTCTGGCGTCGGGAAAGCCGGCCCGGCCACCAGATGGCCAGCAGCACCGACGTGAACAGCACGACCGGCACGACCCGGACGGTAAGGCGGTGCACGGCGCTCGACCGGAGGGCCCGGATCGCCGTCCCGGCGAAGGGGACGACGGACACCCGCCGCCAGGCCCGGTCACCGGTCAACCGGGCCGTCCAGGGGTCGTCGACCGGGTTGGCGTCACCCCTGGTCCGCAGGACGGGATGGTGTCCCGATTCCACGATCTCGACCACCCGGTGGGTCACCGTCCGGTGGTCCGGCGTCGGCGCCTGGAAGGTGATGACGTCCCCGACCCGCACCGCCGCCGGGTCCTCGGGAACGAGCACAGCCACCGAGCCGACCGGCATGCCCGGCGCCATGCTGCCGGTCAGCACCGTGGCCAGACGGTACCGGCCGGTCAGCGGCCCGATGCCGACGACGACCAGGACCGCGGCCGCCAGACCGAGGAGGATCCGGCCCGTCCAGCGGCCGATGACGTCCATGGCCCGGCGTCGCCGTCTCTAGTGGGCGGTGCCCGCCCGCTGCGTTCCGAGGAAGCTGTAGGTCAGCGTCGAGCTGAGGCCCTGGAACGTGGCCCCGGCCGAGGACGGGAACGTCAGCGTCAGGCGCAGGTGGTCGGTGCCACCGGAGGTGAGGGCGCTCAGCCCGGCCATGCCCAGCGAGGACTGGATGACCGCCCGGCTGGTGACGATCGTCGTCGTCGAGCCGCTGCAGCTGTAGCTGAAGGCGGGCGAGGACCCCGACTCGGTCCAGGCCGCCGAGCAGCGGTCGATCACCATCTGCAGGCCGTTCGTGCCGTCGGTGTCGAGCAGCGACGACGGCGAGGCACTGGTGGTGAGGGCGATCGAGGCCAGGTCCTGGCTCCCGGTGTTGGAGAGGTCGAACGAACGCTGGATCGTGTCACCGGGCACGAGGCCCGAGGCGTTGACGGTCAACCGGTTGGTGGAGGCGCCGGTGTTGCCGAGGGCGATCACCACCGTGCCGGACGACACCGACTGGCTGGCGCTGGTTGTCGCCGTGAACGTGGCGAACGTGCCCATGCCGGCCAGGGCGCCGGCCACGCCGAGGGCTCCGAGGGTCAGCAGCAGTTTCCGGCCTGTTCCGCCGAGGACTGTCTGGTTCACGGTTCCTCGCATTCCCAGATGGTGATGAGGGCCCAGATGGCGAGGACCACGGCGAAGGAGCCGAGCCAGCCGCGGCGGCTGAGGGCGGTGTGCAGCCAGCCGACGAGGAATCCCGCCCGGCGCATCGAGTACACGGCCTTCCAGCCCTCGCCGGTGGCGGCCACCTGCCAGCCGTCGGGCGTGCCGTTGGCGTCGCCCTTGGTGATGAACGCCCGGCCGTTCGCCGTCATGACGACGGCGTTGATCCGGTGCACCACCATCGTCCCCGGCCGGTCGGGGCGCTGGAAGACGATGACGTCGCCGACGCCCAGCTTCTCGGCCGGTGCCCGGGTGGCGATCACCAGCGAGCCGACCGGGATCGTGGGCGTCATGCTGCCGGTGCGGACGTAGAAGCTCTCGACCGGGTAGACGTGGGGCCCGACGACGAGGAACAGCAGGCCGAGCACGACGGTCCCCAGCACCGCCCGGAGGATCAGGCGCGCCGCCACCGGTGCCGGCCCGAGGGCCGGCACCGGTCGGGCGACAGCGACGTCGAGGACCGCCGTGCTCATGTCCTGCACTACACCTGGACGAGGTGCCAGCTGAGGGCCAGCGTCGCCGACCGGCCCTGGAAGGTGTTGTCGGCGGTGGACGGGAGTTGGACGCCGATGGTGATCCACGTCGTGTCCGCCGCGCCGTGGAAGGCGTCGAGCGCACCCGCGCCGAGGCCGGTGGTCACGTCGTGGTGGGCGGTCACGAAGGCCCGGAGCGTCTGGCTCGTGTCCGTGAAGTCACAGGTGTTGGCAACCAGCGCCCCGCCGTACAGGCAGTGGGTCGGCGTGGTGTGTGCCGCGTCCGACCACTGCTGGACGTAGAACTGGATCTCGCTGCAGGGGTTCCCCGAGCCGTGGTAGGTCTCGCCCGACGAGTTGCCGTCGGTGCACGCGCCGAACGTGGTCAGCGCCGAGGCGGCCAGGCTGCCGACGTCCTGGAGGGCGATGTCGGCGGTGTCCGAGTCGCCCGGCTTCTGGACGCTCAGGTTGAAGGCCACGTCACATGACGCGTTGTCGTTGACACTGGGATCGCCGGCGTTCGTCGACAGGCACGCCTGGCCGGTGTTGGCGGTGTTGCTCAACACCAGCGTGCCGTCGGCGAACTTGTTGTTCGGGTTGGTGGTCTGGGCGGTGAAAGAGGCGAAGGTCCCGGCGCCGGCGAGGGCGCCGATTCCGGCGACCACCCCCAGGCTCAGGAGAATTTTCCGTTTCAGGCTGAGCTTCATCGACTGCTCCTCGATGCATCCGTGCGGCGAGGGATATTGCGCCGTCGATCCGCCCGATCGGCGCCGAGGCGAGGAGGTTCAGGCCCCGGCGGGCGACAGTGATCGATTTGCCTCAGAGATCCCGCAGCATGACGTGGTGCGCCATGCCGCTCTCGGGCAGGACGAACCCTTCCCCCACCGTCTCGAAGCCGAGACGGGCGTAGAAACCGGAGGCGCTGTCACGGGCGTTGCACCACAGCACCCCGACGCCGTCGCGGCGTAGGCGCTCGACCACGGTGGCCACGAGCATCCGGCCGAGCCCGTGGCGCTGGAACGGGGGGTCGACGGCCATCCCCCGGAGGTGGACGGCGTCGCGTCCCGGCCGGTACGGCGTCGGCTCGGGGCTGAAGCTCGCCACCGCCACGACCACTCCGTCGGCGCAAACCGCGAGGTGGAAGCCGCCGGGCCGGGCGTCTTCGGGAAAGACGACCGGCGCCCCGGGCCGGCGGTTCCGCAGGACGCGCCAGCGGAGGTCGTGGGTCGCCTGGGCCGGGACCTCCTCGACCCGCACCTCGCCGGCCCCGGCCCCAGCGCGTCAGACGGCGCCGCGGTCGACGGCGTCGCCGAAGGCCCACACGGTGCCGTCGGCGGCGGCCAGCCAGTACCCGTGGCCTGCGGGCGTGGCCGCCAGCCCGACGACGGGCAGGTTGGGCGGCGATGTCACGGCACCGGCCGCCACGGCGTCGCCGAAGGGCGACACGGCGCCGGCGGCGGAGGCCAGCCAGTAACCGCGTCCGGTGGGCGTCGGTGCGAGGGCCACGAAGCGGTCGGCCGCCGGCGCGCCGGCCGGCGACCCGAAGAACGGCGCATCGCCGAAGCTGAAGACGCCTCCGTCCGACGCCACCAGCCAGTACCCCCGACCCGAGGGCGACGCCGCCATCCCCACGATGGGCCGGTTCAACCGCACCGACCCCAGCGACCCGAAGAAGCCGGCGTCGCCGAAGGCGAAGACCCCGCCGTCCGCCGCCACCAGCCAGTACCCGTTGCCCGACGGCGTGGCGGCCATGCCGACGATCGGCTGCCGGAGCGGCCGGCCGCCCGACGACCCGAAGAACCGGGCGTCGCCGAAGGCGAACACACCGCCGTCCGACGCCACCAGCCAGTAGCCCCGACCCGACGGCGTCGCCGCGCCGCCCTTCACGAGCCAGGCCAGCGGCGCCGAACCGGCCGATCCGGCGTCCGGGGCCCCGCCCCGGGCGGCCACGGCGCCGAGGCCGGTGACGCCCCAGTACCCGCCCCCGGGGCAGGCCAGGAGTCCGACGACGTCGGACCGCACGGTGTCGAGGTGCATCTGCCCGCCGTCGCCGACCCACTCCCAGTGCCAGGCTTCGGGGCAGGCACTTCCGCCCGGTTCGGCCCAGCGGGCGTGGTTCCACCCGAATCGGGCGGCGTTGGCCTTGAGCCACCGGTAGCCGACGGAGCCGAACCCGAGGCTCCCCGCGGTGTCCTTGAAGTCGACCGCCTCGCCCCAGCCGTGCATCGACGTGCCGGACCCGGCGGCGCAGGCGCAGTTCCCCCGCCCACAGGCGTTGTTCTTGGCCGCCGACTGGGCCGCCGCCGGCCGGTAGCACTCGTTCGGCCGGAGGGCGACGCCGTCGGCCCGGGCCGCCGTCAGCATGAGGGCCAGGCTCGGCCCGGCGGCCCTCGCCGCCCGGCAGTCGCCCTCGACGCCGACGAGCGCCTCGGGGCGCATCCGGCCGTTGGTCTCGCCGGCGACGCCGTTGGGACGGTTGTCGGGCTGGACCGGACTCTGGGCCGCCGCGTCGGCCAACGGCAGCAGCAGCGCGGCGAAGAGCGCCACGACCGCGGTGATGCCCATCAACGCCCGGTGCCGGGAAAGACGCCCCATGCCCAGATCATGCCCCCGGAGTCAGCGGACCAAGCGGATCCCGTCGAGCTCCGACTTCGCCTCGCGCAGCATCAGGCTCGACACCGCGGCCTCGGGCGTCCGGGTGCCGTCGAGCACGGCCTGCACCTGTTCGGCGATCGGCATCTCGACCCCGGCGGCAGCGGCCCGGGCGAGGACGGCGGCGGTGCTCCGGACACCCTCGGCCACCATCGTCATCCCGCCCAGGACATCGGCCAGCGACCGGCCCCGGCCCAGCGCCTCTCCCACCGACCGGTTCCGGCTGCGGGGGCTCGTACAGGTCACGAAGATGTCCCCGATCCCGGCCAGGCCCAGGAAACTCAGCGGGTTCCCGCCGAGCGCCAGCCCGAAGCGGGTGAGCTCGGCCAGGCCCCGGGTGATGAGCGCCGCCCGGGCGTTGTCCCCCACCCCGAGACCCTGGGCGATTCCGGCGGCCAGCGCCACGACGTTCTTCACCACGCCGGCCACCTCGCAGCCGACGACGTCGGGGTTGGTGTAGACGCGAAAGGTGTCGGTCATGAACAGCCGCTGCACCGCCGCCGCCGCCTCGGCGTCGGCCATGGCCACCACCGACGCCGTCGGCAGCCCGGCGGCCACCTCGCTGGCGATGTTCGGCCCCGTGAGGACGCCGATACGCCCGTCGTCATGGCCCGGCAGCACGGCGGCCACCACTTCGGTCATCCGCTTGAGCGAGCCCTGCTCGAGGCCCTTGGCCAGGCTGACCACCACCGCCGAGGGGGCCACGTACGGCGCCGCCGCCTCCAGCACGGCGCGGAATCCGTGCGACGGGACCGCCAGCGCCACCACGTCGGCGCCGTCGAGCGCCTCGTCCAGCCGGGCCGTGGCGGCCACGCCGTCGAGGGGCAGGCCGGGCACGTAGTCGGCGTTCTCCCCCGAGGACCCGATCGCCGCGGCCAGCGGCGGGCGGCGGGCCCACAGCGAGACGTGTTCGGCGTTGCGGGTGCCGAGCGCCGCCACCGTGGTGCCCCACGAGCCGGCCCCGATGACGGCCAGCCGCATCAGGTCTGCTCCTCGACGTCGGCGTCGAGAAGGGCCTGGGCCACCCGGCCGCGGCAGCTCCGCAGGCGGGCCGACTCCGGTGGACGGAACCACCACGGTTCGGCCCCGCCACGGCCGCCGGGCGGCGGTGGCGGATAGAGGCGCCGGGCGTCGGCCACGGCGGCGCAGACGGCGGCCATGATGCGGTCGGTCGTCTCCCGGGGGTTGGCGCCGGGCCCGACGGAGACCGTCTCCCCGACGACCACGGTGACCGGCGTGCGCCACCGTTGCGCCTTCCGGCCTTTGGGCGGAATGACCCGCTGCGTCCCCCACAGCCCCACCGTCATGACGTCGACGCCCGCCGCCCGCGCCAGCCGAGCCAGGCCCGTCTTCCCCGCCATCGGGTCGAGGTCGGCGGAGATCGTCCCCTCCGGGAAGACGTGCACGCACTGGCCGGCCCGCAGCGCCGCCAACGCGGCGTCGAGGGCGGTGGTGTCGCCGGTGCCCCGCTCGACCGGGATCTGCCCCATCCGCCGCAGCCCGGCGGCCAGCAGGCGGTTCTGGAACAGCTCCGCCTTGGCCAGGAAGCGCACCCGCCGGCCGGCCAGGTCGGTCAGGTTGGCCACGGCGATGGGATCGAAGTAGGAGAGGTGGTTAGACGCCAGCAGCACGGGCCCGTCGGCGGGGAGGCGCTCCACGCCCTCGACCCGCCAGCGCAGACACCGGCGCACGGGCGGGCGGAGGACCGTCTCGACCAGCCCGTAGAGCAGTTCCACAGGCCGGTAGGATAGGCGGGCCCATGTCCCGGGACTCCTTCCTGATCGCCCAGCTCTCCGACATCCACTGCGGGTCGCCGTTCTTCGACCCGCAGCTTCTCCATCACGCCGTGGAGGAGGTCCGGAGGCTGGCGCCCGACCTGGTGCTCATCGGTGGCGACCTCACCACCGACGGTTACGCCCACGAATTCCGCGACGCCCAGAGCCACCTGGCGCCGCTGCTCGACGCCGAGCTCACCACCGTGGTGATCCCCGGCAACCACGACGCCAAGAACGTCGGCTACCTCCACTTCACCGACAGCTTCGGGCCGGGTGACGTGCCGGGGAAGGGCGACCGGGTCCTCCAGCTGACCAGTCGTCTCGAGCCGGCCGACATGGAGCCCGACAGCCCCGGCAAGCCCATCACGCTCGTAGCCATGGATTCGACCAAGCCGGACCTGGCCGAGGGGGAGATCGGCCGGGAGCGGTACTCGTGGATCCGCCAGCAGTTCGCCGCCCCGGCCTCCTTGAGGATCTTCGCCCTCCACCATCATCTCGTGCCGGTGCCGGGGACCGGCCGGGAGCGCAACACCGTGTGGGACTCCGGCGACGTCCTGGCCCTCCTCGGCGAAGCGGGCGTCGACCTCGTGCTCTCCGGCCACAAGCACGTGCCGTTCGTCTGGCTCCTCAACGACCTGCTGGTGGTGAACTCGGGGACGGTGTCATCCCACCGGCTGCGGGGCTACGTCCGCCCGTCGTACAACCTCCTCGAAGTCACCGAGGACCGCATCGTCGTGACGCTGCGCTACCCCGGCACCGGCGAGCGCCACGCCGCCGAGCTCGACCGGCGGGCGATGCGCCTGCACCCCAACCCCGAGCTGGCCGGCATGTTCGCCAAGTCGGCCTGGCACGCCTGATGAAGGGGGACGGCGGCGTGTTCGTGCGCCTCTTCTCGTCGGCCATCGACCCGAGCGATCTCTCCGAGGTCCGCCGGATCTTCAGCGAGGACATCAAGCCGGTCTTCGAGTCGCTGCCGGGGTGCACGTCCATGGAGCTCGTGCTGGGGGTGGACCGCAACGCCGGCGGGCTCGTCGAAGCCGGGGCCCTGTCCCGCTGGAAGTCGCGGGACGACCTCGACGCCGCCATCGAGTCCCGGGCGGTGGCCGAGTCGATGGTCCGGATCCTGCCGTTCCTCCAGCTCGAACCGGTCATCCGGATGTTCGAGATCCTCGAATGACCACCTCCGCCCGGGCCGCCGTCGTCATCCCCATCCGCAGCTTCGAGGGCGGCAAGTCCCGCCTCGGCGTCCGCCTCGACCCCGCCCGGCGGGCCGATCTCCTGCGGGCCATGGCGGAGAACGTCGTCGCCGCCGCCGGGTCGATGCCGGTGGCGGTGGTGTCGGCCGCCGGCGAAGTGCGGGAGTGGGCGACCGACCTCGGCCTCACCGTCGTCGACGATCCCGGCACGCTGAACCTGGCCGCGGCCGCCGGCCTCGGCTGGGCCGCCGCCGCGGGCTTCGACCGCGTCGTCGTGGCCCACGCCGACCTGCCGCTGGCCACCAGCCTCGCTCCGGTGGCGGCGGACGGGCGCCGGCCGGTCGTCACCGCCGTTCCCTGCCATCGCGACGACGGCACACCGGTGCTGTCACTGCCGACGGCCGCCACCGGCTTCGTCTTCGCCTACGGGCCGGGCTCGTTCCGCCGCCACGCCGCCGCCGCCCGGGCCGCCGGGCTGGCCTTCCGCGTCCGGCGGGACAAGAGCCTGGGACGCGACGTCGACGCCCCCGAGGACCTTCTCGGGCTCCCGCTGCCGGTCACCACCGCAGGACGGCTCCGGGCCCTGCTTCGCGCATGACGGCGGGATCGGGCGAGCGACCGGTCGCCAGCTACCTCAGCCCGGCCGCCGGCGGCGCCGTGACCGTGGACCTTCCCGTCCCCCGCCGGGCGCTGGCGATCGCCGCCCATCCCGACGACATCGACTTCGGCTGCGGCGGCACGCTGGCCAAATGGGCCGCGGCCGGCTGCCGCGTCACCGAGCTGGTCCTCACCGACGGGTCCAAGGGCTCGTGGGATCCGACGACCGACCGGGCGGCTCTCGTCGCCCTCCGCCGGGAGGAGCAGCGGGCGGCGGCGGCGGCGCTCGGCGCGGGCGGGGTCGTCTTCCTCGACCACGTGGACGGCGAGTTGCAGAGCGGCCTGGCCGAGCGGGCCGAGGTCTGCCGGGTCATCCGGGAGAGCCGGCCCGACGTCGTCCTCGGCCACGATCCCTGGAAGCGCTACCGGCTCCATCCCGACCACCGCCACGCCGGTCACCTGGCGGTCGAGGGCATCGTGGCCGCCCGCGACCCCCACTTCTTCCCCGAGCAGGGCCTGCCGCCGCACCGGCCGACGTCGCTGCTGCTGTGGGAGGCCGACGTCGTGGACCACGTCGAGAGCCTCGAGAGCTTCCTGCCGGCCAAGATGGCCGCCCTCCTCGCCCACCGGAGCCAGTGGCGCAGCACGATGGGCATCGACGCCGATCCGACCGCCGAGGAGGAAGTCTTCGCCGCCCGCATCCGGGATCGGGCGGCCGAGGCCGGTGCGGTCGCCGGGGTGCCGCTCGGCGAGGCGTTCAAACGCATCGACCGGCTCTGAACGCGTGAAAGCGGCGCCCCGAGGGGCGCCGCTTCACGGAGAAGGAACGGCTCAGCGCTTGGAGGCGCGGGCGGCGGGGGCCTTCTTGGCCGCAGTCTTCGCCGGGGCCTTGGTCGCCGTCTTGGCCGGCGCGGCCTTGGCCGGAGCCTTGCGGGCCGGCGCCTTGGCCGCCGAAGCCTTGGCCGGGGCCTTGGCTGCCGCGGCCTTCGCCGCCGTCTTGGCCGGGGCCTTGGCCGCCGCCGTCCCGCGCTTGGCGGCGACGATGTCCTTGAAGGTGGCGCCGACGGTGAACTTCACGCCCTTGCCGGCGGGGACCTTCACGGCCGCCCCGGTGCGGGGGTTCCGGGCCGTACGGGCCTTGCGCTGCGTCTGGCTCCAGCCGCCGAACCCGGGGAGGGAGACCTTCTCGCCCTTCTTCACGGACTGCTGCACGTTGTCGATGAAAGCGCCGACGACCTTCTCGACCTCTCGCTTGCCCAAAGCGGTGTCAGCAACGATCTTGTCCACCAGTTGGGACTTGTTCACACCGACCTCCCGAGTTAACGGCTGCTTCAACGTGGAATCAGAACCTACAAACGCGGGTTCGTCAAGCATCATTTTCGAGGCAGGGCAAGGAGATTAGGGGCCTTACCGCCGAGAAACCCTTACGGCACAACGGTTCTGCGCCACTGCGGCCGTCGCCGGGAAATGTCGGAAAAGTTCGGTGGCGGGGGGTCCAGGACCCTTGTGGGACAAGGAAAGTGGGTCGGCCGGAGGGCAGAATCCCCGACGGGGCAACGGTCCGGCCGGTCAGGCGGCCGCGTTCCAGAGCCGCCCCAGCCGGTCCGTGAGCCCGGAAGGCTTCTCGGCGTAGAGCCGGTGCCCGAGGGTCAGGGCCTCGGACCGGTGACCGGTGCGGCGGGCGTCGATCCGCCGGACGAGCGCCTTCCTGCTCGCCGGAAGCAGCACCGACGCCGTCTCCACCCGCTCCCGCAGGACGGCCAGGTCGTGGTCGGCGCCGAGCACCTCCCCGAGCTCGTCGGCTGTGGCCTCCATGGCGTCGAGGACGTCGGGCCAGACCTGGCGCAACAGGGCGAACTGGTGACGAAGGTACTTCACCTGCTTGCGCCACTCGTGGAAGGCCTCGGCGGTGCCGGCGGCCTCGGCGGCGGCCATCGCCTTCCGCCCGGCCCGGGTGACGGCCTCCAAACCCTCCTCCAGGCTGCGCCAGCCGTTATCCCGCAGGGGCCACCGGGCCACCCGGGCCAGCACCCGCTCGAACTCCTCGGCGGACCGCTGCGCCGTCCGGCCTTCGGCCTGGTCTTCCTGGAGCATGCGGTGCTCCCGGACCAGCACCGCCCGCAGCGCCGCCACCGACGCCGGGTCGATGTCCTCGTCGGGCGGGGCGACCAGCCCGTCGAGCGCCTCGACCAGCACCCAGGCGTCGCGCACCGGGCTCAGCCGGCGGGCGGCGTCACGCAGGGCCCGGTTCTCCCGGCGGTACACCTTTTCCCCGAGCTCCGGGCGCACCAGGCGGAGCAGCGCCCGGAGCTTCTTCGTGCGCTTGCGGGCGTCGTGGGTGGCCTCGTCGGGGTCGAGGCCGGCCTGATCCGTGAGGGCCTCCACGATCTTCCGCAACTGCTTCTCGGCCGCCTTGCTGACGGTCTTCGGGATCGGCTGGCCGGGGTCGAGCGTGAATGTCATGCAGAGGGGATACCCGGCACCGCCGGCGTTCATTGCCGCCGGCGGTGCCGGGGACGGCTCAACCGAGCAGGTGCTGCACCAGCCAGTCGCGGGCTGCCCCCGACGACAGCTCGAAGTCGGGCCCGGTGTAGGCGCCGAAGTGGCCGCCGGGGAGCACGACGAGCTTCTTCGGCTCCCGAGCCCGCTCGTAGGCGTCGAAGGCCAGGTCCGCCACGGCGAGGACGTCACCGGCGGCGACCACCATGAGCAACGGCGTGGGACTGATCCGCTCGATGTAGGAGCCCGGCTCGTACTCCATCAGCATCTCCAGCGTCCGCAGGGTGACCTCGTTGTGCCACGACGGCGCCCGGGTCTTCCCCGTCTCGGTGAACCACTGCCAGGAGTCCGGCGTCGGCAGCGCCGACGGCGCCAGCGGGTCCTCGGCCACCACCGGGATCATGCCCGGCTCCTTGCCGGCGAAGCGGGCTTCGCGGTCGGCGTCGAGCTGGGCCCGCACCATGGGCAGGAAGTCGCTGCGGACGAGGCGCTGGACGTTGCCGAACCCGCTCACCAGCGGGACCTGGGAGACGACCGCCTTCACCCGCTTGTCGATGGCGGCCACGACGATGGCGTGGCCGCCGCTGTAGCTGGAGCCCCACACGCCGATCCGCTCCCGGTCGATGCCCGGCATCGACTGGAGGTAGGTGATGGCGTGGCGGTAGTCGCGGACCTGGGCCCAGGGGTCGATCTCGTAGCGGGGCTCGCCGTCGCTGGCCCCGAAGTTGCGGTTGTCGAAGACGAGGACCGCCAGCCCCGCCCCGGCGAAGACCTCGGCGAAGGAGTCGAGGTACATCTCCTTCACGGCCGAGAAGCCATGGGCCATCACCACCCCGGGGACCGGCCCGTCCCCGTCGGGCCGGTACAACCAGCCCCGCAACGTCGTTCCCTCGGCGTTGAACTCCACGTCGGTGCGGTTCATCGCTCCCCCTTGTGCGATCGGGCGCCTGGCCGACTGGGTAGCGTACGTGGCATGGCCGACGAGCGCATCAGCTGGTTCCCCGTCCTCGACGACGACGAGCTCGACGAGCCGGAGCGGAAACTCTTCGCCAAGGCCGACGAGGTCATCGGGTTCGTCCCCAACGTGTTCCGCACCTACGCCTGGCGCCCGGAGCGGTTCCGGGCCTGGTTCGCCCACTTCAAGACCGTGATGGAGGGCACCGACGACCTCTCGTCCCGGGAGCGGGAGATGATCTCGGTGGCCGTGTCCATGGCCAACGGCTGCCTCTACTGCCTCGTGGCCCACGGCGCCGCCCTCCGGCAGGCCAGCGACGACAAGGTCGAGGCCGACCGCATCACCCTCGACTACCGCCGGGCCGACCTCACCGGCCGGGAACGGGCCATGCTCGACTACGCTGTCAAAGTGACGAAGACGCCCGGCGAGTGCGACGAGGCCGACGTCGAGGCCCTGCGGGCCGAGGGCTTCACCGACGAGGCCATCTGGGACATCGTCGAGGTGGCGTCGATGTACAACTTCACCAACCGCCTGGCCATGGCCACCGGGATGATGCCCAACCGGGAGTACCACGCCCTGGCCCGCTGAGCGGGGCGGGCCGTCCCGAAGTCACCCGGCGCCGGCGTCGCAGGCCCGGGCCCGGGCGACCCGCTGGGCCTGGTCGCGGCCCTCGAGCAGCAGGCGCCGGATCGGCGCCGGCGCGCCGTCGTTGGCGCTCAACCAGGCGTCGGTCATCGCCACCGCGCCGTCGCCCACCGGATAGAGCATCTCGGTGAACGACATGCCGACGTCGGGGCCCCGTCGCTCCCAGACCGGCAGCAGGGCGTCGAAGTACGGGGCCGTCCAGGCCTGGAGGAGCGGCTCCTGGTCGGACTGGCGGAACCCTCCCATGACCGCCCGCATCATGGCCAGCGGGAGGTCGCCGTCGACCAGGGCCGTCCACGCCTCGGCCTTGGGCGCCTCATGGGGCTGGGCGGCCCGGGCGGCGGCGGCGTGGCGGGCGCCGGCGTCGGTGGCGTCGCGCGCCGCCTCGGCGGTGATGAGCCCGGGAGCGTCGGCGACGCCGGCGGTGGCCAGCGAGCGCACCAGCGTCCAGCGCAGCTCGGTGTCGACGGCGAGGCCGGAGACGCCCGTGACGCTCCCGTCCTCGAGGAGTGCCCGCAGCAGTGCCAGATGGTCGTCGCCCCGGGCCGCGGCGGCGAACGCCCGGGCGTAGGCCAGCTGGAGGTCGCTG
>Ga0070741_10008331_pt1 | contig 20886 bp, 15 predicted proteins | sample Coa_R1_4_FD_66440 | JGI IMG/M metagenome (GOLD analysis project Ga0070741, IMG submission 66440) | Surface soil microbial communities from Centralia Pennsylvania, which are recovering from an underground coalmine fire - Coalmine... | ecosystem: Environmental > Terrestrial > Soil > Unclassified ...
ATCGATGATCCGAGCCGATTGGCCGACACCATCGCGGCGCACTTGTCGCTCAAGATCGAGGAGAAGCAGCAGATCCTCGAAATCCAAAGCGTCCGCGACCGCTTGGAGCGGATACTCGCGGTCATGGAGACCGAGATCGATCTGCTTCAGGTGGAGAAGCGCATCCGCGGGCGCGTGAAGCGGCAGATGGAAAAGAGCCAGCGCGAGTACTACCTGAACGAGCAGATGAAGGCGATCCAGAAGGAGCTCGGCGAGCTCGAGGAAGGCCCGAACGAGGCCGAGGAGCTCGCCAACAAGATCGCCAAGGCCGGCATGCCGAAAGAGGCGCGCGAGAAAGCGGAGTCGGAGCTGAAGAAGCTCAAGATGATGTCGCCGATGTCGGCGGAAGCGACGGTGGTGCGCAACTACATCGACTGGCTCGTCAACGTGCCGTGGAAGAAACGCACCAAGATCCAGAAGGACCTCAAGCGTGCGGAGGAGATCCTGGAACAGGATCACTACGGCCTCGATAAAGTGAAGGAGCGCATCCTCGAGTACCTCGCGGTGCAGCAGCGCGTGAATCAGCTGAAGGGTCCGATTCTGTGCCTGGTCGGCCCGCCCGGCGTCGGCAAGACGTCGCTCGGGCAGTCGATCGCGCGCGCCACCGGACGCAAGTTCGTACGCATGTCGCTCGGCGGCGTGCGCGACGAGGCGGAGATCCGCGGCCATCGGCGCACCTACATCGGTTCGCTGCCCGGCAAGCTGATCCAGAACATGGCCAAGGTGAAGGTGCGCAATCCGCTCTTCATGCTCGATGAAGTGGACAAGATGGCGATGGACTTCCGCGGCGATCCAAGCTCGGCGCTGCTCGAGGTGTTGGACCCGGAGCAGAACCACGCCTTCAACGATCATTACCTGGAAGTCGATTACGATCTGTCGGACGTCATGTTTGTCGCCACGGCGAACACGCTCAACATTCCGGCGCCGCTGCTCGACCGCATGGAAGTGATTCGTCTCTCCGGCTACACCGAGGACGAGAAGGTCAACATTGCCATGCGCTACCTCGTGCCGAAGCAGCTCAAGAACAACGGCCTGAAAGCGGAAGAGCTCGAGCTTCCCGAAGCGACGATCCGCGACATCGTGCGGTACTACACGCGCGAGGCGGGCGTACGCAACCTGGAGCGCGAGATCTCCAAGATCTGCCGCAAGGTTGCCAAAGATTTGCTGCTCAACAAGGATGAGAAGTCGGCCACGGTGCCGCCGAAGCGCCTGGAGAAATACCTCGGTGTGCAGCGCTTTCGTTACGGCGTGGCCGAGGAGGCGAACCAGGTCGGTCAGGTCACCGGGCTCGCGTGGACCGAGGTCGGCGGCGAATTGCTGACCATCGAAGCCGTGATCGTGCCCGGCAAAGGCCGCTTGACGATCACCGGAAAACTCGGCGACGTCATGCAGGAGTCGATCCAGGCGGCGATGAGCGTGGTGCGCGCGCGCGCCGCGAAGCTCGGCATCCCGGCGGATTTTTACCAGAAGCACGATTTCCACGTGCACGTCCCGGAAGGTGCGACGCCGAAAGACGGGCCGAGCGCGGGCATCGCCATGTGCATCGCCATGGTGTCCGCGTTGACGAAGATTCCGGTGCGCGCGGACGTCGCGATGACGGGCGAGATCACGCTACGCGGCGAGGTGTTGCCGATCGGCGGCCTGAAGGAAAAGCTGCTGGCCGCCCATCGAGGGAACGTGAAGGTCGTGCTGATTCCCGAGGAGAACCGCAAGGATCTGGCCGAGATCCCGAAGAACATTCGCGACCGTGTCGAGATCAAGCCGGTGCGCTGGATCGATCAGGTGCTGGAGGTCGCGCTTGAGCGCCTGCCGGAACCCATCGAAGAGAAGCCGGTGGAGACGAAGACGGCCGAAGAGCAACCGGGAGCCGCCAATCCGGTGGTGACGACCCACTGAAGTTTCGCGCGGCGCAAAAGTCCCGAGAGGGACTTTTGCGTGCTCGCTTCCGACGCGGTCGTCGTCAACCGCCTACCGGCGCATTCACCCCGTTTTTCGACGCCGCCGCGGCATCGCGACTCGGCGCCGTTCCCGTTGCAACAGTGCTTGCAGTGCGCGCCGCTGCTTGTTATAAGGACGGCGCACAGTGTTCCTGTGTGCGTTTCGGTACCTGTTTCACCCATCCTTATTCCGGAGGACAGAGCGTGAATAAAGCCGAACTCATCCAGCAAGTCGCCCGTAGTGCCGATCTCACCCAAGCCTCTGCATCGCGCGCCGTCGACGCCATCTTCGGCGCCATCGCGGATTCGCTGCGCAATGGTGAGCCCGTGATGTTGACCGGCTTCGGCAGTTTTTCGGTCGCCGAGCGTGCCCAGCGTAACGGGCGCAATCCGCGCACCGGCGAGCCGATCACCATTGCCGCGTCGAAGAACACCAAGTTCAAAGCTGGCAAAGGCCTGAAGGATGCCTTAAACTAGCGCCCCTTCGTGGGGCGTGCCTTCGACCTCTGGGAAGGGACGCGCTGCTTAGGGTGCTTAGCTCAGCGGTAGAGCGTCGCCCTTACAAGGCGAATGTCGGGGGTTCGAACCCCTCAGCACCCACCAGATGCTGCCGTCTCTCGTTCGACGGCAGAAGGGACGCGATTCGGGAGCGGTAGTTCAGTTGGTTAGAATACCGGCCTGTCACGCCGGGGGTCGCGGGTTCGAGTCCCGTCCGCTCCGCCATAACGCGGGGCGAGGATCCGTTTTCCTCGCCCCGGTCTTTATCGAATGATTTTCCTCGACTCATATCGTCTTCCAGGGTAACTCTCCGTGCTCGCCAAGATTCGCGAAAAGACCCAGGGCATCATCGCCACGCTTATTCTCGCGTTCGTCGCGATTCCTTTTATCCTCTGGGGCATCGGCTCGTACTTCGAGCGCGGCAGCTCCGTCGCGGTCGCGAAAGTAAACGGCGTCGAAATCAGCCAGCAAGCGTATCGCCAACGCCTGGAAGAGCTGCGCAGCGTCGATCCGCGCCGCGCCGAAAGTCGCGCATTGAAGGAGATGGTCGTCGAAAGCTTGATCGACCAGACGCTGTTGACCAGCCACGCCGAAGACGCCGGCTATCGCTTGAGCGACGCGCGCCTGGCGGAAACGATTCACGGTATTCCGTATTTTCAGCGCGACGGCCGCTTCGAGCCGGCGATATACGAGGCGTTGTTGCGCCGGCAAGGACTGCGGCCGGCGGACTTCGAGGCCCGCCTGCGGCGCGACAGCGTGACGGCGCAGGTACAACAGGGTTTGAGCGAAAGCGCTTTCGTGACCGACGCCGACTTGGCGGCGACGATACGCCTGCTGAGGCAGGAGCGCCGCGTGTCCTACGCGGTCATAAACCCGGATGCCTTCCTTCCCAAAGTCACCGTGACGGAGCAGGAAGTCGCCGACTACTACCAGTCGAACCAGGAATCGTTCCGCTCACCGGAAGCGGTCCGCGTGGAGTACGTGACCTTGAAGGCGACCGATGTGGGCCGAGAAATCCAGCCAAGCGAGGAGGAATTGCGCCAGGCATATAGCGCGGACGCCGCGCGCTACGTTACGCCGGAGAAGCGCAAGGTAAGTCATATTCTCATCAGCGTGCCGCCGGGAGCCAATGAAGGCGCCGATAAGGCGGCGCGAGCGCGCGCGGAGGACGTCGCGAAGCAACTTCGCGGCGGCGCCGACTTCGCGGCTCTGGCGAAGAAGTATTCGGACGACAAGGAATCAGCGGCGAAGGGCGGCGATCTCGGTGACGTGACGCCAGGTTTATTGCCGCCGGAATTGGAGAACGCCGTGAAGGCGCTGAAGCCCGGCGAGGTGACGGCGCCGGTCCGTACCGCCTTCGGCTACCACGTGGCCAAGTTGACGGGCTACCAGGCGGAACAGCGCCGCTCGTATGAATCGGCCAAGCAGGAACTGATCGAGCAGGTGCGCCGGCGTAAGAGTGAGGAGCGCTTCTTCGAGCTGGGCGAGCGTTTCCGCAATCTGGTGTACGAGCATTCGGAGGGCCTGCAGCCGGTGGCCAAGGAGCTCGGTCTTACCATTCAAACCACCGATTGGTTCACGCGCACCGGCGGCGCCGGGATTTCCGCCCAACCGCGCTTCGCGGCGGCGGCGTTTGAACCCGACGTTTTGAGCCGGGCGCGCAATAGCGAAGCGATCGAGCTCAACCCCGAAACTCTCGCCGCGGTGCATGTCCTCGAGCATAAGCCCTCGGTGATACGACCGCTCGCCGAAGTTCGGCCGATCATCGAGCGCGCGCTGAAAGAGCAGCACGCGCGCGATCAAGCGCGGCTCACCGCCGAGGAATGGGTCAAGCAGCTCGAGCAGGGCGGAAAATTGAACGACTTGGCGCGGGCCGGTGGAACCGCGGCGCAACTCGCGAGAACGATCACGCGCGAGCAGACCGCGGGAATGGACAAACGTCTCGTCGATGCCGTATTCGCCGCGCCCCGGCCCAAGGATCAGCCGGCCGTCGGGCAGGTCGATCTCGGCAGGCAGGGTTACGCCGTGTACGCGCTCGAGGCGGTGAAAGACGCCGACCCGACCACGGCGGATGCGGCGCTCAAAGAAAAAGTGCGGCGTCAGCTGGCGCAACGCCGCGGCGCCGATTACTACGTCGGTTATCGCGCGGGGCTGCGAAAGGCCGCGGACGTCAAGATCAATGCGGACCAGCTCTAAACTTCTCGCGGTCCTACCGCGACGGCGTTGAACCCGGCGTCCACATAAGTGATCTCCCCCGTGATCGCCGACGCGAGGTCGGAGCAGAGGAACGCCGCGACGTTGCCGACTTCATCGATGGTCACCCCGCGGCCGAGCGGCGCGCGGCGTTCGTTGTACTCGAGAAGCTTGCGGAAGTCGGAAATACCGGAGGCGGCGAGCGTCTTGATCGGTCCGGCGGAAATGGCGTTGACGCGAATTCCGCGCGGCCCGAGATCGGCGGCGAGATAGCGCACGTTCGCCTCGAGGCTCGCCTTGGCGAGCCCCATGACGTTGTAGTTCGGCACGGCGAGCACCGAGCCGATGTAAGTGAGGGTCAGGAGCGCGCCATTGCGGCCTTCCATGAGCTTGCGCCCCGCCTTGGCGAGGGCGATGAAGCTGTAGGAGCTTATTTCGTGGGCGACGCGAAAGCCGTCGCGGGTGGTGGCGTCGACGAACGAGCCTTCGAGCTCCTCGCGCGGCGCGTAAGCGACGGCATGCACGATGATATCGAGCCCGTCCCAGCGCTTGCCGAGCTCCGCGAATAGCGCGTCGATTGGCTCGTCGGCGGCGACGTCGCACGGAAGCGCGATATCCGACCCGAGCTCCGCGGCGTATTTCTCGACGCGATCCTTCAACCGGTCGTTCTGGTAGGTGAAGGCGAGTAGCGCCCCTTCACGATGCATTGCCTTGGCAATACCCCATGCGATCGAGCGCTCGCTCGCCACGCCGACGATCAACGCACGTTTGCCTGTAAGGAATCCCATATGGTTTCGTTCTCCTCGAATAGCAGCCGGCTTCGCAGGAAGGCGCTACAGTAACGAAATTCGACCGGAGCCGAAAGGGGTCGTGGAGAGTGCGGTTTTGCGGAAGCGGTCTGATATAGTGTTTGCGGAGCGCATGACTTACCAAAACGTTGGAGCACGATGAGCGAGCCGAAATCGGAATGGCGCGCCCGCTTGGCGCTAGTGCTCGTCATGATAGGTTTGACCGTGCCGGCCTCCGCCGCCTGGAACAATCCGTATCCGGAGGCCGAGCGCACCGCGAATATTTTGTACGCCGCTTTCAACGAGCGGCCGAAGCACCTCGACCCCGCGCGCTCTTATTCCGAGAATGAGTACGCGTTTATCGCGCAGGTGTACGAGCCGCCGTTTCAGTACCACTACCTGCGCCGCCCCTATGCGCTCGTGCCGTTGACGGCGACGGCCGTGCCCCGGCCGATTTATCTCGACAAGTCGAACCGGCGGCTGCCGCCGACCGCGCCCGCCGGCGCGATCGCTTACAGCATTTACGAGATCAAGCTGCGGCCGGGCATTCGTTATCAGCCGCACCCGGCCTTCGCGCGCGACGAGCGCGGGCAACCGCTGTTCCAATCGCTCGATGCCGCGACGGTGCGGCGTTTCAACACGATCGCCGACTTTCCGCGACAAGGCACGCGCGAGCTGGTGGCGGCCGATTACATTTACCAGATCAAGCGGCTCGCGCATCCGGCGCTCCACTCGCCGATTCTCGGCGTGATGGCGGATCATATCGTGGGGTTCAAGGACTACGCCCGCACGTTGGCGGCCGCGTGGCGGAAGCTCGCGGCGGCCGGAGCGGACGGCGCGTACCTCGATCTCACGCGCTTTCCGCTTGCCGGGGTCGAAGAGGTGGACCGCTACACCTTCCGCGTGAAGATCCACGGCAAGTATCCGCAGTTTCTTTACTGGATGGCGATGCCGTTTTTCGCGCCGATGCCGCCTGAAGCCGACCGTTTCTTCTCGCAACCGGGCATGGCGCAGAAAAATCTTACCCTCGATTGGTACCCGGTAGGCACCGGACCGTACATGCTCACGGTGAATAATCCGAACCGGCAGATGGTGCTCGAGCGCAATCCGAATTTTCACGGCGAGCTTTATCCGGCGGACGGAGAGCCCGGCGACGCGGTGGCCGGACTGCTGAAAGACGCCGGTCAGCCGCTGCCTTTCATCGACAGGGTCGTCTTCAGTCTCGAGAAAGAAAATATTCCGTACTGGACCAAATTCCTGCAAGGCTATTACGACCGCTCCGCGGTGCCGAACGAGTCCTTCGACCAGGCGGTACGGGTCGGCGGGAGCGGCGACACCGAGGTGAGCGACGAGATGAAGGCGAGGGGCATCAGTCTGCTGACGAGCGTGCAAACGTCGACGTTCTATCTCGGATTCAACATGCTCGACTCCGTGGTCGGCGGCTACGGCGAACGCGCGCGCAAGCTGCGCCAGGCGATTTCGATCGCCATCGACATGGAGGAGCAAATCGCCATCTTTCGCAACGGACGCGGCATCGCGGCGCAGGGGCCGCTCCCGCCCGGGATCTTCGGCTACAAAGAGGGGCAGGCGGGGGTGAATCCGTACGTTTACGATTGGGCGAACGGTAGAGCCGAGCGCAAGCCGATCGAAGCGGCGCAGCGGTTGCTCGCGGAGGCGGGCTATGCGAATGGACAGGATGCGACCGGCCGACCGCTGCTGCTTTACTTCGATACCGCCGCGACCGGCCCCGAGCAAAAAGCGCGGCTCGACTGGCTGCGCAAGCAATTGCAGAAGCTCAACGTCCAGCTCGTCGTGCGCGCGACCGACTACAATCGCTTCCAGGAAAAAATGCGCAAGGGCGATGCGCAGCTCTTCGAGTGGGGCTGGAACGCCGATTACCCGGATCCGGAGAATTTCCTGTTTCTTTTGTACGGCCCGAACAAGAAGGTCGGCGGCGAGGGCGAGAATGCCGCCAATTACGACAACCCGGAATTCGACCGTTTGTTCGAGCGCATGCGCAATATGGATAACGGCCCCGAGCGCCAGCGGGTCATCGATCAAATGGTCGATATCGCCCGCCGCGACGCCCCCTGGGCGTGGGGCCTGCACCCGATGCAGTTTTCGCTCCAGCATGCGTGGGTGAGCAACGTCAAGCCGAACAACATCGCCAACAATACGCTCAAGTACATGCGCATCGACCCGCAGCGGCGCGCCGTGGCGCGCGAGGCGTGGAACCGCCCGGTGGTTTGGCCGATCGCCGCCGTCATGGCGTTGCTCGTCGCCGGCGTCATGCCGGCCGTGGTCTCGTACCGGCGCCGCGAATTACGCAGCCAGCGACAGCCGAACGGATAAGGACAAATGCTCGCTTACCTGATACGCCGCTTGCTCTATGCCGTTCCCATCCTGCTGGGAGTGAACCTGCTCACCTTCGCGCTCTTTTTCTTCGTGAACAGTCCGGATGACATGGCGCGGATCCAGCTCGGCGTGAAGCGCGTGACGCCGGAAGCGATCGCGCAGTGGAAGGCCGAGCGCGGCTACGACAAACCGCTCGTGTACAACGACAAGGCCGCCGGCCTGCAGCGCGTGACCGACACGATTTTTTATCGGCATTCGCTGCGGCTGTTCGCGTTCGACTTCGGGCGCTCCGATGAAGGCCGCGACATCGGCTATGACATCCGCCAGCGCATGTGGCCGAGTCTCGCGATCGCGCTTCCCACCTTCCTGGTCGGCGTGCTGGCGTACGTCACCTTCGCGCTGATCTTGGCGTTCTTTCGCGGCATGTACCTGGACACCGTCGGGGTCGTCGTCTGCGTGATATTGATGTCGGTGTCCGCGCTGTTTTACGTCATCGGCGGGCAGTATCTCGCGAGCAAGCTGCTGCACCTCGTCCCGATCTCCGGCTACGGCGGCGGAGTCGACGCTTTCAAGTTCATCGTGCTGCCGGTCGTGATCGGCGTCGTGAGCGGTATCGGCGGAAACACGCGGCTCTATCGCACGTTTTTCCTCGAGGAGATCGGCAAGGATTACGTGCGTACCGCGCGCGCGAAAGGGCTGTCGGAAGCGCGCGTGCTGTTCCGGCACGTGCTTAAAAACGCCCTGATCCCGATTCTCACCGGCGTCGTCGTCGTGATCCCGTTGCTCTTCATCGGCAGCCTGATCATGGAGTCCTTTTTCGGCATTCCGGGCCTCGGCAGCTACACGATCGACGCCATCAATTCGCAGGATTTCGCCATCGTGCGGGCGATGGTCTTCCTCGGGTCGGTGCTCTACATCGTCGGGCTGATTCTGACGGATTTCAGCTACACGCTGGTCGATCCGCGAGTGCGGCTGAGCTGAGGTCGCCGATGCCGATCCAATTCGTCTTCTTGTGGACCGATGCGCTGATCTACGTGCTGCTCGCCGTCGTCTCCGTCTTTGTCGTCTACGCCGTTCGGCACGAGCATTTGCGCGCGCCCTGGAGTCAGGTGGCGCGCCGCCCGCTCGCCATGGGGGCGCTGGTGGTGCTGCTCGCCTATGTCGCCATCGGTTTGCTCGACTCCGTGCACTACCGGGAGCGGTTGGCGAAACAGGATCAATACGCGGCGGAAGTGAAGAGCTTGCTCGACACTTTGCTTCAGCCGTTGCGCACCCGCACCGAGCGCACCTACTCCGCGCCGTTCGCGATACATGCCTTCACGTCGGAAACGGTGGACAAGCCCGACGGTACGCGCGAGCGCGCCTATCCGCGCCTCAAATACGGCGGGGCGCACCTTGCCACCGCGGATGAGCGCGCGGGCGACATCGGGCGACGCACGGCGCGCGCGCTCGGGACGGCGGTGCTGGTATGGTTGCTCGCGCTCGGCGTCTTCGTTTATTGGCGCCGCCTGCCGGGAGACGATTACCGCGCCGCCGTCATGCGCTTCATCCGCGGCGGGGAGCGTATTCCGTGGCGCACCATTTGGGCCACGACCGGGGTGCTGCTGTTGGTCTTGAGCTGCGGCGTCTATTTGTCGCCGTATTACCATGTCCTCGGCACCGACCAAGTCGGCATCGACGTGCTGTACAAGTCGCTGAAGAGCGTGCGCACGGGCTTGGTCATCGGCACTTTGACGACGCTCGTGATGCTGCCGTTCGCCCTGGTATTCGGCGTGGCCGCCGGTTATTTTCGCGGCTGGATCGACGACGTGATTCAATACACCTATACCACGCTCAGCTCGATCCCGGGCGTGCTGCTTATCGCCGCCGCCATCCTGAGCCTGCAGGTGTACATGGCGACCCATCCGGAATCGTTCGACAACGTCGTGGTGCGCGCGGACACGCGCCTGCTCTTTCTTTGCGCCATTCTCGGCGTGACCAGCTGGACCAGTCTTTGCCGGCTGCTGCGCGGCGAGACGCTCAAATTGCGCGAGCTCGACTATATCGGCGCCGCGCGCGCACTCGGTGTCACCAGCGCGCGCATCATGACGCGGCACCTCTTTCCGAACGTCATGCACGTCGTGCTGATCACGGTGGTGCTCGATTTCAGCGGCCTCGTGCTCGCCGAAGCGGTGCTGTCCTACGTGGGCGTAGGCGTCGATCCGAGCATGGAAAGCTGGGGCAACATGATCAACGGCGCGCGTCTGGAAATGGCGCGCGAGCCGATGGTGTGGTGGACCCTCGCGGCGGCGTTTGTCTTCATGTTCGGTCTCGTGCTCGCGGCGAATCTGTTTGCCGACGCCGTGCGCGACGCGTTCGATCCGCGCTTGAGGCGATGAGCATGGAGCGCGGAACGCGCAGCCGCGGCGCCGGGAACGATACGGTGTTGCGCGTGGAAAACCTGAAGACGTATTTCGACACGCCGGAGGGAACCGTGCGCGCCGTGGACGGCGTGTCGTTCGCCATCCGGCGCGGCGAAACGCTGGCGCTGCTCGGCGAGTCGGGCTGCGGCAAATCGATCACGGCGCTGTCGTTGCTTCAATTGGTGCCGGAACCGGCGGGTCGCATCGTCGCGGGCGAGGTCTGGCTCGGCGACCAGGACGTGCTCGCGCTTTCCGAGCGCGACATGCGCCGCGTGCGCGGGCGGCGCATGGCGACCGTTTTTCAGGAGCCGCAAACCTCGCTCAACCCGGTGTTGACCGTCGGGCTGCAAATCCGCGAAGCGCTGCCGGATGTTGCGGATGAGCGCGCGGCGCGCCGGCGCGTCATCGAGCTGCTCGAATCGGTCGGCATTCCGCAGGCGCCGGAGCGGTACGACGCCTATCCCCACCAGCTCTCGGGAGGAATGAAGCAGCGCGTCATGATCGCCATGGCGCTGGCCGCTGAACCCGAACTGCTGATCGCCGATGAACCGACCACCGCGCTCGATGTGACGACGCAGGCGCAAATATTGAAGCTCCTGAAGGAACTGCAGCGTCAAACGGGAACGGCGGTCCTGCTCATCACGCATGACCTCGGGGTCGTCGCCGAAATGGCCGACCAGGTCGCGGTGATGTACGCGGGACAGATCGTCGAGTTCGCTTCACGCGCGGCGTTCTTCCGGGAGCCGCGCCATCCTTATTCGCAGAAGCTGTTCCGCTCGCTTCCCAACCGCCTCAAGCGCGGCGTGTCGCTCGACGTCATCGCGGGTGCGGTACCGCGGCTCGACCAGGAGTTCCGCGGCTGCCGGTTCTTAGAGCGCTGCGATTTTGCCTGGGACCGTTGTCGTGCCGAGGTGCCGCGCTGGCTCGAGGGCGCCGATAAAGGAGTCCGTTGCCATTTATACGACCCGCCGGCCGATCGGGCCGCAAGAGAGCCCGGATCTTTGGCGAACGCCGTCGCGAGCGAAGGCACGGCTCGACGCGCGACGCCGGAACGGTCGCGCGGCTTGCTCGAAGTCAAAAACCTCAAGGTGTACTTTCCGGTCCAGCGCGGATTGCTCCAGCGCGTCGTCGATTACGTGCGGGCGGTCGACGAGGTGTCGTTCAGCGTCCCCGCGGGCCGCACGCTCGCGCTGGTGGGAGAATCGGGGAGCGGGAAGACGACCGTCGGCAAGGGCATCCTGCAACTGATCCGCCCGACCGCGGGCGAGGTCCTGTTCGACGGCCAGGCGCTGACTCGGCTCAGCGAGCGCGAGCTGCGCCCGCTGCGGCGGCAGTTCCAGGTGATTTTCCAGGATCCGTATTCCTCGCTCGACCCGCGCATGCAGGTGGGAGAGATCCTGGAAGAGGGGATGCGCGCGCAGCGCCTGCTCGGCGACGCGCGCGCGCGTTCCAAGCGCGCCGCGGAGCTGCTCGCGCAGGTCGGCCTGCCGGCGAGCGCACGCCATCGCTATCCGCACGAATTTTCCGGCGGCCAGCGCCAGCGCATCAGCATTGCGCGCGCGCTCGCCGTGGAGCCGCGCCTGATCGTCTGCGACGAACCGACGAGCGCGCTGGACGTTTCGGTTCAGGCGCAGGTGTTGAATCTGTTGCGGCGCCTCCAGGAGGAGCTGGGCCTTACGTATCTCTTCATCACACACAACCTCGGCGTGGTCGAATATCTGGCGGACGAAGTGGCGGTGATGTATCGCGGACGCATCGTCGAGCAGGGCGGCGCCGAGGAGGTGCTGACACGGCCGCAACATTCTTATACCCAGGCGCTGCTGGCAGCGGTGCCGAAAATCGAGCTGCCGGCAGAGCGCACGGCGCTACCGGTCTCCGGCCGAGATGGGAGGGCTTAGGCGTGAACCGGCGCTTGGTAAATCGCGCCGGTCGGGTCTATCAGGCCGGCTTGCGGCCCGTCGTTGATCCAGATCTTCAACTTGCGGCCGAGGCGTAGTATTTCGTTCGGCTGCATGACGTTCCACTCGGCCAGCTGATGAACCATGACGTTGTAGCGCCGCGCGATGCTGGTGAGCGTTTCGCCGGAGCGCACTTTGTGGATGACCGGCTGGCCGATCTTCGCGGCGGCACGAACCGGCTTGGCGGTTCCCGGCGCCGCCGGCGGCGTGAATTTCGCCATCGCCGAGATCGGCAACAGCAGGTCCTGCCCGACGCGCAGCGTGGTGGACATTTTGTTCGAGGCCTTGACCGCTTCGACCGTCAGCTGATAACGGCGCGCGATGCTGTAAACCGTTTCGCCGCGGCGCACCTCGTGATGCAGCCATTGCACGCGCTCTTTCTCCGGCAGGTTGCTTAAGCCGGCGAGCAGGGCGTCTTTCTTGTCGACCGGCACCAGCACGTGGTGCGGTCCGTTCGGATCGGTCGCCCAGCGCGTGTAGCCCGGATTGATGAAATGCAGGTGATCGACCTCCATGCCGGTCAGCCGCGCGATTACGCCGAGATCGACCTGCGAGTCCGTTTCGACCGTGGTGAAATACGGCTCATTCGGAACGTCGGGCAATTGAATGCCGAATTTGGCGGGATCCAGGACCATGTTCGTCACGGCCATCAGCTTCGGCACGTAGTGCTTCGTCTCGGCCTTGAGCTGTTTCAAATGAATAAAATCGGTCGGCAGCCCCTTGCGGCGATTCCATTCCACCGCCCGGGCGACGCGGCCTTCGCCGGCGTTGTAAGCGGCGAGCGCGAGCTGCCAGTCGCCGTCGAAATCGTCGTGCAGTTTTTGCAGGTAGTCGAGCGCGGCCCGCGTGGACGCGATGACGTCGCGACGACCGTCGTACCACCAGTTGGTCTTGAGGCCGTAGAGCTTGCCGGTGGAAGGAATGAACTGCCACAGTCCGCTCGCTTTCGCGCGCGAGTACGCGTAAGGCTTGAAGGCGCTCTCGACCGCGGGAAGCAGCGCAATTTCCATCGGCATGCCGCGCTTCTCGACCTCTTCCACGATGTAGTAGAGGTAGAGCTTGGAGCGCTCGAACATCGCTTCGCGGAACTCGACGTTCTCGATGAACCACTGCTCGTGCGGACGGGTGATGGCCTCGTCCATCTTGGGCATGCGTAACCCGGCGCGGATGCGCGTCCAGATGCTGTTCTCCGGCAAAGCTTGCGCCGGCGCGTCGTCGGACGCCGAATCCGATGCCGGGGCAGAGGCAACGTCCGTGCTGTTCGATGCGTCGGGAGCGGGAACCACGCCGTTGTCGGTGTAAATCATGGTCGGCGCGGCCGCCGGCGCTTTCGCCGGCGTTTGAGCCGGTTCGGGCCTTGGAGCCGGCGCCGGTGCGGTCGCTTTGGCGATGGGCGCCTCGAGTGCCGCGGCCGTCTCCGGTTTTTGCGCGGGAACAGCGGCGCACCCGCCGACGATGACGGAGATCGCGAGGCCTAGAAAGAGGGTTAGGACTTGGTTGTTACTTATTGTCTGATCCATGTTTCTGAATACTAGGCAGAAGCGGCAGGACCGTCAATCTGCGTTTGTCGCTTTGGGCAGTCTATCCGCGGTAGTTGTCCTTCCATCGGCGTAGCGCGGCGAAAACCGCCACGTCGTCCTCCAAGCGTTGTCCCGCCTGCTGTTCCGCCGCTTTGCGGACCCCGGGCTCGGTGGTACGAAGGAACGGGTTGATTCGCCGCTCCCGGCCGATGGTCGAGGGCAGCGTCGGCCGATCCTGCGATTGCAGCGCCTGCGCTTCTTGCCGATAAGCCAGTGCGTCGCGGTTCGCGGGTTCCACCGCGAGCGCAAAGCGCAAGTTGGCGAGGGTGTATTCGTGGCCGCAATAAACTTCGGTCGCTTCGGGCAGCGCCGCGAGGCGCGACAGGGAGCGGTGCATTTGCGCCGCCGTCCCCTCGAACAGGCGCCCGCAGCCGGCGGAAAAAAGCGTGTCGCCGCAGAAGAGGAATCCGCCGCCTTCATAGGCGATGTGGCCACGCGTGTGACCCGGTATTTCGAGCACGCGCAGCGTCAATCCCACCGCCGGGAGCGCAAGCACATCGCCCTCGCGCGCCGGGTGGGTAACGGCGCCGATGGCCTCGGTCGCGGGCCCGTAAACCGGGATGGCATCGGCACCGGCGAGCTCGGCCGCTCCTCCAACGTGGTCCGCATGATGATGCGTACACAAGATGGCGGCGAGCGCGAGGCGCTCGTGCCGCAGAAAATCGTGCACCGGCCGCGCATCGCCGGGGTCGACGGCGACCACGTGCGTCCGCGCGTCGTTGCAGACCATCCAGATATAGTTGTCCTTGAATGCGCGGGCGTGTAAAACAGTTGGCATGATGCGCAGTCTGAAAGGCTCGCCGCCCGCCGTCAACGATTCGCCCCCGGTTTCGTCGCGGCTACAGATCATCCAGTGGTTCGACGCTCCGCTCGGGCGATCGCTGCAAGCCGTCGAGGCGCACAAACTGCGCGCCGTGCTTCCGAACCTTTATGGAACGGTGGCTCTGCAGCTCGGCCGGATCGGCAAGCTCGATCTGCTCGACGCAAGCGTCGCCCCGACACGTATCGTGGCGGAAGAAGATACGGCGTGGCATCGCGCTCACTGTGCGGTCGAGCAGCGGCTAACGGGCTCGCGCAGCGTGTGCGTGCGTGCGCAAACCCATGCGTTGCCCATTGAGACCCGCAGTGTCGATGTCGCGCTACTGCCGCACACGCTCGACTTCAGCGAAGATCCGCACCCGGTGTTGCGCGAAGTGAGCCGCGTGCTGCGCCCCGAGGGGCACGTCGTCATTCTCGGTTTCAATCCGATGAGCCTGTGGGGCGTGCGCCGGGCGCTCGCGCGCCGGCCGCGCGCGGTGCCGTGGTCGGGGCACTTTTTCCGGCTCGCGCGCGTCAAGGACTGGCTCGCGCTGCTCGACTTCGAATGCACGCACGGCAGCATGCTGTACTACCGTCCGCCGGTTTCCGGCGAGCGCGCCATGGACCGGCTCTTTTTCATGGAGCAGGCGGGTGACCGCTGGTGGCCGCTGATGGCGGCCGTATATCTGCTCGTCGCCAGGAAGCGAGTATTCGGCATGACGCCGTTGCCGGTCGAATGGAAGGCGCGCAAACAGCCGGCGCTCGCGGGTGTGAAGCCGGCGGTCATTGGTTCGGCGACGGGCCGTTACCAGCGGCATGGAGAGTAGGGTTCATATCTACACCGACGGCGCGTGTCGCGGGAATCCAGGGCCGGGCGGATGGGGCGCGATCTTGCGCTACGGCGACAAGGAAAAGGAGCTCTACGGCGCGGAGCGTTCGACCACCAACAATCGCATGGAGCTCATGGCCGCGATCCGCGCGCTCGAAGCGCTCACGCGCCCCTGCGATATCACGCTCACCACCGATTCGCAGTATCTGCGCAAAGGCATCACCGAATGGTTGCCGCAGTGGAAAAAGCGCGGCTGGAAGACGGCGGCGAAGGAGCCGGTGAAAAATCAAGACCTGTGGGAGCGATTGGAGAAGGCGGTCGAGCGCCACCGCATCCAATGGGACTGGATCAAGGGACACAGCGGCCACGAAGAAAACGAGCGCGCCGATGCGTTGGCGAATCGGGCGATCGATGAGATGCAGGCATGAGGGGGCGGATCGCGCGGTCCGCGCGATTTGGTCGATGTGCCAACTCGTCGATGTATTAATTTGCACTTCTGGGCGGCTGACCCGGGGCGGGCTACTTTTCTTTGCTTGGTCGCTTCGCGCCTCCCGCGCTCCCGCGACACTCGTACCTCCCGGTACCGCACCCGAAAGTCACTTGCCGCGGGTCAACCAAGCACGAGTAATTTATTACTCGACCGGGCGCGGAGAGGCGCTCGACCCTTGGGTCCGACAGGCGCTCCGCGACGCATGACCCAGGGGCCTTTCCAAGCGCCGCAAATTCATTACACTGGCGCCCACTAATAGCGACGAACAACTCAAACGGGAGCGTAGATGCGCCAAATCGTGCTCGATACGGAAACGACGGGTCTCGAGCCCACCGAGGGTCACCGCATCATCGAAATCGGTTGCGTGGAAGTCGTGAACCGGCGGTTCACCGGCAACACCTATCACCAGTACGTCAAGCCCGACCGCGAGATCGACGCGGCGGCCACCGAAGTCCACGGCATCACCAACGAATTCCTGGCCGACAAGCCGACCTTTGCCGACGTCGCGAAAGATTTTCTTGAATTCGTGGGCGGCGCCGAGTTGATCATCCATAACGCCGCCTTCGACGTCGGGTTCATCAACTACGAGTTGACCCGGATGGCCGAGGAGGGCAAATCCGCCGACGGCGCGTTGCCGTCGCTGCGCGTCGATCAACTTTGCACGATCACCGATTCGCTCGCGCTCGCGCGCAGCCTGCATCCGGGGCAGAAGAACGACTTGGATTCGCTCTGCCGGCGCTACGGCGTCGATAACTCGCAGCGCACGTTCCACGGCGCGCTCCTCGACGCTGAGATTCTCGCGGACGTATATCTGGCCATGACCGGCGGCCAGGCGGTTCTGTTCGACGACGGCCGCAACCCCGTGACGGCCGCCGCCGCGGCTGCGGCAATCGTCGAGCAGGAGCTGCGGCGTATCAGCGCCGGCGCTCCGTTAGTGGTGATCTCGGCGAGCCCGGAAGAGCTCGCGGCGCATCAAGCCTGGCTCGAGGAGATCGAGAAGAAGAGCGGGGGGCGCTGCGTGTGGAAAAAACTCGAGGCTTCTGCATAAGGAAGCGCGACGAGGGGCTCGCGGCGTTCCGCTTCGAAAGGTCTGGGCAAGTATCATTGCGAGGAGCGCGGTGTGCGACAAAGCAATCTCAATTAGATTGCTGCGGTCGGTCTGCGCGGGCCTCGCAACGATTCTTCGCTACGCTCGGGACTCCGCTCTGCTATCTCTAAAACCACGGAACGGAGATTGCTTTTCGCAAAGCTCCGCTCGTGGCTAACCGATAACGCGCTCGACAGTTCCGAACGTAATCAAAGCCCCGGCGCTGGTTGCTCCCGCGAGCGTTGTCGCGCACTAATTCTTGACGATCTTGTTGCCCTTGAAGGTGACGCTTCCGCCGGGCTGCATGATGCGGTAGGCCACGCCTTTTTTCTCCGCTTCTTCCGCAAAACGTTTGGCATCCGGCGCCAGCACGGGGAACGTGCCGTAGTGCTGCGGAATCGCGACTTTAGCCTGCACCGTCTTGGCCGCGCGCGCGGCCATGTCGGCTTCCATGCCAAAGTGCCCGCCGATGTTCACCAACACGACGTCGGGCGCGTACTGTTCGCCGATGAGCGACATATCCTTGTAGAAAGCGGTATCGCCCGTGTGATAGATCGTCGGTCCGTTCTTGATACGCAGCACGATGCCGGCCGGGTTCCCGCCGTAGACAATGTCGGGCTCCTTTTCTCCGGCGAAGGGGTCGTTCAATCCGCTCGAATGTACCGCGGGCACGAACGCGACCACGACTTCGCCGTCGGCGATGGTGATCTCGCCGCCGATATTCATGAGCGAGTCGAAGCCCATCTGATCTTTCGGGTAGCCGTGCAGCTTGGCGAGATTGGTGCCGAGCTCGAAGTTGGTCACCAGGCGCGCCTTGGTTTTCTTGGCGAGCGCGACCGCGTCGCCCACGTGATCGAAGTGGCCGTGCGTGATCAAGATATAATCGAGCCTGGCCACCGCCGCGACCGGATCCTTGCCGTTCTTCGCCATCGGATTCGCCGGATTCTTGAGCCACGGATCGATCATCAGCACCTTGCCGTTCGGCGTGACGATTTCGAAGGCGGCATGTCCGTGCCAGGTGATGGTGGTGTCGGCGGCGCCCGCCGCCCAGCTCCACGTGCAGAAGAGGACCACGGCCGCCGCGTATGCAAATCGTTGGTACATGCAAACTCCTTTCTTATAAAAGTGCGTTTTCGAGGCGGCATAATCTAACACACACGTTCCGACGCGGGTGAATCGCCGCTGACAATCTCTGGGTGCTGGGTTACGCTTCCTCGGTGAGCGAGAGCGCGATCCGGGTCGGCGGTGTCAGCAAGCGTTTCAACGACGTCATTGCCGTGGACGACGTAAGTTTCGAGGTCGGTCGCGGCACCACGTCGGCGCTGCTCGGGGGAAACGGCGCCGGCAAAACCACGACGCTCGCCATGCTGCTCGGGCTGCTGCTGCCGGACCAGGGGCTGATCGAGATCTTCGGCGTGGACATGGTGCGCGATCGTTATCGCGTGCTTCCGCGCATCAACTTCTCTTCCCCGTACGTCGATCTGCCGAGGCGCCTGACGGTGGCGGAAAACCTGCGCGTCTACGCATTGCTCTACGGGGTGCGCGACGTAGCGGCGCAGATCCGGCGTTTGGCCGACGCGCTCGATATCGGCGAGCTGCTGCGACGCACTTACGGGTCGCTCTCGGCCGGACAACGCACGCGCGTGACGATCGCGAAGGCGCTGCTCAACGACCCGGAGTTGCTGCTGCTCGACGAGCCGACCGCCTCGCTCGATCCCGATACCGCCGATTGGGTGCGCGCTTATCTCGAAAGCTACCGCGACCGCACCGGCGCGACGCTGCTCCTGGCCTCGCACAATATGACCGAGGTCGAGCGCATGTGCGATCTTGTGCTCATGCTGCGCTCGGGGCGCCTCGTCGATCGGGGCACGCCGCACGAGCTCCTCGAGCGCTATGGCAGACAGAACATGGAAGAGGTGTTCATCGACATTGCGCGCGACCGCCGCTCGCGCGGAGCGGGCGCCAAGCGGGCGTCGACGTGAGCGGCGTTGCCGCCGTTTCGCTGCGCGGTTCGTCGCGCCGAGTGGGCGCCCTGGTGCTGCGCCACCTCTATTTGCTGCGCGGGTCGTGGCCGCGGGTGCTGGAGCTCATCTACTGGCCCACGGTCCAGATGGTCCTGTGGGGATTCATTACGCTGTTTTTCGTCAATACCAGCTCGTGGGTGGCGCAGGCGACCGGCGTTCTCATCTCCGCGATCCTGCTGTGGGACGTGCTGTTTCGCGGGCAGCTCGGCGTCGCCGTGGTGTTCCTCGAGGAGATGTGGTCGCGCAATCTCGGCCAGTTGTTCGTCACGCCGCTGCGCCCCTGGGAGCTGATCGCGGCGCTGCTCACGATGAGCCTGATCCGCACGCTCATCGGCGTCGGCGGCGCCGCGCTCGTCGCGGTCGGCGTTTTCGATTACTCGATCGCCACGCTCGGGCTGCCGTTGGTGGCGTTTTTCGTCAACCTTATCGTGATGGGATGGGCGATCGGGCTCATGACCTCGGCGCTCGTCATGCGCTACGGGCTCGGCGCGGAGAACCTCGCTTGGGGGGCTATTTTCGTTCTCCAGCCGATCAGCGCGGTGTTCTATCCGGTTAGCGTATTGCCGGGTTGGCTGCAGCCGATCGCGAAGTCGCTGCCGGCCACCCACGTGTTCGAGGGCATGCGCGCGGTTCTCTTCGATCATGTGCTGCGCATGGATCTCCTGCTCAACGCCGTGGCGCTCAACGTTATCTACCTGGCCGTCGGCATCGCGGTGTTCCTGTTTTATTTCCGCTCCGTGCGCGTGCGCGGGCAGTTACTGCACGTCGGCGAATAGCGCCGCGCTCTCGTTCGGGCGCGCAAATGCGCGCGAACGATGCACGGGCGCGCGTGTCTGCACCCGAGTGGTTCATCGGGGTTCGCGCAGGAATCATCGGCCGCAAATTTCTCCCACGAAATTCCGCCTGCGCCGTTCGTGGACGGCTGGCACATCGATTGCTAAAGCGTTCAATGAATGCGGCCTTCCCTTCGAGGCCGGCATTGATGATTCACGCATTATCGACAAGGAGACAGTGCGCGATGACGGAGAAAGCTTCTGGACACCGGCCGGAAGGCCGCGGCTTGCGCGCGGGGCCGCCGCGAGCGGCGATGGTCAAAGAGCGCGCGGGAGATTGGCGATGACGCGTCGCCGTTTGGTGGTGGTCGGCAACGGCATGGCCGGCATGCGTACCGTCGAAGAGCTGCTGGCGCTCGCGCCGGATCTGTACGACATCACCGTCTTCGGCGCCGAGCCGCACGGCAATTACAACCGCATCCTGCTCTCGCCCGTGCTCGCGGGGGAGAAAACCATCGACGACATCATATTAAACGATCGCGCGTGGTACGCCGAACACCACATCCGGCTGCACGCCGGAAAGATGGTGCGTACCATCGACCGGCGAAAAAAAACCGTGGTCGCGGCGGATGGGACCAGCGAACGTTACGACCGGCTGCTGCTCGCCACCGGGTCCACGCCTATTATTCTGCCGCTGCCGGGCAAAGAGCTTGCGGGAGTAGTTACGTTCCGCGATATCGACGACGTCGAGCGGATGCTCGCGACCGCCGGCAACGGCGGGCGCCATGCGGTCGTGATCGGCGGCGGTTTGCTCGGCCTCGAAGCGGCGAACGGCCTCGCCAAGCGCGGCATGGACGTGACGGTCGTCCATCTGCTCGGGACGCTCATGGAACGCCAACTGGACGCACCGGCGGCCGGACTGTTGCAGCGCGCGCTCGAGAGCCGCGGCTTGCGCTTCCTGCTCGAGCACCAGACGGCGGCGATTCTCGGCGACCAGCGCGTGCGCGCCGTGCGCTTTACCAACGGCGTCGAGTTGCCGGCCGATCTCGTGGTCATGTCGGTCGGTATCAAGCCCAATATCGAGTTGGCGAAGAGCGCCGGCCTTTATTGCAAGCGCGGCGTCGTCGTTAACGAT
>Ga0070741_10008332_pt1 | contig 20885 bp, 19 predicted proteins | sample Coa_R1_4_FD_66440 | JGI IMG/M metagenome (GOLD analysis project Ga0070741, IMG submission 66440) | Surface soil microbial communities from Centralia Pennsylvania, which are recovering from an underground coalmine fire - Coalmine... | ecosystem: Environmental > Terrestrial > Soil > Unclassified ...
GCGCCACGAACGTAGTACCCTTTTCCATGACCGGCCTCCTTTCGCATGTGGCTCTGTTCCTAGCCCGGAACAACCCACGCTAATGTGCGATAGGTAGGCCGGTCCTTCCATATGGTCTAGGCGAATGAGCGACGGAAGAGCCGTCGCTTGGCGGCCTCGACGATCGCGAGGTAGGTGAGCGTCGCGCCGGCCAGGAAGGCGAAGAAGCCGGCCGGGAGCGGCACGAATCCGAGTCGCGCCGCGAGCGGGCTCCATGGCAGCGCCAGGCCGACCAGCACCACCCCGATCGTGGTGACCGCCAGCGGCGCGCTGGGACGGTTCGACAGGGGGTGGCCCGCCGTCCGGATCACGAAGAGCACCAGCGTCTGGGTCGCCAGCGACTCCACGAACCAGCCGGTCTGGAACAGGGGCGCGGAGGCATGGAACACGGAGAGCAGCGCCCAGAACGTCAGGGCATCGTAGATCGAGCTGATCGGGCCGATCGTCAGCATGAACCGCTGGATCGTCCCGATGTTCCAGCGCTGCGGCGCGCGCACGAACGCGGGGTCGACGTTGTCGGTCGGGATCGTGATCTGCGCGAGGTCGTACAAGAAGTTATTGAGGATGATCTGGGTCGGCCGCATGGGAAGGAACGGCAGGAAGAGCACCCCGCCGGCCATGCTGAACATGTTGCCGAAGTTGGAGCTGGTCCCCATCAGGAGGTACTTCATCACGTTCGCGAACGCCTTCCGGCCCTCGACGATGCCGTCGTGGAGCACCTGGAGCGTGCGCTCGCCGAGGACGATGTCCGCGGCGTCCTTCGCCACGTCCACCGCGTTGACGACCGAGATCCCGACGTCGGCGGCGTGGAGCGACGGCGCGTCGTTTATGCCGTCGCCGAGGAACCCGACCACGTGGTCGCGGGCCTTCAGCGCGAGGAGGATGCGGTGCTTCTGGGCCGGTGAGACCCGCGCGAAGATCGTCGCCTGCTCGGCGACGCTGGCCAGCGCGGCCTCCGTCATGGCCTCGATCTCGTCGCCGAGGACGACCCGGCCCGCGTCCAGGCCCACCCGTGCGCAGACGTGTCGCGCGACCCGCTCGTTGTCGCCGGTGAGGAGCTTGATCGCGACGCCGTCCCGCCAGAGAGCGGCGACCGCCTCGGCGACCCCGGGCATGAGGGGGTCCGCGAACGACACGAAGCCCACCAGCACGAGCGCCCGCTCGTCGTCGGCGGTGTAGCGCTCCTGCGGCGGCACCCGCCGGGCCGCGACGGCCAGGACACGGGCTCCCTGTTCGCTCAGCCCCTCGAAGGTGGCGCGGCAGCGGACGACCGCCGGCGCGTCGAGCGGCACGGGCCGCCCGTCGACCTCGTAGGACGCGCAGCGGATCAGGATCGCTTCCGGCGCCCCCTTGGCGATGAGCCAGCGCTCGGCGCCGATCTCGATGACCACAGACAGGCACCGCCGCTCGAAGTCGAACGGGATCTCGTCCACCTTCCGATACCGGCTTGCGTCCGGCTGACGATGCTGGAGGATCGCGCTGTCGAGCGGGCTCCGGATGCCGGTCTCGAAGAAACTGTTCACGTACGCGAGCAGGAAAGGCCGCTCGGCGGGCTTCCCGCCGGGATCGAGGCTCTGCTCGAGCCGCATCTCCCCGCTGGTCAGGGTGCCCGTCTTGTCGCTGCACAGGATGTCCAGGCTGCCGAAATCCTCGATGGCGGCCAGGTGCTTGACGATGACCTTCCGGCGGGCCATCCGCGCGGCGCCCTGGGCCAGGGTAACGGTGGTGATCATGGGTAGGAACTCCGGGGTGAGCCCCACCGCCAACGCGACCGCGAAGAGGAACGACTCGAGCGCGGGCCGCCGCAGGACCAGGTTGGTCAGCACGACAAAGAGCACGAGGAAGGTGACCGTCCGGGTGATCAGGAGCGCGAACCCACGGATTCCCCGCTCGAACTCGGTCTCGGGCGGCCGGGCCGAGACCCGGGCGGCGATGTCCCCGAACGCGGTCGCCGGCCCGGTCGCGGTCACGACGGCCTCCGCCGTCCCGCTCACCACCGAGGTTCCGAGGAACACCAGGGTGCGGGTCTCGGCGATCGGACCGCCCCCGCCCCCCGGACGCTCGCCAGCGTCCTTTTCCACCGGTATGGACTCGCCGGTGAGCGCAGCCTGCTGGACGTGGAGGTCCCGTGTCTCCAGCAGGCGGGCGTCGGCCGGGATCCGGTCCCCCGCCCCGAGCCGGATGATGTCTCCCGGGACCAGCTCCCGGCGGGGTATCTCGCGCCACTGGCCGTCCCGGCGAACGGTGGCGGTCGGGACGACCGTGTCGCGCAGCCGCTCTGCCGCGCGCCGGGAGCGGTAGCTCTGGACGAAGTTCAGGACGACGCTCACCAGGACCATGGTCGCGATGATCTGCGCGTTCGCGGCGTCCCCGACCCCGGCCGAGATCGCGCTGGCCAGCAGCAGGATCAGGACGAGGGGGTTGGCGAACAGGACGAGCAGCTCCCGGACGAGACTCAGGCGCCGCGCCGGCGCGGGATCGTTCGGGCCCGTCCGGTCCAGGCGCGCCCTGGCTTCGGTGCCGCTGAGCCCCTGACGGGCGGTCCCGAGCCGGTCCAGCAGCGCCGGAACGGGCAGTGCCGCCAGGATCCGCTGGTCGACCTGCGCGCCCGGGTGTCGGGTCATCGCCTCACGCGCCGCGGCCGCCGTCGGTCACCTCGCGCCGGTGGAGGTCGACGCGCAGCTGCCGCTGCGTCTCCGCCAGCCGCTCGCTGTAGCGCACCGTATACGAGGCCGGGCCGTGGAAGCGTCCGAGCTCGGCGGGGAGCGCCTGCACCTCCGCCGCGCACCGCGCACGAATTGCCGCCAGGGACGGCGCGGGCCCGAGCGGCACGCCGCCGACCATGACGGGCTCGAGGAGCGGCGTCGCGTTCCCCGGCGCCGGCTCGTCGGCGCGTGCCACCAGGTCGCCGGCAAGCCGCCCGTCACCGCCACGCCGGCGGTAGACCTGCTTCGGCCCGGTCCAGGTCTCCTTGCCGGCGCTGAGCTTCATGACGTCGCGCCCCGCGTAGCGCACCAGCTTGTAGGCCATGTCCAGGACGGGCGTATCGGCCGCCACGCTCATCCGCGTGCCCACACCGAAGGCGTCGATCGGCGCGCCCGCGTCGAGCAGACGCTCGATCTCCTGCTCGTCCAGGCCGCCGCTCGCGAAGATGCGGACGTCGCGCAGGTCCGCGGCGTCCAGCACCGCTCGGACCGCACGGCTCAGCTCGAGGAGGTCGCCGCTGTCCAGTCGGACGGCACCGAGGCGCTCGCCGCGGCCGGCCATCTCCCGGGCGATCCGCACCGCCTTGCGGGCGGCCGTCACGGTGTCGTACGTGTCCAGGAGGAGCGCGGTCGCGCGGGGGAAGCTCCGCGCGAAGGCGCGGAAGGCGTCGATTTCGGCGGGGAACGCCTGGACGTAGGAGTGCGCCATCGTCCCGCTCGGCGGAACGCCGTAGTACAGCCCGGCCAGGACGTTGCTGCTCGAGGTGGCCCCCCCGATGAACGCCGAGCGGGCCGCCTTCATCCCCGCGTCGATCCCAGGCGTGCGTCGGAGCCCGAACTCGACGACCGGCCGACCGCGAGCGGCCAGGACGCAACGCGCGGCCTTGGTGGCGACGGCGGTCTGGACGTGGCAGGCGTTCATCACCGCCGTCTCGACGAGCTGGGCCTCCACGATCGGTGCCGTGATCTCGAGGAGCGGCTCGTTGGCGAAGAAGACCGTGCCCTCCGGCATCGCCCGAACGTCCCCGCTGAATCGGACGCCGGCGAGGGCCGAGACGACGGCGTCGTCGAACCCATCCAGCCCGCGAAGATAGGTGAGCGCGGTCTCGGAGAATCGGAACGCTTGGAGGTAGGCGAGCGCGTCCGCGAGGCCCGCCGCCACCAGGAAGCGGCGACCCGGGGGGAGCCGCCTGACGAACAGGCTGAAGGTGGCGCTCCCGGTCATTCGCTCCCGGAGATACGACGCCGCCATGGTGAGCTCGTAGAGGTCCGTGAAGAGGGCGGCGTCGTGGCAGACGACCGGGCCGGTGACGAACGCCCCCGGCGGGACGGGAGCCGGGCCGGACACGGGGTCGCTCACGAGCTCGTCGAGCCGAGCGGCCCGGAACCCGAGTGCGAGGTGGCGCGAGGGTCCGGGGTCTTCACGGGCGCGTCGACTCCGGGCGGTCCGAAACGAGGCGGGAAGCGTCGCGGAGATGCGGGTCGCTCACGGGCAATCCGGGCCGCTGACGGGTCGGCGAGAGGAGGGCAGCTCGGAACGGCGAGGGCCACGGGAACGCGCCGGCACGCTCAGGCGGCGGTGCCCCAGAGATCCTTCAGATCCCGGGGGAGCTGGGCCGCAACGTCCTCCGCCTCCCCGGCCGACAGCTGAGCCTTCAGCACGGCAAACACCGCCATGGTCACCCGGCGCGCGGCCTCGCCCGAGGTGAGGCCAGCCTCGTGCTTCACGCGCTCCAGGAACTCGTCCTCGCGGAGCTTCAGGGGCTGGCGACCGGGGCGCTCCCCGGCGGTCCAGACCTCCTTCAGCGCCGCCGGCAGCTGCGCGGCCACGTGCTCGGCCTCCTCGCGGGTGAGGCGATCCCTCAGCGCGCGGAAGACGACCGCGGTGGCCCGCTTCGTCTCCTCGATCCCGAGCCCCTCGCCGTGCTCGCGGATCAGTCGATAGAAGGCCTGCGTGTCCATCGCCTCCCTCACCCTCCTCCGGAGCGGTCCGGGGGTGCGCCGGAGCCCCAGGTTCGTGTACCGGGCGTTCTGCGATGGGCACACGGAGGCGGGGATTGTCCGCCTCTTCGTACCCTGCGCGGGCGGCGCGCCCCGGTGCGACAGGCTGCAACACGAGTGCCAGAATGCTGGCCTCGGACGAGTCACGTGGCACCCGCGTTGCACCCTCCCCGGCCGAGCCGGTGGCCGCGCACATCGTGGGACGGCGATCCGCCGAGCTCCGAGGGAGGCGATATGGTTTCAGCACACGTGCGGGAATGGGCGCTGGTGGGCGGTCTGGTCGCGACGATGTGGGGCACGGCGTCAGCCCAGGAGCCCGCGAAGCTCTCCGACCAGCTGATCGATCAGCTCGCGACCGGGCTGGCGCGCGTGGCTGACTCGGCGACCCCGCGGGCGGTCGCATACTTCACGGCGGAGCCCACGCCCCAGATCCGGGCCTACCTGGAGGGACAGGGGGTCGAGGTGGTGGTCACCGGTGGCGTTGCCGGTGCGCCGGCGACCGCCGGGCCACCGGTGATGGCGGCTGCGCCCGCCGCGCCGCTGCCCGCCACCGCCCCCGTCCCGGCACCGCCCGCTCCCGGCGCCCCGTTGATGGGCGTCCGGGTGCCCGAGTCGAAGAAGCTCATCCAGGACTTCCTCACCGGCGTTCGCGACCTCGCGGCGAGCCTGCCGCCCGGCAGTCCCGTGACCATCGACGCGTTCTCGGTCGACCTGCCTGGCGGCAGCGTCCAGTTCCGCCTGCGGTAGTGGCGCCTCACTCCGGCGGACAGGAGGAAGGCGGGCCATGAATCGTGCAATCGCGGCGACCGTGGTGCTGACGCTGGGACTCTTGATCGCGTCGCCGGCGCCGGCCGCGGCCAACGGCCGCTTCTGGGGCGGGCTGGTTGCGGGGGGGCTGGCCGGGTTGATCGTCGGCGGGACACTCGTGGCACCGCGGTACGTGCCGCCGCCCGTCATCTACGCCTATCCTCCTCCGGGCTACCCGCCGGCGCCGCCCGCCTACCCTCCGGCGCCGGGTTATCCCGGGCCCACCCCCGTGTACGTGCCGCCCCAGTGGGTCTGGAATGGATACCAGTGGGTGTGGCAGCAAGGATACTGGCGATACTGACAGGGGGCTGATTCCCGCGGCTTGCCGCGAGTGTGCGCGGCGTCAGGGGGCGAACCCGGCCCGGGCCGCCGGGAACCCGACAGTGCCGCGGACGAGGGGCTAGCGGGTGCGGGTGACGAAGATCCTACCCGGTCGCGCCACCGGCACCAGCACGGGTACCGGCAGGTCGCCGAAGTAGCGAATCACCCGATCGATCCCCCGCGGGCGGTCCCGTCGGCCGAGCAGTCGCCTGATGCGGCGGTACACGGCCTCGCGCTGCGGTCGGTTCATCGCGCTCGCCCTCCTTCCGGCCCCCTCATGATGGCCCTGACGTGTGCACGATCGATGCCAGCGGCGTCTGTCCGCTGGGCGCCCACGCCGATCCGGGTCGGGCGGCGCTCCGCAGCGCGCCTTATCCGGAGACCGCGGCACCCGCTGCTCGGGCGGGCGCCGAGACCCCGGGTGGGCCACGGCTGCCTCACGCGCCCGGGATGCGAAGGAGGTGATGGGGCCGGTTCTCGACGTGCATCGTGCCGCGGCGGGAGGGTGGACGTACGATGCCAGTGAAACAGGTCCTGATCCTCCGGCGGCGGGCCCTGGAGGCGCCCGCGCGGCAGATCGCGGAGAACCCGGTCGTCGACGGAGGCGTGGTCGTGAACCAGATGCGCGCGGGCACGGGGACGGTTGGCCTCGACGCCGCCCGCAAGGAGTACGTTGGCCTCGTGGAGGCCGGGATCATCGAGCCGACCGAAGGTCATGCGGGCGACCGCGCTCCGCACACGAGAGCGGTCGCCCGGGCCGCGGCGGCCGCGGTGGACGTGAGCGCCTGACGATGCGAGCGTCCTCGACCCTTGACGCGATCGTCGCTCGCCTCGCCGGGTTCGGGGGCCGCCCCGCTCTCGTGGCGTTCGGCGCGTCCAACCGCCGCGAGTGGAGCTACCGCGAGCTCGCCCGCGTGGTCGAGGCGCGGGCGCGGACGCTCATCGCGGAGGGGCTGGCCCCCGGCGACCCCGTGGCGCTCTTCGCGCCGGATGGCCCCGAGTGGCTGATCGCGGCCTTGGCGGTGATCCGGGCAGGCGGCGTCCTGGTGCCGCTCGACGCGCAGTTCACCGACGAGCCGCTCGCCCACGCGCTCGTCGACAGCGCGGCGCGCCTGGCCTTCAGCGCGGATGACCGCGCCATGCGGGTCGCGCGGCTCGTCCCCGGCCTCCGGCTGCTCCGGCCGGAGGCGGCGGACCCGGACGAGGACGCTGCCGAAGGAACGCCGCGGTCGGCGACTCCCCTGCCGGGCCGCGAGTCCACGGACCCGGCGGCGATCTTCTACACCTCCGGGACCACCGGGCCTCCGAAGGGCGTGCCGCTGACTCACGGGAGCCTCGCGTACCAGGTCGTCACCCTGGAGGCGATCGGCCTGGTCGCTCCCGACGACCGGGTGTGCCTGCCGCTCCCGCTCCACCACGTGTACCCCTTCGTCGTCGGCGCGCTCACGCCGCTGGCGCTCGGGCTGCCGCTCGTGCTGCCGGCCGCCCTGACCGGGCCGCAGATCCTGCGTGCCCTCCACGAGGGTGACGTCACCGTGGTGGTGGGCGTGCCCCGGCTGTTCGGGGCGCTCCTGGCGGCGATCGACACCCAGCTGGCCGCGCGGGGACCCGGGCCGGCCGCGGTGTTCCGCGCCGGTGTCCGGGGCCTGATGGCGGTGCCGCCGGCGGTCGGCGTTCGGACGGGACGGGCCCTGTTCCGGCCGCTCCGCGCGCGGCTGGGGTCGCGCCTCAGGCTCCTGACCTCCGGCGGGGCGGCGCTGGAGCCGGTGGTCGCCCGGAAGCTGATGGTCCTGGGCTGGGACGTCGCGAGCGGCTACGGGCTCACGGAGACCTCGCCCCTGCTGAGCGTGAACCTGCCCGGGAGCGGACGGCCGACGAGCGCGGGCAGGCCCGTGCCCGGAACGGCGCTCCGCGTCGCCCCCGTGTCGGGCGTGCCGGCCCCGCAGGGAGAGATCCAGGCCCGTGGTCCGGGCGTTTTCAACGGGTATCTGAACCTCCCCGAGCGAACGCGCGCGGCGTTCACCCCCGACGGCTGGTTCCGGACGGGGGATCTTGGCCACGTGGACCCGGCCGGGTTCCTGTACATCACCGGGCGCATCGACGAGATGCTGGTGACCGGCGGCGGCGAGAACGTCGAGCCGGAGAGCGTCGAGGCGGCGTTCCAGCGCCATCCGTTCCTCCGGGAGTTTGCGCTGCTGCAGGAGGACGGACGGCTGGTCGGGCTCGCCCTGCCGGACCTCGCGCGGATCGAGCAGGCGGGACGCGCCGACGTCGTGGCAGCGGTGCGGGAGGCAGTGGCTGCCGTCAACCTGCGGCTCCCGTCGTACCAGCGGGTGGTCGACGTCGCAATCACACGCGATCCCCTGCCCCGAACGCGCCTGGGCAAGCTCACGCGGCGGGCGCTCCCCCCGCTCTACGCACGCGCCTGCATCCAGAAGAGCGACGACGACGGCGGGGCGATTCCGGTCGAGGCCATGGGGGAGGCGGACCGCGCCGTGCTGGACCACCCGGCTGCCGCGGCGGTCTGGACGTGGCTGGCGCGCCGCTATCCGGACCGCCGGCTCACCATGGACGTGAGCCTCGGACTGGACCTGGGGATCGATTCGCTGGCGTGGGTGAACCTCGGCCTCGAGATCGAGCGACAGGCAGGCGTCGAGCTCGACCAGGCAGCCGTCGGCCGGATCGCGACGGTGCGCGACCTCCTCCACGAGGTCGCGACCGCGCCGGGGTCCCGCGGCGCGTCGCCCGCGACGTGGTGGGACGCCCCCGAGCGGGTGCTCTCGGCGGCCGACACCCGGTGGCTCTCGCCGCTCGGCCCGGGCCAGCAGGTCCTGTCCCGCGCGCTGATGCGCCTGAACGGGTGGCTCGTGCGCGGGCTCTTCGGTCTCCGCACGGTCGGGCTCGAGCACGTGCCCGACCCGCCGTGGGTGCTGGTCGCCAACCACGTGAGCTTCCTGGACCCGCTGGCCCTGTCGGCTGCCCTCGGCCATCGCCGCCTCGAGGGAACCTACTGGGGAGGGTGGACCGGGGTCGCCTTCGCCAACGCGCCGATGCGCGCCCTGAGCCGCCTCTGGCGGGTGCTCCCCGTGTACCAGCAGCGCGGGGCGACGCCGAGCCTCGCGCTGGCGGCCGCGGCCCTGGCGCGCGGGCACTCCCTCATCTGGTTCCCCGAGGGGGAGCGCTCGCGGACCGGGGTGCTGCTGCCGTTCCGGGCCGGCGTCGGGTTCCTGCTCCACCGGTTCCCGCGACCGGTCGTCCCGGTGCACCTCGGCGGGACGTTCGAAGCGCTCTCGAGAGGCGCCCTCTGGCCGCGGTTCCGACGGATCACGGTGCGCGTCGGACCCCCGCTCGACCCCGCGCGGCTGGCGGCCCCCGGCACCCCGCCCGACGCCGCCGCCCGGCAGATCGCGGACGGCCTCCACCAGGCGGTTGCTGCCCTGGGCCGGCCGGTTCCCGACGCGCCGGCGGCCCGGCCCCGGACGAGCCCGACCCGCTGATGGGACGCTACACGGTCGTCGAGGACGTCGCGCTGGCGGACTGCGCGATGGACATCGAGGGCCGCGACGCCGGCGATCTGTTCGAGACGGCGGCCCGGGCCCTCGCGGAGCTCATGATCGATCCCGGGACGCTCCCCGTGACCGTCGAGCGGACGATCGAGCTCGAGGCGGCCCAGGTGGACCTCCTCCTGTTCGACTGGCTGGGGGAGCTCATCTTCCGGAAGGACCGCGACCGCGAGGTGTTCCCGGAGGCGCGCGTGCGGATCAGCGGCGACGGGCCGGTTCGCCTCGCGGCCTCCGTCCGCGGCGGCGTGATCGACCCCGCCGGCACCGAGCGCCGGGCCGACCCGAAGGCGGTCACGCTCCACCAGCTCCGGGTCACCGCCGACGAGACCGGATGGCGAGCGCGGGTCGTCATCGACATTTGAGCGAATCGACATTTGAGCCAGAGGACGGACATGGACATCGTGCGGGTGGCCGACGGCGTGTGGGAGATCCCGACGCAGACGAAGCCGGGCATGCGGGTGCCGGCGCGCATCTACGCCTCCGAGCCCCTCCTGCGGGCGATGGACCAGGGTGTCTTCGAGCAGATCACGAACGTGGCCTGCCTGCCCGGCATCGTCCGCGCGGCGCTGTGCATGCCCGACGGCCACTGGGGGTACGGGTTCCCGATCGGCGGAGTGGCCGCGTTCCGTGAGGATCAGGGTGTGATCTCGCCGGGCGGCATCGGGTTCGACATCAATTGCGGGATGCGGCTCATCCGGACGAGCCTCACCGAGGACGAGGTCCAGCCGCGGCTGCGTGCCCTGGTCGACGCCCTGTTCGCGGCGATCCCGACCGGGGTCGGCGCCCACGGGTTCGTCCGCCTGCGGGAGTCCGAGTTCGGCGAGGTGATGCGCGAGGGCGCGCGGTGGTGTGTCCGCCGGGGCTACGGCGAGCCCGAGGACCTGGCACACATCGAGGGCGGCGGCTGTCTTCCCGGCGCCGACCCCGCGGCGGTCAGCCCACGGGCGGTCGAGCGAGGGCTCAACCAGCTCGGCACGCTGGGCGCGGGGAACCACTACCTCGAGGTGCAGGTGGTCCCCCCCACCGGCCTCCACGATCCGGGGACCGCGCGCGTGCTGGGCATCGAGCGGGTCGGCCAGGTGTGCATCATGCTCCACTGCGGGTCGCGCGGCTTCGGGCACCAGATCGGGTCCGACTACCTCCGGCAGTTCGACGGAGCGATGGCCCGGTACGGCATCACGGTGCGCGACCGCGAGCTGGCCTGCGCGCCGTTCCGCTCGCCGGAGGGACAGGCCTACTTCGCCGCGATGGCCGCCGCGGCCAATGCCGCCTTCGCGAATCGCCAGGTCATCACGCATCGGGTCCGGGAGGTGTTCGCGACCGTGTTCGGCCGGTCCCCGCACGAGCTCGGCCTGGAGGTCGTCTACGACGTCTGCCACAACACCGCGAAGCTCGAGCGCCACGAGGTCGACGGCCGGCCGGTGGATCTCCTGGTGCACCGCAAGGGCGCCACGCGGGCCTTCGGTCCCGGAGCCCCCGACGTGCCGGAGGACTACCGCGCCGTGGGTCAGCCGGTCATCATTGGCGGGTCGATGGAGACCGGGTCGGCGCTCCTGGTGGGGACGGCGCGCGCGATGGCCGAGACCTTCGGGTCGACGGCACACGGGGCGGGCCGTACGATGTCACGGGCCCAGGCGAAGAAGCGCGTCCGCGGGGAGACCCTGCTCCGCGAGATGGCCGGGCGCGGCATCATCGTCCGGGCGGCGTCCGCGGCGGGGGTCGCCGAGGAGGCGGGCCTCGCCTACAAGGACCTGGGCGCCGTCGTCGACGTCCTGGCACGCCTCGACCTGTCGCGCCCCGTCGTGAGCCTGACCCCGATCGGGAACATCAAGGGCTGAGCGTGGCTCCCGGGTATTCGAGGGAGCGTACCGGCTGTTCGGGGAGCGCAACCTGCCGGGGCCGGCAGCACCGCGGCGATAACTCGCAGCTTCCGGGAGGGCGAGCGTGCATGCCGCCGGCTGGTTCGCTGAGGCGAGCGTGTCACAGGTGGGGTGCGGCCGGGGCACTCCGGGGAAGCGATCGAAGGGGCCAGGGGCGCGGGCCCGGGGCCTCGAACGGGCCTGCCTTGGTCCCACCAGTGGCACCCGCGTTGCACCTCCGAGCGGCGCGCCGGCAACCGGGCGCGCGGAGGAGCATGACCCAGTCGCATCCGAGGTCAGACTGCGGGGGGCGATGATGCGCGCGCTCCTCGCGGAGAAGCTTCGCGCCGAGTGCGATCCCCGCGGCCCGGGTTTCGGCTCGACGGAAGAGCGACCGCACCCGGTGTCCGCGCCGGCAGCCCGGGCCGGGCGAAGGATGGCGCGCAGGAGGCCGGCATGAGGGCCATGCGGCTCCACGGCCAGGCCCTCATCGACACCCATCCCCTCCGCCTGGAGGAGGTCCCGGATCCGGCGCCGGCCGCGGGCGAGGTCCGGGTCCGTGTGCGCACCTCCGCGATCTGCCGCACGGATCTCCACGTCATCGAGGGAGACCTCCCGCCGCGGTGCATGCCGCTCATCCCCGGGCATCAGGTCGTCGGCACGGTGGACGCCCTCGGGCCCGGCTGCCAGCGATTCCGGATCGGCGATCGGATCGGCATCGCCTGGCTCCGCTGGACGTGCGGGACGTGCGAGTTCTGCCGGGCGGGCCAGGAGAACCTCTGCGAGCGTTCGCGCTACACCGGCTACCACGCCGACGGCGGGTACTCCGAGCTCGCCCTCGTGCCGGAGGCGTTCGCCTACCCGATCCCGCCCGTCTTCTCCGACCGGGAGGCCGCCCCGCTCCTGTGCGCGGGGATCATCGGGTACCGGGCGCTCCGGCGGAGCGCGGTGCCGCCCGGCGGCCGGCTGGGCCTGTACGGCTTCGGATCCTCGGCTCACATCGTGATCCAGATCGCCCGCCACCGTGGCTGCCGCGTCTTCGTCGCCACGCGCGGGGCGAGCCATCGGGCCCTGGCCCGCCAACTGGGGGCCGAGTGGGTCGGCCAGGCCGCCCAGGCGATGCCGGAGCCGCTCGATGCCGCGATCCTCTTCGCTCCCGCCGGCGAGCTCGTGCCTGTCGCGCTCCGGGCGGTGCGCAAGGGCGGCACCGTCGCGATCGCCGGCATCCATCTGAGCCCGGTCCCGACCATGGCCTACGCGGAGTGCCTGTTCCACGAGAAGGTCCTGACCAGCGTCGAGGCCAACACGCGGAGGGACGGCGAGGAGCTCTTCCGCGAGGCCGCCGCGATCCCCATCCGGCCGGAGACCACAGCGTTCCGGCTGGAGGAGGCCAATGACGCCCTGGTCCAGCTCCGGCGGGATCTGATCCGGGGAACCGCGATCCTCGCGGTGGATCCCGGGGCGTGACGACGCGCGACCCGGTCCGACCCGGGTCGCGGGCACCCTCAAGCGAGGAGCATGCGATGAAGCTCGAGATCCGCGGGATCCCGGTCGACGGCGCCCTGCGTACCCGCGTCGCGACGAAGCTGGCGGCGGCGGTCCAGGGCCTGCCCGCTCCCGTGACGGCCCTGGCGACGTTCTTCGACGACAACGGCCCGAAGGGCGGTCGCGCCATGCGCTGCGCGCTCACGGTCCGACGCCCCGGGCGGGCCGATCTGCGCGTCGAGCAGACCGCCACCGCCGCGCGACGGGCGTTCGACGAGGCCGTGACGGTCCTCGAGCGCGAGCTCGCGCAGGAGCGGGACCGGCTCCGGGAGAGCCGGCGGCGGCCGAAGAAGTACTACGCGGCGCGCCGGCTGCTGGCGACCGGCGCCGCGCCGCTCGCATGACCGCCGGCTGAGCTCCGGGGGCCTCGGCGCCGGCACGAAGCGGTCGGCGGCACCCGCCAGGGCCGAGGCGTGCCCCGGCGGATCGGGCGGCGGGCGGGCATCAGCCACGGATCCCGTGCCGGGCCAGCAGGCGGTGGAGGGTCTTCCGGTCCACCCCGGCGGTCTTGGCCGCCTGGGAGACGTTCCCGCCGTGGCGCCGCAGGAGATCGGTCAGGTACTCCTGGGCGAAGCCGCGGAGCCAGATCTCGCGGGCTTCCGCCAGCGGGAGGTCCTTGCCGGGGGTCGCGGGCGCTGGCCGGCCGCGGCCCCGGACGTGCTCGGGCAGGTCACGGGCGCGGATGACCGGCCCGTCGGCCAGGGCACAGGCTCGCTCGACCACGTTCTGCAGCTCGCGGACGTTGCCGGGCCACGAGTACGCCTGCAGCAGACCGAGCACCTCGGGCTCGAACCCCTCCAGCGGGCGCTCCCGGTTCCGACCGTACCGACGCAAGAAGTGATGGGCCAGGAGCTTCACGTCCCCCGCCCGCTCCCGGAGCGGCGGGAGCGCGATCGTGATGACGTTGACGCGATAGAAGAGCTCCTCGCGGAACTCGCCCTTCCGCACCAGCGCCCCGATGTCGCGGTTCGTGGCGGCGACCAGCCGGACGTCCACGCTCAGGAACCGCGTGGAGCCGACGCGTCGGATCTGCCGCTCCTGGAGCGCGCGGAGCAGCTTCGGCTGCAGCGCGAGCGGGAGCTCCCCGATCTCGTCCAGGAAGAGCGTGCCGCGATCCGCCACCTCGATCATCCCGGGCTTCGCGCGGTCGGCGCCGGTGAATGCGCCGCGCTCGTGGCCGAACAGCTCCGACTCCAGCAGGGCGTCCGGGAGCGCGGCGCAGTCGACCGGGACGAAGATCTCGGCCGCGCGGGGACTGTTGGCGTGAATCGCCCGTGCGATCAGCTCCTTGCCCGTGCCCGACTCGCCCTGGATCAGGATGTTGGCGTCGGATCGGGCTGCCCGCTGGACGAGATCGAAGACCGCCTCCATCGCCGGGCCCTTGCCCACGATGTCGTCGAAGCCGGCGCGCGAGGCCAGGGGCTCGCGGAGCCGGCGATTCTCCTCGACGAGGCGCCGCCGCTCGCGCGCCCGCTCGACCGCGAGGCTGAGCACGTCATTGGAGGGCAGCGGCTTCAGGAGGTAATCGAATGCGCCGGCCCGCATGGCCTGCACCGCGGACTCGACCGTCCCGTGCCCGGTGATCACGATCACCACGGCGTCCGGATCCAGGTCGATCGCGCGGGTCAGGACCTGCATCCCGTCGACGCCAGGCATCTTGAGGTCGGTGAGCACGATCTCCGGCCGCTCGCTCTCGAGCAGCCCCAGCGCCCGCTCGCCGTCGGTGGTCGCCACGCATGTGTGCCCGTCGCGCTGCAGCACCCGCGCCCAGTTCGCGACCACATCCGGTTCGTCGTCGACGATCAACACGCGCACCGTCGCGCTCACCTCCGCCGCGGGTGGAGCGTCGCCGCCGCGCCGCATCGCTGGCCCTGGCGGCACGCCCGCGCATTCCGCCCTCCAGACTGTAGCATGACGCCACGCGCCGGCACGGGGCCCCCGGCCGTCGCCCCGGCGCGGTCCGGCCCCTCTTCCGACGGCCCGCCGCGGCCCCGAAGCCGCCCGGGCCGCGGGATCACTCGAGGCTGGTCAGCGCCCCCATGACCCCGATTCCGAGCAAGATCAGGGTCGCCTGCGCGAGCAGGCCGCGCAGGCTCCGCTCGTGCTGGAGCTCCGGGATCAGGTCGGCTGCGGCGATGTACACGAACCCCCCCGCCGCGATCGGCACCAGGACCGTGGTGACGGCGGCCACCGAGACCCCCCCGGCCACCAGCACGCCGACCGTCCCGAGGACCGCGACGCTGCCCGACCCCAGGTTGACGAGGACCGCCTGCCGGACGGTGAGGCCGCTGTGGAGCAGGATCCCGAAATCCCCGAGCTCCTGCGGGATCTCGTGGAAGAGCACCGCGACCGTCGTGGCGACGCCGAGGGTCGGGCTCGCCAGGTAGCTGGCGGCGATCAGCATGCCGTCGATGAAGTTGTGGATCGCGTCGCCGAGGACGTTGATCGCGGCCAGCTCGGGTCGGGTCGACGCAGCGGGATGGTGGTGCCGGTGGAGGGGCCCGTGCTCGTGTCGGAGGAGCTTCTCCGCGACGAAGAACAGCAGGATCCCGCCCAGGACCAGGAGCGACGCCGAGAGGGTCGGCTCGCCCGGGTGGAACGACTGCGGGATGAGATGGATGAAGGCATCGCCGAGCAGCGCGCCGACGGCGAAGCTGACCAGGAGCCCCGCCACCCGCCGGATGGCCGCCTCGGTGAGGGGCATGGTGGCGAGTCCGACGAGCGAGACCAAACTCACGACGACCACGCTCAGTACGCTGGCGCTCCAGGGGCTCATGTCGGCCGCCGCGCGGGATGCGCCGGCCGCGGCCCCCCGCCCCGGCCCTCCCCGCCAGGCCGCGATGTCACGAGCCACGGGCGCCGCGCCGGCTCCATGTGCGATCTTCGCAGCCGGAGGCGCGACGCCTCGCCCTCCGGCGCGCCTATCGGCTCGGACCCGGCGCGAGTGACGGCGTCGAAGCGCCCGACGGTCCCGGCCGCCGCGCCGCCGGGCGGCGGGCCGAGTCCAGGAGGGCCAGCGCGGATCGGATCGGCGTCCCGAGCGCGGCCCCGTCGAGGCCGGTGACGACGGCCGTGCTGATGCCGATCACGCGCCCCGAGGTCGCGAAGATCGGGCCGCCGCTGCCGCCGATGCTCGTGGCGGCGTCGTGGGCGAGCTGGTGCGGCCGCGTGTCCGCCAGGTGGCCCCACGTCGCGTACGCGCGGATCTGGCCGAGACGGTTCAGGCGCTCGAGCAGCGCCGGAACGGGGACGGTCGTGTCGCCGAGCGCGGTTGCGTCGGGTCCGATCAGCGCGCGCAGGACCGCCGGGTCAACCCGGGCCAGCAGAAGCTCGAGGCCCCCGGGATGCCCCAGGACAATGACCGAGCGTCCTGGGATCGCCAGCTGCCCGGTGCGCTCCAGCGGAAGGACCGGGACCGACGTCGGTACGCGACCTCGCAGGACCACGACGTCAGCGTCCCGGGAGGCGCGCACGACGCTCAGCGCGACGGGCTCCGGTACCCCCGGGAAGAGGGCGCGGAGCTGCACCACCCGCGGGGTGAGCCCCTCTTGCTCCAGCAGGTCGCCCAGCTCGTCGTCCCGCTCCCACGGATACGCGATGTGGCGGTTCGTCAGCACCGCGCCGTCGCGGCTGGCCAGGAAGCCGGTCCCGAGGAAGGTCGACTCGACCACGTCGCCGCGCCCGTCCAGGCTGATCCGTGGACCGGCCGGCGGCTCCCCGCGACGCCGGTGAGCCGCGTCCGTGGAGTACCGGAGCGGCCGCCCCTCGCGGTCCTCGTAGACCAGCGTGCCCTGCAGGAGGGCCACCCCGGGGCCGTAGGCCCGGATGATCCGCTCGCCCGCGAGGCGCTCCGCCTCGAGCGCCTGCACCGTCCGTTCCACGGCGGTGACCTCAGCCCGTCCGGCCGCGATCAGGTTCCGGACGTCGGCCTGGTACGCGGCCAGACGGGTCCGGTCCGCGAGCATCTCGCGGGCCAGGGCCTCGCGTCCGAGCCGCTCGCGCTCGATGCCCGCGGTCAGCTCCGCGATCGCCCGGCTGGTGGCGCGGAGGCTCGCCCCGAGCCCCGCGAGACCCGCGGCCATGGCCATCGCCGCCAGCGCGATCCCGACGGTCCCCGCTCGCGGCCACCCGGGCGACAGATCCGGCGCGAGCCGATCGCCCCCCGCCCCGCTTCGGCGCGGCATCATGCGGACCGGTCCGTGCGCGCCGCCGCGGCGGCGCGCGGCTCCGGCGACGCGCGTCTGCCTCCGAGCCGCGCCAGGGTCCGCCGGACCCGGCCAGGCTCGCCCCAGTCGCACCAGTCCACGCCGCGCACGGCGAGGACCGCGAGGCTCGCTGGCCTGGCGGCGAGCACGTCCGCCGAGAAGTCCGCCGGCGCCAGCTCGCGGTAGAGCTGCCGCACTGCATCGCCTGCCCCGTCCACCGCCCGGCGCCGCCAGGCCGCCGCGAAGGCGCCCTCCAGCGCGGGGGCGCTCGCCCGGATGAGCGCGAGCAGCGCGGGGACGCGCCCCACGACCACGAAGCTGTTCCACAGGCACGCGCGATCGAGGAGGCGCTCGGCGAGGGCGGGGGGCGGCTTCTCCCAGAAACGGCGCACGCGATGGACAGGGTGGCCGCCGCACTCCAGCAGCGGCCGGCCGGCCGGCTCGATCCAGCCGTACTGAGGCTCCGGCCGGTCCGCCTGGATCCCGAGCAGGATGATCAGCTCCGGCCGGAGGCGCACCGCGGCGAAGGCCGCCTCCACGTGCTCCATGAACCGGGCGTCGTCCGAGACGTAGTGGTCGGACGGCAGCATGGCGACGGGATCGTCGCCCCCACGTTCGGCGATCCGGAGCAGACCGTAGAGGATCGCGGGCGCGGTCCCGCGACCGGAGGGCTGCACCACCAGGCGCTCCGGTGGGACGTCGGCCAGGAGGGGCGCGTAGAAGGGCTCATGGCTCTCGGTGAGAAGGAACACCGTCCGCCGGGGGCTCACGGCCAGGGCCGCGCGCCGACGCGTCCGGGCGAGCAGGGTCTCGCCCCCGAGGAGCGGGCAGAACTGCTTCGGGCGGTCGTCGCCGGCAATCCGTCGGGTCAGAGGGCGCAGGCGAACTCCCTCCCCTCCCGCGAGGATCATCGCCCACGCGTCGCCGCCGCACGGCGCGTTCATGTCCGCGTGGGAACGGAGCAACCGCGATGCCACGCCCGGCGCGTCGGCGACTCCCGCGGGACCGGGAGTCCCGCGCCCGGGCTCTCTCACCCGAGCGGCTCGAGTGCCCCACGTGGGGCGACGACGGGATACCTGTGCCGGCGACCGCCGGCAGCCGGCCCGGCGACAGGCCAGCACCTCGGTGGCACCCCCGTTGCACGGTCCGCCATGGTCACGCACCTGCCCGCGGATCCGAAGAACGCGAGGGAGGACGACGAGCGATGAGCCTCAAGGACCTGCTGGTGTACGTGGACAACGATCCGGCCTGCGCGTCGCGACTCCAGATCGCCGTCGCGCTCGCCGCGAGCCGGGAGGCCCACCTCGCGGGGCTCCACGTCATGGTGCCCTCCCCGCTCCCCGGCTACCTGGAGGCGGAGCTCCCGCCCGCGTTCTACGCCGAGCAGGAGCGGCAGCTGGCGGAGCGCGCGCGAAGTGCCGAGGCTCGGTTCCGCGAGCACGCGCAGCGGGAGGGCGTCCGCCACGAGTGGCGGGTGGCCGAGGGCAGCCTGATCTCGACCGTGAAGCTCCATGCCCGTTACGCGGACCTCACGATCGTGGGCCAGGGGGTCGACCTGGCCGACGGGCCGGGCGAGCTCGCGTTCCTCCCCGAGGAGCTGGCGCTGGGAGTGGGGCGGCCCGTCCTGGTGATGCCACGCTACGGCACCTTCGAAACGGTCGGCGAGCGCGTCCTGATCGCCTGGAACGGCAGCCGGGAGGCCACCCGGGCCGTGCACGACGCGATGCCGCTCCTGGCCGGCGCCAAGACCGTGACCGTGCTCTCGATCGACCCCCCGGACGACGGCCGGGCCGGCCGGCTGCCCGGGGCGGACATCGCCCTCCACCTCGCCCGCCATGGCATCCAGGCGGAGGCATCGGTGACGCACGCGATCGACATCTCGGTCGGCGACGTGCTCCTCTCGGCGGCCGCGGATCGGAGCGCCGATCTCATCGTCATGGGCGCCTACGGGCACTCCCGGGTGCGGGAGATGGTGCTCGGCGGAGTGACCCGCCACCTGCTCCAGCACATGACGGTTCCGGTTCTCATGTCGCACTGAGCACGCGCGAGCGGAGGATCAGCCATGGAGAAGAAGGCCCGCCGTGCCCGACGGCCCGACGTCCCGCAGCGGTTGCCCCCCATCATGAGTCCCCGGGCCGACGAGTTCGCGGGCGATGCCGAGCTCCCGGCCGCGCCGGCGTGTCGCCTGACCGGCGGCGATCCCGATGCCGACTGGGAGCGGGCGGCCGCCTCGGGGGAGGAAGCGGTCGGCGGCAGCGTGGCGACGCCCGACCAGGACGTCGTGGACGAGATCGGGGAGGCGCTCGGCGTCCCGCAGGCCGCCGACGCCGAGGTGCGGACGTCCGGGGAGATCCTGCGGGACCGTGACCGGCACTACTGGCATCTGGCACGCGACGCGGCGGGCGACGATCCATCGAGCTGAGCACCCGCCGGGTGACGCACCGGCGGCAGCGTCCCCGGGCCCTCGCGCCCGGCATCTCCGTCCGCCCTCGTCGCCGCCGTGGCGACGGCGCTGACGACCGCGGAGTCGCCGGGTCCGAGCGTCCGGGCCGGACCGCTCCACGACCGCCCGGCGGGGGTCCGCTGCCGGCGGGGAGGCGGGGTCGGCACGGGCCGGAACGACCGGCGCGCGGCGACCCCCGGGGACTGACGTTCACGAAGCACGAAGGCCCGGGGCTCGGGGATCCTCGGCGCCGAGGAGGTGCGGCGATGGTCCAGGCGATCCAGGACCAGTGGGCGATCGTGGCGGCGGTGGTCGCGCTGGTCGTGGGGACGGCGGTGTGGATCTACGCGCGGAGACCCTGAGTGCCGCGGTACATCCGCTGGTTCCGGGACATCCGCCTTCGCGATCTCCCGCTCGTCGGGGGCAAGACCGCCTCCCTCGGGGAGCTCTACGGCGAGCTGGCGGCGGCCGGCGTCCGGGTCCCGAACGGGTTCGCCGTCACCGCGGAGGCCTACGCAGCCCTCCTCGACGGCGCGGGGGTTCGGGCTCGCCTCGAGTCGCTCGTGCGCGGGATCTCCGGCGAGGACGTGACGGCCCTGGCCCGGGCCGGGATGGCTGCCCGCGCGCTCCTCCTGGAGGCGCCGTGGCCGGCCGGCCTCGACCAGGAGATCCGCGACGCGTACGCGACCATGCAGGGCGAGACCGGCGTCGAGCCCGCGGTCGCAGTCCGGTCCAGCGCCACCGCCGAGGACCTCCCGGAGGCGAGCTTCGCTGGCCAGCAGGAGACGTTCCTGGGGGTGCGCGGGCCCGAGCGGCTGCTGGAGGCCTGCCGGCGCTGCTTCGCGTCCCTGTTCACCGATCGCGCGATCGTGTACCGCGTGGAGCACGGATTCGATCACCTGGCCGTCCGCCTCTCGGTCGCGGTCCAGCGAATGGTCCGGGCCGACACCGGCGCCGCCGGGGTCATGTTCACGATCGACCCCGACAGCGGCTCGCCGGACGTGGTCGTCATCAACGCGGCCTACGGGCTCGGCGAGCCGATCGTGAAGGGCGAGCTGGACCCGGACGAGTTCCGCGTGTTCAAGCCGGCCCTCCGCGCGGGACAGCAGGCGATCCTGCAGCGCGCCGTCCGGCAGAAGATCTGGAAGCTCGGCCTGGACCCGGAGGGCGCCCCCGTCCGGCTCGAGGTCCCGGCCGGCGCACGGCTCCGGCCGAGCCTCAGCGATCCCGAGGTGCTGGAGCTGGCGCGCCTGGCCCTCGCCATCGAGGCGCACTACTCCGCGAAGGTCGGCCGCGCGGTCCCGATGGACATCGAGTGGGCGCGCGACGGGGAGGACGAGCGGCTCTACATCCTGCAGGCGCGCCCGGAGACGGTGCACCGCGCCGAACGCCGGCCC
>Ga0070741_10008333_pt1 | contig 20882 bp, 18 predicted proteins | sample Coa_R1_4_FD_66440 | JGI IMG/M metagenome (GOLD analysis project Ga0070741, IMG submission 66440) | Surface soil microbial communities from Centralia Pennsylvania, which are recovering from an underground coalmine fire - Coalmine... | ecosystem: Environmental > Terrestrial > Soil > Unclassified ...
ACGCACGACAAGCAACAGCCGGGGGACACGTCACAACAACCATCGGACACTTCACAGCAACCGCAGGATACGTCGCAGCAGCCGCCGGATGTTTCACAGCAACCACCGGATGCACGGCAGCCGCCTGAGCCGGAGCTTCCAAAGCGCCCTCCGGTTTAATGGAGAGGGCTGACGCAAAGCAGAGCTGCGGTTTAAACTAAAGATGTGAAGATTGCGCTCGGGCAGATCAACCCCACGATTGGTGATTTCAGCGGAAATTCCAGAAAGATCATAGAATGCGCCCGCCAAGCCCTTTCCCTGGGCGCGGAAATGGCGCTCTTCCCGGAATTGGCGGTCTGCGGCTATCCTCCGCGCGATCTGCTGGAAAAACCCGCCTTTGTGTCCCGCAACCAGCAGGTGGTGAATGAAATCGCCCAGGCGGTTCCGCAGATTACCATCATCTGCGGTTATGTTTCACCGGCCAAGGTGGAAACAGGCAAATCAGTCATGAATTCTGCGGCAGTGCTGCGTGAAGGCGCAGTGCAGTTTGTGCAGTCCAAAATGCTGCTGCCCACCTATGACGTTTTTGATGAAATGCGCTACTTTGATCCGGCTGAATCGCAAAAGCTTTTTCCTGTCGGCGATAAAAAGCTTGCCCTCACCATCTGTGAAGACGCATGGAATGACAAGCATTTCTGGCATCGCCGGCTATACCGCGTTGACCCGGTAGACGAGCTTCTGCACGCCGGTGGCAACGTGGTGCTCAATATTTCCGCTTCGCCATTTCATCTGGGCAAGCGCGAACTGCGCCGACAGATGTTGGAAACCGTGGCTCGGGATAACAAGGTGCCTGTGGTATTTGTGAACCAGGTGGGTGGGAATGACAGCCTGATTTTCGACGGATCGAGCATGGTGATTTCGCCCGATGGGCGCATTGTGGCGCAGGCCAAATCGTTTGATGAAGATCTCATTCTCTATGACACAGAGACAGCGCAAGGCGACATGCATGAGCAGACCGCCATGGGGGATGCCAGCGCCTATGCTGCGCTGGTGTTGGGCACGCGCGACTATGTGCGCAAATGCGGCTTTCACAAAGCTATTTTAGGACTGAGCGGCGGCATTGATTCTGCACTTACCGCCGCTATCGCAGTAGATGCGCTTGGCAAAGAGAACGTGACCGGCATTGCCATGCCCAGCCAGTATTCTTCAGAACACAGCGTGCATGACGCGCGCCAACTGGCGTGCAAGCTGGGCATTCGGTTTGAAGTAATTCCCATCGCCGGGATCTTTGGCAGCTATCGCCAATCGCTGGAGCCGCTTTTTGCCGGTCTGCCGGAAAACATTGCGGAAGAAAATATTCAATCGCGGATTCGCGGAAATATTCTCATGGCCATGTCCAATAAGTTTGGTGAGCTGGTGCTAACCACAGGCAACAAATCTGAGCTGGGCGTGGGCTATTGCACGCTGTATGGCGACATGGTGGGCGGACTGGCCGTGATTTCTGACGTGCCCAAGACCATGGTTTATAGCCTGAGCCGCTATGTGAACTCGCTGAAGCCGGTGATCCCGCAATCGACGATTGACAAGCCGCCTTCCGCCGAGCTGCGGCCCGGACAAAAGGATTCTGATACACTGCCGCCATACCAGATCCTGGACAATATTCTGGAAGATTACGTGGAAGATTACCGCACCGCGGAGCAGATTGCGCAGGAACGCGGCTATGATGTTCAGTTGGTGCGCGACGTGATCCGCATGATTGAGCGCAGCGAATACAAGCGCCAGCAGGCTGCGCCCGGATTAAAAATCACTCCCAAGGCCTTTGGCTTTGGACGGCGTTTTCCTATCGCCCAGAAATCGGAAATTTGACCCATGAATAAAACAAAAACTCTCGTCCTTATAAGTTCTCTTGTGCTCGCTGTTTCCCTGAGCGCCGCCCAGACCTCCACGCCAGCTAAATCCGGAACGCACCGCCCGCTTTCTCCTCAGGCCAAGGCCCAGATCGATAAAAATGCCGGCACTACGCCGAAAATGACCTTGCCGACCACCGAAGAAGTGGATGCCTACATGAAGCGCAGCTTCGGTTACGATCCGGGGGTTACGTGGCAGATTTATTCCATCAAGGAGGCGGAGATACCCGGCCTGGTGGAGATTATTGTCTCAGTCAACAAGGGTGAGCCTTATCATCTTTTCTATTCTGCCAGCACGCAGACCGCGCTGGTTGGCCAGAAGCTTCCCTTTGGGCCGAACCCTTACGCTACAGCCCGCACTAAGCTGCAAGGCGCGTTTGGGCCGAGCCGCGGCCCCGCGAATGCTCCTATTGAAATCATTGAGTTCAGTGACCTGGAATGCCCCTACTGCAAGCAGGCGCAGCCTATCATCGAAAAGCTGCAGGGTGATTTTCCCCAGGTGCGCTTTGTCTTCCAGCAGTTTCCTTTGCCTGCGACCATGCATCCCTGGGCGCACAAGGCCGCACAATACGCTGACTGCGCCGCGCAGACGAATAAAGACAATTTCTGGAAGTTTGTTGACTCCGTTTTTGATGCCCAGGGAGGAATTGCGCTGGCTACTGCTGATGACAAGCTGAAAGAGCTAGCTACCGCAGCCGGCTATGATGGACAGGCAATTGCCACCTGCGCGGCATCACCGGCGACTGAAGCGCGCGTGCAAAAATCCATGGCGCTGGGCCAATCTCTTGACGTGAGCCAGACTCCGACCATCTTCATCAACGGGCGCACTGTGCTGGGCCTGGCCGGAATTCCGTATGACAACCTGAAAAATCTTGTGCAGTTTGAAATTGATCACGCGGGGAAGTAGGAAGATCGCGTCGCTGATTTAAGGATGTTAAAGACACGAACCGGCGAAGACATCCATATCCGGCGATCAGTGTCTACAGTGAATCAGGGCCGGTTAAGATAAGCCTACGGTCCCACGTTCCAGAACACGCTGCTGCCTTGATCGTGGAACGGCTTGCTCACAACGTGCGGTGTTATCACAACCAGCACCTCGTTATGAATATGCTCTTTTTTTTGGGGGTTTGTGCCGCTCAAAAATGTGTTCAACACGGGCAACTGGCTCAGCACCGGCAAGCCCTGGATATTACGCAACTCCTGGTCAGTAATGGCGCCCATGACAACGGAAGGTTCACCGTCACTCACGGTGATTGTTCCTTTATAGGAGCGGGTGAGAATATCCGGGATGCTGTTCACTTGCTGTGTGCCGAGCGATTGGATGGCCATATCCAGCAACATCGTCACACGGCCATCAGAGTGGTAATGCGGCGTAGCCTTGAGAGTAATGCCTAAATCCACGTAGGTAAACTGTGGAGTGTTGCCGATTTGCGTGGCGCCGTTAGTGCTGACAGCGATGTTGGAAAATGTGCTTTCCACCACCGGAAACTTTGTGCCCACCATGAACGTGGCGGCCTCACCGTCAGTGGCACGCAACGTCATGTGCTCAAGGTTGTAAGAGGCGGAATTATTCATGCTCAGCGTGCCGCTGATGGAAGGTACGGAGATGCCGGTAAGTCCCTGCCCTTTGCCGAAAAACAAGAATGGCGCCAACAAGGGCGAGCCGGCAAGATTTGAGAGATCGCTGGCGGAGATGCCAGCGGGATTGATGGTGCCCGTCTGATTCAATTGGTCGATAACAGACTGGGCTCCTGAGCCCAGCACGCGCCGGATTTCTGAAGGAATGCTGAAGACTTGAAAATCAGTAGGCAGATTCAGCCCGATATCGCGCAGCTTATCGGTATCAAGCTCATACTCTTTTACATCGATCAGCAGCTCCGGCCTGGCATCCATCAGGTTGTTCAGCAAACTCGTAATCGCTGCCACCTGCTCCTGCGGCCCGCGGACCGTGATGGTGTTTTGCCCAGGCTGCATGCTGACCAGCCGCAGATCAAAAATCGTACGGACCACGTTGAGCAGATCATTCATCTCGGTTGGCGCGACCACGTTGGGAACATAAAACGTCCGCAGCGTCATGCGCTCATATTGCTTGCGCATCTCCTGCGTGTCATTGGCAACAATGGCCTCTCGATTGGACATAGGCGCCCAGAACGTCTTGGTCATCTTTCCAACCAGATTCATGATGGTAAAAAAATCCACGCTGTCCAAATCAAAACGCAGGGCCCGGCTATTGACGCTCTGGTCAAACTGAATGGTAATGCCGAACGCATCGCCGATCTGGCGGTAAATTTGCTTGAGATCGCCTTGCAGATGGAAATTTTTCTTGCCCGGCGCCGGCTGCAAATTGATCTGGTCCACTGAAGCCAGCAATTCAAGCGTGTGTGTATGCTCAGGATCAGGGTCGGGCGGAGAAACATCATGGAGCCGCTGGCCGATATAAGCGTTCATGGGATCGATGTCCAGCGCGGTGCGGAACTTCTCAGCCGCGCCGCTTGTATCTCCGGCTTCAGCCAGCCGGTTGCCCTGTTCCAGAAGCTGCCCGATAATTTGCTGGCGCAGCATCTCCGCCATGGTGATGTATTCCACGTTGCCCGGGACCAACTGTGTTGCCTTGGTTACCGCAAGCAGCGCCTCTTGTGGCTTGCCGCTTTTTTGCAGCTCCATGGCGCTTTTAAATTCTTTTTCTGCCGCTTTTTGATCATTTTTTGAAATTGGGGATTTCGGCCCGTCCGCGGCAGAGCACGCAAGGCAGAAGAAGAGCGACAGGATGGCGAAACAATACTTCATTGCGGAAGTTACATTGTACCGTCATTCTGAACGATTTCATTTCCGAATATTGCGCCGGACTACTGAAGTTTTACAGTTCATCACGTAGTTTGATTAAGTGCCAGCAGGTCAGAGGCACAGGCAAAACAAGCGTCAGGATTACAAGCCACCAGGTCAGAAAAACTGAAAATCCCAGTCGCCAGAGCGATCACCGGCGCGTCCACCGCGTGGGCGGCTTCAATGTCGGAAGGCGTATCACCTACTACGAAGACCGTAGTCTGTTCTCCCAATCGCTGGTGGGCAAGCGCGATGCCGTGAGCAAAGATTTCTGCCCGGGACTGGCGAGGAAACGAGAAAGAACCGAAAGCAAACATCGGCCGCAAGCCGGCTTTTTCCAGCTTAAGCCAGCCTACACGTTCCAAGTTACCGGAAGCAGCGCCCAGCAACTTTCCTCGCAACGTTAAGTAATTGATCAGTTCAGGGATAGATGGGCACAACTCGGGACGCATATTGCTCTGGTTGCGCTCCACCTCGGCGCACATGCGCTCCACAATCTGCGGCAGATAAATATTAATGGACACGTCATCCATTCCTGCCAGCCGCAGCGCGCCGCGCAGAATACCGGGATCAGTGTTGCCATGCACCAGAACGCCTTCAAGGGTAATTTCCCGGCCCAGGATTTCACGCGAAGCATTGAGAAAAGAAAAATAGTGGACGGCATCGCGGCTGTTGAGAAGTGTTCCGTCAATGTCAAACAGGTAAGCGTCTGCTGCGTCCCAACGGAATCCGGGACGTATAAATGCTTTCTGGCCTGTATTAGGAGGCGCCAGGGTTTGCACCTTGGTTGGATTCAAAATGTGGCGTTCAGGGCTGCCGCGTAAATTACCGAACCAGCTTCTGCTTCTCCAGCGGCGCCGGCTTTTCACTGCGCACCGGACGGCGGCCACCATCACGCAACTGGCGGACATCCAGCTTCAGCTCCGCGATCGTGCGGCTCAGCGTGTTGCGATGCATGCCCAGCTCACGCGCCGCCTTGCACTGGTTGCCCCGGTTCTGCTGCAGGACGTTTATGATGAAGCGCTTCTTGAATTCACGCACGGCTTCAGAATAAAGAATGCCGCTGCCATACATCTGTGCCACAAGTCCTTCGAGCTGGTCCTTCACAGATTCCCCTCTCTTTCCAGACGCGCCTAATCCTTAGTTTTTGTCGCTCCGCTCCACACCGCCGGGCAGCTTCTTTCGACGGCAGCTCTTTTTGCTCCTGCTGCGCGCCGCTCGGCGCGTGGTCGGCCTCGCGACTTATTATTTGTCTATCGCTCCGCTCCACACCGCCGGGCAGCTTTCTTTCGACGGCAGCTCTTCTTGCTCGCTGCACGCCGCTCGGCGCGTGGTTTAGTCCCTTGCGACTTAATTATTTGTTTATCGTCCCCGAACCTGACCCGCTGCGGAGTTTGACGATTCCAGCGCGAAATTTCTGGCGAACATCAGCCGGGGCCAGCCAGCTTGCACCACGTCCTGCCACCAGAAAATAACCCGCCAATTGAGAGCCGGAAAGCTCTGTTGATTCCGGCGCAAAAGCCGTGATCGCCAGAACTCCGGCAGTCACAATCACCATTCCGCGAATAAAGCCAAATGCAGCCCCCAGCACACGGTCAACCGATCTTAGCCCTGCTTCATGGACCATCCAACGGACGATCCTGGCGATGGCCCCCGCCAGCAGCACAACTGACACAAAAATTGTAAGGAACCCCGCCAAGTCAGCAAAAGCCGGCAGCTTGACGTACTGTACAAACCATGGAGAAAGCTTTCCATATCCCCATGATGCCAGCAGGAACCCAAGAACGGCCCCTGCCAGGCAGATGATCTCAAAGAAAAAACCCTGTGCCGCCGCCAGCAACGCTGAAAACAGCATGATCACCAAAATGATCCAGTCCAGCGCGTTCATGCTGTTTCCCAGCTCAACCCGTGGGCAGCTCGCGCCCAGCAATCACTCTGTACGCCTGAACGTACTTCTCGCTTGTTTTATGCGCTACATCTTCCGGCAAACCCGGAGCAGGCGGTTGCTTGTTCCACTTGATCTCTTCCAGATAGTCGCGAACATATTGCTTATCAAACGATTCCTGCGCTTTCCCCGGCTGGTATTTATCCGCCGGCCAGAAGCGCGAAGAATCGGGCGTAAGGACCTCATCCGCCAGAATGATGCCCTGGTCCGTTTGCCCGAATTCAAATTTCGTATCGGCGATGATGATGCCACGACCGGCAGCGTAATCCGCTGCCTTGGTATAAATCTTTAACGTAAGATCGCGCAGTTTCTCTGCCAGATCATTACCGGTATGGCGGGCCATCTCTTCAAAAGAGATGTTTTCATCGTGGCCAGTAAGCGCCTTGGTGGCAGGCGTAAAGATCGGCTCCGGCAGCTTGTCTGATTCTTTTAGGCCTGCGGGGAGTTTAATGCCGCAAACCGCGCCGGTCTGCTTGTATTCCTTCCAGCCAGAGCCGGAAAGATAGCCGCGCGCTACGCATTCAAAGTCGATCATCTGCGCTTTGGTCACGAGCATGGAGCGTCCGCGCAGATCGTCAGCACGGTTCTGGAGCGGCGCGGGATAATCTTCTACGTGTGCCGTGATCAAATGGTTCTTGACCGTGTCTTTCAGGAAATCAAACCAGAAAAGCGAGAGCTGTGTAAGCACGCGGCCTTTTTCTGGAATGCCTGTTGCCAGCACATAGTCAAATGCTGAGATGCGGTCAGTGGCCACAAACAGGAGTTGTCCATTCACGCTGTACAAGTCGCGCACTTTGCCGCGGGCATGTAATGTGAGTTCAGGGAAATTGGTCTGTAAAAGAATTCGGCTTTGCATTGCTTGAGTTGTCATGGCAGAAATTAACGTGGGCGAGGCTGTATTCTAGCTTCTCAACTTTTTTTGTCAACCGCAGAAAAAACAAAATTTTGCGGAAGAAAAAAATTATGTTCCAAAAAATTTGCAGAGAAATGCACAATTGAGAAAACCCGCATGGAATGCGGATTAAATTGCATTGATTTTCCCCACGCTTTGTAGTACCGGTTACTAAAAATTAAACTCCGGTCACAAAAATATTTTTTTAGAACGATGCTTTTACGCTCGCCCAAACTTCGTCCCTCCTATATTTGTGCGCCAGCGCTTAGGGACGAATCTCCACCCGCGTCCCCACCGGCACCAGCTTCCAGATTTCTTCAATCTCCGCGTTGGTAACGGCCACACATCCGTCAGTCCAGTCCACCTTCCGGTGTAACGCGCCCAGGTAAGCGAAGCTTGGAGGCAAACCGTGAATCATAATCGCGCCGCCAGGCCTTGCCGAGCTTGCGCGCCCGCTCTCGGTCCGCTGCATCGGGATACGAAATATGCAGCGAGAGATGAAACTGGCTCTGCGGATTCTTGGCGTCAATCGTATAGATGCCTTCCGGCGTTTTGTGGTCGCCTTCCACGCGCTTGGGCCCAATAGGCACTGTTCCAAGCGCTACCTTATATGTGCGCAGAACTTTGTTTCCGCTATAGAGGGTCATGGTGCGGGTGGATTTGGTGATCAGGATCTTATTGGCAAGAGGTTTTGCCGCCGGCGAGGCAAAAGACACTGCTGCCAGCAACAATAAAAAGAGAAAAATGCTGCGACGCATAGTGATTGTTTAGGATTTTACGCCGAAACCGCTCTCGGTCCAGCGGTTTCCGCGCCAAACTTGACCGAGACTATCTTGGAAACGCCCGGCTCCTGCATGGTTACGCCATACATCACCGGCGCAATCGACATGGTCTTCTTGCTGTGCGTGATGATGATGAACTGCGTCCCTACCGCCATCTCTCTCACCAACTCAGTAAAGCGGCCGATGTTGGCTTCATCCAGCGGCGCATCCACTTCGTCCAAGATGCAGAATGGACTGGGCTGATACTGGAAGATGCCGACCAGCAATGACAGCGCCGTCAGAGCCTTTTCACCGCCGGAGAGCAAGAGCACGTTTTGCAATTTCTTGCCCGGAGGCGAGGCGACAACGTCAATGCCGCTTTCGGCGGTGTTGATCTCATCCGTCAGGCGCATGAACGCCTGGCCGCCACCAAAGAGTTTACGGAAGGTGAACTGGAAATTCTCATTAATGCGGTCAAAGGCTTCCTGGAATTTCTGCCGCGAAAACTCGTCGATCTCTTTGATCGTGGCCTGCGTGTTCTCGATTGATTCCAGCAGGTCTTTGCGCTGCGTTTCCAGAAATTGATGGCGCTGCTCGGTCTCTTTGAACTCTTCCAGGGCCATCATGTTGACGGGCCCCATGTTGTCGAGCTTTGTGCGCATCTCGCGATACGTGGTTTCTTCCAGCGCAAGCTGCTCGCCTTCCACCAGGGGGATCTCGGCGTTTGTGCGCAGTTCGTCGGCGCTGATGCCCAGCTCGTTCATGCACGATTCAGCCATGTGAGCAAGATCAGATTGCAGCTTTGCTAGTTGTGTACCCAATTCGCTCTTGCGCTCGCGTGTGGCATCAAGTTCGATGCGAGCGGTCTTCAACTCCTGGTCGATCTCTGCGATGCGGGCGCGCACCTGCTCTGACTCATGCTGCAATTGCACGCCGGTGGCTTCCGCAGCAGTCTTCTCTGCGGCCAGAGATTGGAGCCGTTCCGCAATCTGCAGGTTCTCAGCTTCACGCTGTACTTTTTCCGCTGCCGCTGACTGGATCTGCGTTTGCAGCGAGTCAACGCGCTGCTTTGCTTCCGCTGAGAGTGCTTCAATCCTTTCAAGAGCTGAAGCAGCGGTTCTGCGGCGCTCTTCTACCACGGCCAGCCGGGATGCGGCCTCAGACGCGCTCTGCGCTGCGCCATCACGCGATGCGCGCAATGAGACAAGCCGCTGCTGCGCGATCTTCATCTCATCTTCCAGCGCCTGGCGTTTCTGCTCCAGAGCCTCCGCCTGCTCGCGCTTCTCCGCCACAATCTGGCTCTTCTCATCGCGTTCGGAGCGCGTGCGCTCGTATTCCAGTCTGTAAGTATTCAGGCGCTGCTCGGTGCGGGCCAGTTCGGTTTCCATCTGCTTGAGCGCGTGGCCCTGGGTCAGAGCTTGCTTCTCAGCTTCGCGGCGCTCTTCTTCCAGGTTGCTCAGCAGCTTGCTTAGTTCGGTGAGTTCGCGGGCCAATGTCTGAACACTTGCCTGCTCGCTCTGAATAGCGGTCTCAAGATCGCCGGCCAGCTTGGCCAGCTCGCGCAGCTCACGCTTGAGCGAAAGCGGGCCTTCTTTGCGCTGCTTGCCGCCGGTGACGGTGACGTTATGGAAGCACTCGCCAGTGGAAGAAAGGAAGTATGCGTCAGGATTTTCCAGCGCCAGGTTGCGAGCGATGTTTGAATCCTGCGTGATGTAGCCATCGCGCAGCTTGGGCAGAACCACTTCCAGCGAGCGGCCAAAGCCATCCAGCACGCGGATACAGTTTTTAAGGGAAACAATCTCTTCATGTCGCGCAGAGGTTGGAGGTGGTGCGTCACTTGCGATAAATGAAAAACGGGCCTGTGCGTCTTCCGGGTGAACAAGGAAGGTCGCGCGGCCATCGACATCCGACTGCAGCAACCGCATGCCTTCATTGGCGGAATCCCATGACTTCACCACGACGTAGTTCAGCTCGTCACGCAGAAATTCTTCGACAACGCTTTCATAGCGAGTCTCGACTTCAAGAAAATCGGCCAGCACGCCGGCGGGAGTAAAGCCGTTGCCGACTGCGTCCGACTGGAACAGGCGCTTTACGGATTCGGTGGAGTAGCCGTGCTCGTTGATTACGGATTCCAGAGAACTCTTCTTGCCCTGGGCTGTAGCGTATTCGGCGCGAAGCGTATCCAGGTTGCGTTTGCGCTCTTCTTCTTCTTTGCGCTTGCTCTCGATCTGGCTGCGAATATCGCTGATTCGCGTGCCCAGCGCCGCAGCGGTTTGCGTGATGGACTCAAATTCAAAAGCAATTTGCCCGCGCTTGCCACCGAAGGCTTCAATATCGACCTGGGCAGCAGCGGATTCACGCTCCAGCCGTTGTGCTTCGCGCTCCAGCGCAGTAATGTGCTCTTCCGACTGGATGATCTGGTTGCGCACCTGCGAAGCCGAAGCCATGGCTTCCATTACGTTCTGACGACGCGCTTCCTGCTGGCGCTCAAGATCAGTAAGCGAAATGGCTACGTCTTGCGAAGCCTGCTGCAGCGCCTGCCATTCATGTTGCGCTGTGGCAACTTCTGATGCCGCAGATTCAACAAACCTGCGGCTGGTCTGGACCTCTTCTGCCAGTGAAAGCGATTGCCCTTGGGCCCGCTCCAATTCAGCCTGCGCAGCGGCGGAGCGTGCATCCAGCTCTGCGCAGCGCTCTTCATTGGCGCCACGGCGGGAGATAGCGCGTTCCGTCTCAACGGCAAGGGCGTTCATTACCTGGCTGTTGTGCGCGATCTCACTCTCAATGGCGTAGCCGCGCTGCGTGCGCTCAGTATGCTCGGCTTCTTTCGCGGTCAGCGACTCACTGCGCGCGCGAATCTCTTCCCCCATCGCTTCGAGCGAGGCATTCAGCCCGGCTTCATCGCGGCCCATCTGGGCAAACTTGCTGGCCAGCACGACGCGCAGTTTTTCTTTCATTTCGTCGCGCAGGCGGGCATAGCGCTCAGCCTTTGAGGCTTGGCGCTTGAGCGAGTTCATCTGCCGCGTGACTTCGTCAAAAATGTCATTGATACGGGCCAGGTTCAGCCTAGCCTGTTCCAGCCGAGCTTCTGCCAGGCGTTTGCGCGTCTTGAACTTGGTGATGCCGGCAGCTTCTTCAATAATGGCACGGCGGTCATGCGGCTTGCTGCTGAGGATCTGGCCTATTCTGCCCTGCTCAATAATGGCGTATGACTCCGGCCCCAGACCGGTGCCCATAAAGATGTCCTGAATGTCGCGCAGGCGGCAGAGCTTGCCGTTGAGAAGATATTCGCTCTCACCGGTGCGGAAGAGCCGGCGCGTAACCATGATTTCGCCCTTGGCAAAGACCATAGGCTTGAACTTGCGGCGGCGGATTTTGAGGACGACAGGGTTCGCGGCATTCTGTGCGGCTTGAGCGTCTGATTCTGCTGCGGGTGATGGCGATTCTGCTGAAGCGGTTTGTGCTTCTTCACTCGTTGGCTGTTGCTCGGCTGCTTCTACCTGAGCTTCTGCTGGAGTTCCATCTTCGGCGACTTCAGCGGTGCCTTCGCTGCCAGCCTCTGCGGCTTCGCCTTCAGCAGTCGCCTCTACTCCTTCTTTCCAATCGAGCGGCCCCGGCTGTACTTCGGCAACATGGGCTTCTGTGGCATCAGCGGCGGCAGCGCGAACGGAAGCCTCATCCCAGTCGTCTTCGCCGAGTGGCATCTCATCCTGAATCTCGATCTCAGGAACGCCGCTTACCTGACCTTCATAGACCTGAGGATCGATCAGCGTGAGAGAAACCTCAGCCATGCCTGTGGGCTTACGGTCGCGGGTGCCGGCAAAGATCACATCTTCCATGCGCACGCCGCGCAGGCTCTTGGCGGACTGTTCACCCAGCACCCAGGAGATGGAGTCGGCTATGTTCGACTTTCCGCATCCGTTAGGTCCAACCACAGCGGCAACACCTTCGCCGGGGAACTTGAGCTCTGTGCGATCACAGAAGGACTTGAAACCGAGGATTTGCAGCTTCTTAAGTTTGAGCAACTTCCTACTCCTTCAGGATTGACCAAATGCTCGCACGGCTGTGGCTGGCAGAAGTGCGTTTTTCTGCAAATCTTTGGGTTTCCTGGCTCCTTAATTCACGGAGCCTGCTGGAGGATATACCCGCGTTCCAGCTAATGTACCCAGAGAGTTACCGGGGGTCAAGAGCAAAGCCTACTAGATATTGTGGATAAATGCTCTTAACCACAGGATATCGCACCGGTTTTGCAGCAATTGGTCAAAATACTCCTGTACGGGTGGGGTTATGAGGTCGGGGAGAGATGATCAGAGCTAAAACAAACTGTAGCGCGATTGGTGCAATCAAGCAAGGTGGTTTAAAGCGAAAATTAGTACACCGAGATAACGGACGAAAGGATTAAGGCGGATAACAAAAATCAGGGTGATCATGAGGTCGGATGATCGGAAAGCAATAATGCCTACTGCGGATAATTAAAGAGCGCAACGCGTTCAACCAATCGGCTGTTTCTTAACGCGATCCTCATACTCCAGCCACGCCGCTGACTTCCCGAAATAGCTGCGCAGGTTGGTGGAGAGATGGCGGGTCCATTTCGGATTTCGTTCTTCGCGTGCGTGAGCGAATCGGGCAAGAGCGTAGCCGTAGACTTCTTCCGGCAGGTAGCCAAGACGTTGCATCGACCATCCTTGATTGGTCTCAGTCTGCCACTGGCGGAAGCGCCCGGAACAATTTGCGGTGAAGATGCCGAAACCCAGATAGATCGTAAGCAGATCGGTGAGCGGCTCCATATCTTTTACGCTGTGGTCAATCAAACCGCCGCCCAGCAGAATGACGTGGCCAAGCTCGTGCGCCAGAGTGGCAACAACCGTAAGCGGATCGTCCATGTTTGATTGCCGTATGGCGACGACCATTTTGTGGTTCTCATCGTCCGGATGGAAATACAGGCCGGCGCAACTGCTCCCTGCTCCGCCACTCCAGTAAGGCATGAGTTCCTTTAACTCAGAAGTTTCATCAGGAAAGATCTCAAGCTCAATCTGGCTGCGGTCAACCTGCATGTAATCGCAAATGCGGCAGAACATTTTTTCCGCAGCGCGGTCGCTCTTGTCATAAGGATCAGGAAAGTGTTCAGCGTCAGGCAAGATGACGCGGGCCTGTAGCAGGCGCTTGTGGCCGAGAACACGGCGTAGGTGGTCAAAGCCGTTCTCAACCCGGCTCTCGATTCAAAGAAAATGGTGTATCCGCCGGTGGGATAGTAACAGGTGGCAAACAAATAAAGCACAGCTGGACCCTTCCCCTGGAATGAACGGGCAAAGGCCTTATATTCAATGGCTGATCCATGGCTAAGCTCAGGTTTCGGCACTGGTTTGGTGGCCATTTTTTCTCCTTTCACATGGCTGGGAATTGCCTCGCGATAAAAGATCATTCGAAATTGAGGCACTAATAAAGTTTTTGAAAAATATGAGGATCTGCGAGTTTAGGATCGATATTCGTCGGAAATAGGACAAACGTAAAACACCGATTGGTTTTTCAGTCTGTCCACGCCGAAAACAGAAATCCCAATTCACACAAGGTAGCGTCGTGCATTTGCCGAATGGGTGCACGTTGATCTTTTGATCTACGACCGCATCATGTCAGACTTGCTTATCTGCTGGCGCTCCTGTTTTTATAGTGACAAAGCGAGCCAATTTGTTACAGGACTTGTAATCAGAGGAACCTAAGTTTTGTCTTATGGGACTAGCGTCTGATACGCCGAGGCTGACCTGTGAGAAATTGCAACGCCAGAGCTGCTGTGCTAGCGTTGATGAGGATTGCGAGGCGGTTTTGCGAACCATTCCTTCAGGGCTGGATCGAAAGGAAGCTGAACTCTACAGCCAGCTTGACCCTACCCAGTTCCCTAAACATATCGCTATCATTATGGACGGCAATGGACGCTGGGCCAAACGCCGCCATCTGCCTCGCGTGGCTGGACATCGCAAGGGCGTGGAAGCCGTCCGCCTGGTCGTGGAGACTGCTGCTCGCATCAACCTGCCTGCTCTTACGTTGTACGCCTTTTCGGCTGAAAATTTTGTCCGCCGCCCGGCCACGGAAATCCACTTCCTCATGAAGCTGCTGCACCGGTACTTAAAGAACGAGCTGCCACTCATGCACCGCAATAACATCCGGCTGCAGTTTATTGGGCGCAGCCAGATGCTACCTCAGGAAGTGCAGGAGCGTATGGCCTGGGCCAAAGAGCAGACCTCGCACAATACCGGCATGGTGCTCACGCTGGCGCTGAACTATGGCTCGCGCTCAGAGATTGTGGATGCGTTCAAAGCCATGGTGCACGCCGCAGCCAATAATGGCGGCCTGGAGCACCTGCTGAAGATGGATGAAGAGACGGTCAACCGGCACATGTACACCAGCCATCTGCCGGAGCTTGATCTGGTGATCCGCACCAGCGGTGAGATGCGCCTGAGTAACTTTCTTCTTTGGCAGGCTGCCTATGCGGAAATCTACGTCACCAAGCTGTTCTGGCCTGACTTCAACGGATTCCATCTGCTTGAATCCATTCAGGAGTTCCAGAAGCGCGAGCGCCGTTACGGCGGCCTGAACGAACCTTCTCCCGGAAGTTCCAATTAATCAGATGAAACGCGTCCTGACCGCTGTAGCGCTGATACCGGTGGTAGTGCTGCTCGTGTTTAGGGCGCCATTGTGGCTGTTTGCACTGGTGATTGCGGCCCTTATCGTGATTACGCTACGCGAATACCTTGATATTGCGAAAGCAGCGGGAATCAAGCCCTTCAGATGCTTGTCATATATAGCCGCTTTACTGCCGATCGGATTCCTGCTTTACGTAATTGTGACTGCGGCATTTCTGGGGCATGCGCGTCACTACTGGTTCTATTCACCAGAAAACGCTCTCATGACTATCTGGCGAAATCTTGCTCTGCTTGCGCCAGTAATTTTTGGGATACCGTTGGTGTTTCAAAAAGATTTAAGCGGCGGGCTCTCCTCGGCCGCAGTCTCCGCTTTCGGCATTTTCTACATTGGCGCGTCTTTGTCCACGCTAATTGTGCTCCGCTCGGAGGCTTCGCAGGCAATTCTGGTCATCTTCGTTCTTTTCTCGGTCTGGGCCGGCGATATTGCCGCCTATTATATTGGCAAAAACTTTGGACGCCATAAGCTGGCTCCCATCGTGAGCCCGAATAAGAGTTGGGAAGGGGCAATTGCCTCAGTCGTGGCAAGTGTAGGCATGGCATTTCTTGTGCTCCATTATCGCCATGACCTGAACGAATGGTTTGCTCCGTCGGGATCTTTCAGGTTTGCCTTCGGAACTTCGTATATGCCGATTGGCACGATAAGGCTGGTTCATGTGATTGCGCTCGGAGTTCTTACCAACATCGCAGCACAGTTCGGAGACCTGTTTGAATCCGCACTCAAACGCGGTGCCGGCGTAAAAGACTCAGGAACTCTTTTGCCAGGCCACGGAGGTCTGCTCGATCGCATTGATGCGCTGCTCTTCGCTATTCCGGTGGTGTGGTACTATGCGAATCTGACCGGATTTCTCCTGCCATAATTCTCTTTGATGAAGCGAATCGCCATCCTTGGTTCCACCGGCTCCATAGGCCGCAGCACGCTCAACGTGATTGAAAATAATCCGGAGCGCTTTCAACTGCTCACCATGGCTGCCGGCTCAAACGTTGAAGCCGCGCTTAACGATGCGCGCCGCTGGAAGCCAAAAGTTCTTTCACTGGCGGCAGAGCAGGATGCAGAAAAAGCCCGCAAGCAGCTCAGAGCTGAAGGCCTGAGTGAGATTGAAGTTGTTCATGGCCAGGCTGGTACCGTCCGCGTGTCGACGCACCCTGAAGTCGATTTTGTGGTCAGCGCGATTGTCGGCGTTGCGGGTCTTAAAGCCACGTATGAAGCAGTCCGGGCAGGCAAAGAAGTTGGCTTGGCCAACAAAGAGTGCTTAGTCGCCGCGGGTGAGTTGATCACCGCTGAAGCTCGCAAGCAAGGCAAGCCTCTGCTGCCCATCGACAGCGAACACAACGCAGTACACCAGTGCATGCGCGGCGGACGAATCAACGAGGTGGAACGCGTGTGGCTCACCGCCAGCGGTGGGCCGTTCCTCAACACGCCCAAATCGGAGTTCGAGAAAATCACGGTTGAGCAGGCGCTGAACCATCCCACATGGAAGATGGGCCAGCGCATCACCATTGATTCAGCCACGTTAATGAACAAAGGTTTTGAGGTGATTGAGGCTTGCCGATTGTTTAACCTGCCAGCAAAGCAGGTGAGCGTGGTGGTGCACCCGCAATCGACCATTCACTCGCTGGTTGAGTTCAATGACGGCAGCATTCTGGCGCAGCTCTCAGTTACAGACATGCGTCTACCTATCCTCTACGCTCTGACTTACCCAGAACGGATCTCTTCCGACCTGCGCTTCAATGTCCTGGACCTGAAGCGTTTGGATTTCTGCCCTCCCGATTTGGGAAAATTTTCCTGCCTGCGCCTGGCCTATGAGGCGGCAGAGGCCGGCGGGGCCAAGCCCATTGCTCTCAATGCCGCCGACGAAATAGCCGTGGCCGCTTTCCTTAAGCGAGAGATCGGTTTTACTGATATTTCTAAGGTTGTGGGAGAGACAATCAGTGAAACAAAAGACCACTATCCTGAATCTATAGAAGAGGTACTGGCCATTGATGCGGAGGCCAGGGAAAGGGCGCGGCATCGCTTGCCGCACCAGCTTACTCGCTAGCTGGCGTAGTTTTTTGCAGTTACAATAACAAGACTATTTCTTATGCAATCATTACCAATCACCGTTGTTGCCTTTATTTTTGTTCTGGGTGTGCTCGTCTTTGTCCATGAATTTGGCCATTATGCGGTGGCAAAGCTGTTCAAAGTTCGGATAGATGTTTTCAGCCTGGGATTTGGCAAACGGCTCGTCGGCTTCCGCCGCGGTGATACTGACTATCGCATCAGCCTGCTGCCCTTGGGCGGTTACGTAAAGATGGCGGGAGAGAACCCCATGGAGACCCGCACCGGCGATCCGGGCGAGTTTATGAGCCATCCGCGCTGGCAGCGTTTTCTGGTGGCCATTGCCGGCCCAGCGATGAACATCATTTTAGCCATTGTGGTGCTTACCGGCGTTTACATGGTCCGGCATGAGTATCCTGCCTATTTTGATAAGGCTCCCGAACTGGGCTGGGTGCTGGATGGCTCTCCTGCGCAGAAAGCGGGTTTCCAGACTGGGGACAAAATTATCGCGATCCAGGGCAAACAAAGTTCCACCTGGGACGATGTTCGTTACCAGATTTTTGGAAACATGAACCAGAACCTTGCCATAGACGTGCAGCGCGGATCACAAATTCTCCATTTACACCTGACGGCCAGTTTTCCCGATAGAGATGATGTGGATGTTCTGGGATCGTTAGGGCTGATTCCGGCCGGGCCTGCGGTTGTGGGCCTGGTTGAAAAAGGAAAACCTGCAGACCAAGCCGGCATGCAGGTAGGGGATGAAATACGCAAGATTAACGATATTCCGGTGCAATCTGGAAATGCGATTGCGCTCTTCTCTGTTTTACAGACCACAAAAGATAATCCGGTCCACATTTCTGTCCTGCGCAATGGCCAGATCAAGGACTTGGTGCTGAAACCCGAGTTGCTCCCTGGACCAACCGGGAATGCATACCGCATTGGCATAGAAGTGCCGCCGGAAGTCCGCACAGAAAAACTTCCTTTTACAGCGGCATTCAATACCGCCTATGTGGAATGCAAAAAGAACTCCACTCTGATTTTCCGCTTGCTGGGCCAGTTATTTACCGGCAAAGCTTCCATCAAGCAATTCAGCGGCCCGGTGGGAATCATGGAAGAATCAGGCCGCGCCGCAGAAGCTGGTTTTATGGTGTTGCTGGAGTTTATGACGCTGATTAGCCTGAACCTGGCCATCTTCAATCTTCTGCCCATTCCCATTCTGGATGGCGGTCTGATACTGATGTTGCTGGTGGAAGGCATCATGCGCCGCGATATCAAGCAGGAAGTGAAAGAACGCGTGTACCAGGCAGCGTTTGTTTTTCTGGTTATCTTTATTGCAGTCGTCATCTTTAATGACGTTGCAAGAACATTGCCCAGTTGGGCGCACTTGAAGCAATAAGCAATCTGGAAAGCCCGCTTCGCGATTTTTAGCGCCAAGCCTAAGTAACCACCTTATTGCTGTTGTCATCCCATCGCCATTGTGGCTGCTGGCCATTAAGATGGACGCCCCCAAGCCAGCGATCAATGCCGCCGCTCAGCTTGATCCAGTCTGCTTTGGCATCTAGCAGTTTTTGACCCGCGTCGGTAACGGCATATTCGTTCTTCTGCACTTCCACTAGGGCCGGATTTGGCGCGGAAGTCAGCGCATCGAGGCGTAGATAAACTGAAGCGTCTCCCCAGGGCGAATCTTCCTGCTTTTGCGACTCCAGGTAAATGTCTTGTCGTTTGCGCCGTTTGATTCCTACGGCCTGCAGGATTTGGCGTTCCGTGCGCGAAAGCCCATCAGTGATCCAGGGATATTCCTGCAAGAAGCGTTGCAGCGCCGCAGCTAGAAACGGCAGTGGCGATGACTTTTCCGGCGTCCGGTGTGTAAGATCGACCAGGGCCGTTGGCACTGGAGCGCGGAATGCCTGCCAAGCCTCGCGTCCGGCCGTTAGATGCTCTGCGGTCACAGCAGTGCGAATGGGAAAGAGTCGCGCCAATTGCGTGCCGCTCAATTGTCCCAAACCATAAAACGGCTTTACGCCGGGATAAGAATCTATCTGGATCAGAGACAGCTTTACTTTGCCGAGATCCTGTTGCGCGAACCAGTCGAGAAGTTGAATAAGCTGTAATTGGTCGTATAGATCATGCTCAAACCAGAGCACAACCTCCTCATGTTTGCGAAAGCCTTCCAGCGTTTGATCGCGTGCGGCAAAGTCAGCACGGATTTCGTTATAGGTGCCCGCGCCAAAACTGGCCAAGGTCTGCGCCCGGACATCGGAAAGCTCGCTTAGTGTCGCAGTCTGTGGCACTGGGCCATCATGCAGGACGTCGCGCCAGGGGAGGTAAACACCCGGAAACCGGACTTGCCGGAAGGTACCAACGACTGAATCTCCGTTGGTGATGTGCAACATAAGAGAAAAGGCTATCACAGCATTCCCAAAGGGGATCAATAGCTTGGATCGAAGCTGATTTCGTGTCCACTCGTCAACGCTTCTCAGCTAAACTTGTTCTAGCAGCGAAAATCATGGTTTTTGTTCTCGACAACTACGACTCCTTTACTTACAACTTGGTCCAGTATCTGGGCGAACTGGGCGAGAAGGTGGAAGTGCGCCGCAATGATCAGGTCACGACGCAGGAAATCGAGGAAATGAAGCCGGACCACATCGTCGTCTCCCCTGGGCCGTGTACTCCGCAGAAGGCTGGCATAAGTATTGAGCTAATCAAATATTTTGCCGGCAAGCGTCCGGTGCTGGGCGTGTGCCTGGGACATCAGGCCATTGGAGCTGCTTTTGGCGGCAACGTGGTGCGCGCCCGCCAGATCATGCACGGCAAAGTCAGCCAGATTGAACACGATGGCAGGACCGTTTTTCACAAAGCGCCTCTGCCAATGACGGCTACACGCTATCACTCGTTGATTGTGGCTGAAGAGGGTCTGCCCAAAGAGCTGGAAATCAGCGCGGAGACCCACGAAGCCGATGGTACCCGTGTGATTATGGGGCTACGTCACCGTCAATTCCCTATTGAGGGCGTGCAGTTCCACCCTGAGAGTGTCCTGACAGATTCAGGACGGTTGCTGCTCAAAAATTTTCTGGCCCTCTGAAATACCCGGCAACATGCTCGCACGAATAAAAGAATCAAGGCATTGATTCACCGCGCACCTTTCTTACCACCAGGTGCGCGTTATTCGCCTGAAACAATCGGATTCCTGCAATTCCTTGAGCGCCGGCCTCCAGGCACAGATGTGCGTTCTGCAGCGTGATGCCGCCCAGAGCAAAAACCGGCATGGCTGACGATGCAGTTTGAGAGCGGCTGCAAATCTGTCGTAGTCGCTCCAGCCCTTCAGGGTTTGCGGTGCTGCCTTTTGCGAATACTGGAGCGAAGACCGCAAAGTCTGCTCCGTGGGCTTCAGCGTATGCGACCTCAGCCGCTGAGTGGGCCGAAACCCCAATGATCGGCCAAGCCGTGTTGACGCGGGCTTGATTGACAACAGAAAAAATGGCGCGAACTTCGCTGGCAGGCAGATCATTGCTGGGCAGGTGTACGCCATGAGCGCCGCAAGCCAGCGCAACGTCAGTCCGGGAGTTGATAAGCAGCTTGGTCTGCGAGCCAGCTAGGGCAGCCGTTGCTTTATTTGCCAGCTCTTCCAGCGCGCGGGTGCTCAAGTCCTTTTCCCGCAGTTGAATATAATCCACTCCAGCTGCAGTGCATTCGACAATTTTGTCGAGCAAACGGCGCTCCTGCTCCTTGCTGTCTCTTGAAAATTGCTTGCGTTCAGTAATGTAATAGAGCAAAGGGCGCATCGATGAGCATTGTAATTGCGCCGTACCCAATGTGGGCTGGGCAACTTAGAGGGCGAAAAT
>Ga0070741_10008334_pt1 | contig 20881 bp, 19 predicted proteins | sample Coa_R1_4_FD_66440 | JGI IMG/M metagenome (GOLD analysis project Ga0070741, IMG submission 66440) | Surface soil microbial communities from Centralia Pennsylvania, which are recovering from an underground coalmine fire - Coalmine... | ecosystem: Environmental > Terrestrial > Soil > Unclassified ...
GCTCGTCGGCGCCGGGGAGCTGCTCGATCTCGCCGCCGCGGAGAACGATGCCGGAACGGCCGAGGCCGTTTCCGCCGACGTCGACGGTCTTGCGCGCCGTGTCGAGGCGCTCGAATTCCAGCGCATGTTTTCGGGCAAGATGGATTCGCACAACGCGTTCGTCGACGTGCAGGCCGGCGCCGGCGGCACCGAGGCCCAGGACTGGGCCGAGATGCTGCTGCGCATGTATCTGCGCTGGAGCGAGGCGAAAAAGTGGAAAACCGAACTTTTGGAAGTTTCGGCAGGCGAGGTCGCCGGCATCAAGAGCGCCACGTTCCGCGTCGAGGGTGACTACGCCTACGGCTGGCTCAAGACCGAGATCGGCGTGCATCGGCTCGTGCGCAAGTCGCCGTTCGACTCCGACAACCGGCGCCACACCTCGTTCGCCTCGATCTTCGTGAGCCCCGAGGTCGATGACGACATCGACATCGAGATCAACCCGGCCGACCTCAAGACCGACGTCTACCGCTCCTCGGGCGCCGGCGGTCAGCACGTCAACAAGACGGAGTCGGCCGTGCGCATCACGCACGTGCCGAGCGGCATCGTCGTCGCATGCCAGACCGAGCGCAGCCAGCACGCGAACCGCGACCGCGCGATGAAGATGCTGAAGGCCAAGCTCTACGAAATGGAAATGCAGAAGCGCAACTCGGAGAAAGCCGCACTCGAAGCGAGCAAGTCCGACATCGGCTGGGGCAGCCAGATTCGCAGCTACGTGCTCGATCAATCGCGCATCAAGGATCTGCGCACGGGCGTCGAGCGCACCGACACGCAGCGCGTGCTCGACGGCGATCTCGACGAATTCATCGAGGCGAGTCTCAAGGCCGGGCTCGAGGCGGGGGCCAAGCGGGCCGATGCATGATCTTGTCAGGCGCGTTCGGGCGGATGTAGGATATGGGTACCCGTATCACTTCGTACGGTTACCCATATGAAGACGACCATCGAGCTCAGCGACGACCTGTTTGCTGCGGCCAAGCGCAGGGCTGAACAACAAGGGATAACGTTGCGCCGGCTCGTGGAAAAGGCGCTTGCATCCCAGCTCGCGAAGCCGATTCGGCGGCGCGGCAAGAAACTCGAACTCATGATGTTCGATTCGCAGCCGCTTGCAGCCTCTTTGGAATGGGAAGCATTGCGCGACGAGATCTACGCGGAACGCGAAGACAAGGCTTTTCATGGTCGCGGTTGACACGAATATTCTGATCTACGCCCATATGCGGCTCATGCCGCTCCACGACGCCGCGGTAGCGGCGTTGACGTCTCTTGCCGAAACCGGAGCCGACTGGTGCGTTCCATGGAGCTGCGTCCATGAGTTTTGTTCGGTCGTGACCCGGCAGAAGCTATTCAATCCGCCACTCACGCAACTGCAGGCACTCGCAGCGATCGAGCGCTTGCGGTCGAACGCGAACTGCCGGTTCCTTTGCGAAGGGCCTGGTTACTGGGCGCACTTCGAACACATCGTCCGGGCGAGCGGCGTCGCGGGCGGGGCGATTCACGATGCGCGAGTGGCGGCGGTCTGTCTCGAACACGAGGTCGATGAGCTTTGGACGCACGATCGCGACTTTCGCAAGTTCCCTGGTCTGCGCGTCCGCAACCCACTCAATTGACGCCATGAACGACGACGAAAACAAGCTCATCGCCGAGCGCCGCGAAAAGCTGCGCGCGCTGCGCAGCCAAGGCATCGCGTTCCCGAACGATTTCCGTCCCGATGCTTTCGCTGGCGATCTGCAGCGCGAATTCGAGAAGACGGAAGCCGCCGACGTCGAAGCCCTGAACCGGCGCGTCAAAGTCGCCGGGCGCATGGTGCTCAAGCGGCCGCAGGGCAAGGTCAGCTTCGCGCAGATCCAAGACATGACGGGGCGCATACAACTGTTCGTGCAGGCGAACGCGGTCGGCGACGCCTACGAGGCGTTCAAGGCGTGGGACGTCGGCGACATCGTCGCGGCCGAGGGTCCGCTCATGCGCACGAAGACCGGCGAGTTGTCGGTCAAGGCCGAGCGCCTGCGCCTGCTCACGAAATCGCTGCGCCCGCTGCCCGACAAATGGCATGGCCTCGCGGACGTCGAGCAGCGCTATCGGCAGCGCTACGTCGATCTGATCGTCACGCCCGAATCGCGCCGCGCGTTTGAGCTGCGCTCGGCGATCATCCGCTTCATCCGGCAATGGCTAGAAGCGCCCCCGCGACGTTTCATGGAAGTCGAAACGCCGATGATGCACGTGATCCCGGGCGGCGCGACCGCGCGACCGTTCGTCACGCACCACAACGCGCTCGACATCGATCTCTACCTGCGCGTAGCACCGGAGCTCTATCTCAAGCGCCTGACCGTCGGCGGTTTCGATCGCGTCTACGAGATCAACCGCAATTTCCGCAACGAAGGCGTTTCGACGCGGCACAATCCCGAGTTCACGATGCTCGAGCTGTACCAGGCTTATGCCACGTACATCGAGATCATGGATCTGACGGAGGCGATGATTCGCGACACGGCGCGAGCCACGCGCGACACGACGGCACTTACGTGGGAAGGCCGCGACATCGATCTCGGCCCGCCGTTCCGCCGCTGGCGCCTCGACGAAGCGGTGCGCCATCACAACCCGGAGATCGGCGCGCACGAGCTGCGCGACGTCGGTGCGTTGCGTGCGCACTGCGAGCGCCTCAAGATCCACGCCAAAGCCGAATACGGCTGGGGCAAGCTCTTGCTCGAGATTTTCGAGAAGACCGTCGAGCCCACGCTCGTGCAGCCGACCTTCATCACGGCGTATCCGACCGAAGTCTCGCCGCTCGCGCGCGCCAACGACGCCGACGCGGAGGTCACCGACCGCTTCGAACTCTTCGTCGGCGGCAAGGAACTCGCGAACGGATTCTCGGAGCTCAACGATTCGGAGGACCAGGCCGAGCGCTTCCGCGCGCAAATGCGTGCCAAGGACGCGGGCGACGACGAAGCCATGCACTTCGACGCCGACTACATCCGCGCGCTCGAATACGGATTGCCGCCGACCGGCGGTCTCGGCGTGGGCATCGACCGCCTCGTGATGCTCATCGCCGACGTGCCTTCGATCCGCGACGTGCTGCTGTTTCCGTACATGCGTCCCGAGGCGTGAGTCGCCTGCGTTCCCGCCGCTACATGCGACCATAGTCGCACTACAGGTGCCGAGCTACCTGTGACATTTGCGAGTATCCAGACGCCCGAATTTGAGTAATCTTTCTCCGGGGTCTTATGGTACTCTCCAAAGGTCCGCGCAATGGCACAAAGTGTGCTTCCAGGTGGAAACGTTTGCAATTCAGACGGCGATGTCTTCTTTTCCGACGCCACCGAAGCTTCCGACGCCGCCAGTTCGAGCGACATCAAGGAAGTGCGCGTGAACGTTCTCATCGTCGACGACCAGCAGTCCGCGCGCACGATGTTGCGGCACGTCGTGGAAGACATCGGTCCGAATATCACGGTCAACGATTTCGAAAACCCGGCCGACGCGCTTTCGTGGTCCGAGCACAATCAGACCGATCTCGTGCTGCTCGACTACCGCATGCCCGGCATGGACGGTCTCCAGTTCGCACGGCAGTTCCGCCGTCAGCCGGTCAAGCGGGACGTGCCGATCATGCTCATCAGCGTCGTCGGCGACGAGCCGGTTCGCCAAGCCGCTCTCGAGGCGGGCGTCATCGATTTCCTGATCAAGCCCGTGCGGCCCCGCGAGCTGCGTGCACGGTGCCGCAACCTGCTCATGCTGCGCCAGCAGGGCGAGTCCGTGAAGGAACGCGCGCGTTCGTTGGAGCGACAGGTGCTCGAAGGACTGCGCGAAGTCGACGAGCGCGAGCGCGAAATGCTCTACCGTCTGGCCAAAGCGATCGAGTATCGCGATTACGGTACGGGTTCGCATCTCATCCGCATGTCGCGCTTTTCAGGACTCATCGCGGAGGGTTTGTACCTTTCCGATGACGAAGTGCGCATGATCGAACTCGCCGCGCCGCTCCACGACATCGGCAAGATCGGCATGCCGGATGCGATTCTGCTCAAGCCGGGCCCCTTGTCCGACGAGGAGCTGACGAGAATGCGCGAGCATCCGAAGATCGGTTTCGACATTCTGCGCGACAGCCAGAGCCGGTTCGTTCAGCTCGGCGCCCTCATCGCTTTGAGGCACCACGAACGCTGGGACGGCAGCGGTTATCCGGATGGCCTGCACGGCGAGGAAATTCCCGTGGCGGCGCGAATCGTCGCGGTCGCCGACGTTTTCGACGCCCTCATCTCCGAGCGTCCCTACAAGCCCAAGTGGACCCTGGAGGACGCCAAAGCCTATGTACTCGAACACAGCGGCAGATTGTTCGATCCGGTCTGCGTCGACGCGTTGTTCCGGGACATGGCGGCAGTGAAGATGATCGCCGAGATGGAATTGGATATGCGAGCCCCTTTCGGGAAGGACGAAGTTTTCGACAAATGACGTGAGTCCTGCGGCTCTCGTGCCTGTCGAACGCACGCACGGAATGCGTCCTTACATCGCAGGATGAGGCGAGAATCCGCGGTTTTTGCGTCCGCCCCCTCTCGCCTCGGTTGCGAGACACGCGCTGAAGCGCGAAGCATCGCGATCCGACCTTAGGTTTCGGAGACGCCGCGATTTCTGGCGCATACAAGCCGAAGAGGGCTGCTTGTTCGCGCCTGCTTTTCGAATGGACGCGACGTTGGCGCCGATGCGGGACGCGTCGAGGACGATGCACTCGTCTCCCTCCTGGCAGAACACTTGCATGTCATAAATCGATGGGAGCGCTGAGGTCGATGAGCAGTCCTCCGGGCGGGCTCGGTTGATTCTTGCGCTGTGCTCGTATACAAACGCACATGGGTCGGGGAACTGGGGCAGTATGAACGCGCAAACGCAGCGCAATGGCATGCGCCATGCTCGCAAGGCGATCCGCTCGGCGGTGCTGCTCATGCATGGCGCCGAGGTGTGGTCAAGCGAGCTCGAGGACATTTCTGCGACGGGAGTCCTGCTGATTCGCCCGGAGGGCTGGAACGGCAAGCTGGGCGACCTGTTCGCGCTCGACATGATCATCGGGGAAGAGCTCAACATCCACCTTGAAGCCACCGTCGCGCGCATCACCGAGCACCACATCGGTTTTGCCTATGCGCGCATTCCGGCGGAAAAAGAGATCCCGCTCTGGAACCTGCTCGGCGGCTATGCCGATCGATTGGAGCCGTTCACCGAAAGGTAGTGGCTGCGGGTAGGCGACGTCGACATCTTGCCGTTGCCGCGTCTGCGTTCGGCGGTAACCGCTACAGCGAAATCAGTCCTAGCGTCAGCGCTTTTGCACAGGCCGCTTGGCGCCCGCGCACGTTCAATTTTTGAGCCACGCGCGTCAGACGCAGATTCACGGTACTCTCGCCGAGTCTGAGGATCGTGGCGATCTCCCATGATGTCTTGCCGATTGCGCACCAGCGCAGGATCTCGATTTCGTTCTTGCTAAGAACCGGGAGCCGTTCCTGCCGTTCGAGTATACGTCGCGCGGCGCAATGCAAATGATGGGAGAGGAAGTGCACGTCCGGGAGCAGCGGCATCATGTCGCGAACATCGTTGGTCTCGTCCGACGTCATGACCATGAAGCTCCAAGCCATCGGCGAAGTGTTCAACGGTACCAGGATCCCCGAACGAACCCCGAAGTCGTTCGCGCGACGCAACACCGGTGCGCTGAGCGCGATGATTTCCCGGTTGGTGTGGGTAACGATCCCATTGCCGCTGAACGCCGTAGGCGGCTGCCCTCTGAGGAGGTGCGCCAGCAAAGGATCGCGGCGTTGTGCGTCTTTCGATCGGTACACGCTTTCGTAGCGATAGCGGCCCCACGGTTCGGGAATATTATGGAAATAGCGGTACCGATCGTTGTCGGCCTGCGGCCGGGTGAGATTGACCGCGAAACCACAGTGGGTAAAACCTGCGGCGGCGACATATTTCATGGCCACGCTCTGCAGCGCGACAAGGGACGCGGCCGCGTGCGCCTCGTCGATGAAGTCCCATACCGGGCTGGAGAGCTTCATTCCGTACCGTAGTGTCGACCGTCAGTGCGCTTGCCGCGACAGACGTCGATCGAGCCGCCCAGCCATCGCGCAAGTGATCGCATCGTCGAACTACGCCGGCTTGGCCGCCTCGCGCAACTCCCGCCTAAGGATCTTGCCGACGTTCGTCTTCGGCAGCGAATCGCGGAATTCGATGATCTTCGGCAGCTTGTAGCCCGTGAGGTTTTCCTTGCAATGCGCCTTGATGATCTCGGCCGTGAGGTTCGGGTCCTTCTTGACCACGACGATCTTCACGGCTTCGCCTGATTTCTCGTCGGGGACGCCGACCGCGGCGACCTCGAGGACACCCGGGCACTGCGCCACGACGTCTTCGATCTCGTTCGGATATACGTTGAATCCCGAGACGAGGATCATGTCCTTCTTGCGATCGACGATGTAGAAATAGCCTTTGTCGTCCATCTTGGCGATATCGCCGGTGTGCAGCCAGCCGTCCTTCGTCAGCACCTTGGCAGTTTCCTCGGGCCGGTTCCAATAGCCTTTCATGACCTGCGGGCCGCGCACGCAAAGCTCGCCGACCTCGCCGATCGGCAGGATCCGTCCTTCATCGTCCTGGATCGACACGTCGGTCGACGGGATCGGTACGCCGATCGAGCCGTTGTATTCGGCCAAATCCATGCGGTTCATGCACGCGGCCGGTGCGGTTTCCGTGAGGCCGTAGGCTTCGATGAGAGGCACGCCGGTCACGCGTTTCCATTTCTCGGCCACCGCGCGCTGCACGGCCATGCCGCCGCCGAGGGTCAGGTGCAATGCGGAAAAATCCACTTTGTCGAAGCCCGGCGTGTTGAGCAGGCCGTTGAACAAGGTGTTGACGCCGGTGATCGCGGTGAAGCGTACGCCTTGCAATGTCTTGACGAATCCGGACATGTCGCGCGGGTTCGTGATCAAGTAGTTGAGCCCGCCGAATTTCATGAAGACGAGGCAGTTCGCTGTCAGCGCGAAGATGTGATACAGCGGAATCGCAGTGATGATGATCTCGGCGCCTTCGGCGTAGTTCGTGCCGAGCCACGCCGAGGATTGCAGCATGTTCGCGACCATGTTGCGATGCGTGAGCATCGCGCCTTTGGCCACGCCGGTCGTGCCGCCGGTGTACTGGAGGAAGGCCACGTCCTCGTGCGTGACCGTCACCTTGGGCGGCGCCTTGCGCGCGCCACGCGCGAGTACGGTGTTGAAACGCACGGCTCCCGGAATCGAGTAGGGCGGCACCATTTTCTTGACGTAGCGCAGCGCGAAGTTGACGACCGTGCCGTGCGGGAAGCCGAGCAGGTCGCCGACGCCCGTCGTGATCACGTGCTTGCACGGCGTATCGTGCAGCACTTCGGCGAGCACCGAGGCGAAGTTGTCGAGCACGACGATCGCGCTCGCGCCCGCGTCGTGCAGCTGGTGCCGCAGTTCGCGCGCCGTATACATCGGATTCGTATTGACGACGGTGAGGCCCGCGCGCAGGACGCCGAAGATCGCGATCGGATACTGCAGCACGTTGGGCAGCATGATGGCGACCCGGTCGCCCTTGCTGAGCTTGAGATCGTTGAGCAGATAACTCGCGAAGTTGCTGCTCAGGCGATCGACGTCGCCGTAGGTGAGCACCTTGCCCATGTTCGCGAACGCGGGCCGGTGGCGAAAACGCTCGCACGCGCTTTCGAGCACCTGCGCGATCGAGCTGAACTGGTCGACGTCGATCTGCGCCGGCACGCTCGCCGGATAACTCGTGAGCCACGGGCGCTCGGTGGTGGTGCTCATCGCGTTCTCCCTCCCAGAAGACTTGGCGTGGGGCGGCAAATCCGCCATTTGCGGCGATTTCAGCACAGCGCGCGAAAGCGCGGCAAGCGGCGTTGCGCGGCGGTCGGCGATTGGGCATGCTCGCAAGGTCGTTTTCGGGAGACCGCATGCGCGCAGCGCTCCTCCTCGCCTCGGCAGCCGCGATGCTTCTCGTGGCGTGCGCGCGCACCTCGGACGAGGTGCGCATCCGCGACGCCATCGCGGCCATGCAGCAAGCGGCCGAGGAGCGCCGGCCGCGCGATTTCATCGCCTACGTGGATGCGGACTTCACCGGCAACGAGGGAGTCGACCGCGAGGCCCTGGCGAACCTGCTGCGCCTCGAACTGTTGCGCAACGAGCGTATCGGCGTAACGCTCGGACCGATCGACATCGATGTGCAGGGGACGCGCGCGACCGCGCGCATGAGCGCGACGCTGACGGGCGGTTCCGGTGGCCTCTTGCCCGAACGCGGCGCGGTGTATTCGATCGCCACGGCCTGGCGCAAGCAGGGCGGAGATTGGCGCTGCTACAACGCCGAGTGGAAACAGACCTTGTAGCGCCGCCGCGATCATCGCGGCGGCGCGTCTGCTATCACGCTGCCTTGGCGCTGCCTGCGAGCTGACGCAGCACGTAGGGAAGGATGCCGCCGTGGCGGTAGTATTCGATCTCTTTCGGCGTCAGCAGCAGCACGCGCGCCATGAAGCGCTTCTCGCCGCCCGAGCCTTTGGCCACGACTTCCACCTCGCGCGCATTGCCGTCGTTCAACCCGGCGATGTCGAAGACTTCGTCGCCTTTGAGCCCTATCGTCTGCGCGTTCTCGCCGTCGCGGAACATGAGCGGCAGCACGCCCATGCCGACCAGGTTGGACCGGTGGATGCGCTCGAAGCTCTCGGCGATGACGGCCTTGACGCCGAGCAGCAGCGTGCCTTTCGCCGCCCAGTCGCGCGAGGAACCCGTGCCGTACTCCTTGCCGGCGATGACGACGAGCGGCACATTTTCCTTTTTATACTTCATGGCCGCGTCGTAGATCGACAGCTTTTCGCCGTCCGGGAAATGCAGCGTGTTGCCGCCTTCCTCGCCGCCCAGCATCAAGTTCTTGATGCGGATGTTGGCGAACGTGCCGCGCACCATGACGTCGTCGTTGCCGCGCCGCGAGCCGTAGGAGTTGAAGTCGGCCTTGGTCACGCCGTGTCCTTGCAGGAACTGCCCGGCCGGAGAGGTCGCCTTGATGTCGCCCGCCGGCGAGATGTGGTCGGTCGTGATCGAGTCGCCGAACAGGCCGAGGCAGCGCGCGCCATGGATGTCGGCGATCTTGCCGATCTTCATCGACATGCCCTCGAAGTACGGCGGATGCTTAATGTACGTCGACGTCGTGTCCCAGCCGTAACGCTCGCCGCCTGGCGCGGCGATCCCGTTCCAACGCGTGTCGCCCTTGAAGACGTCCGCATAGTTGTGCTTGAAGAGATCGGGGCCGATGGTCTTGGCGATGACGTCGCCGATCTCCTTGTTGCTCGGCCAGATGTCGCGCAGGTAGACGGGCTTGCCGTCGCTGCCCGTGCCGAGCGGTTCCTTGGTCAAGTCCACGTTGACCGTGCCTGCGAGCGCATACGCGACGACGAGCGGCGGCGACGCGAGGTAGTTCGCCTTCACCTCGGGATGCACGCGGCCCTCGAAGTTGCGATTGCCGGAAAGTACCGATGCGACGACGAGGTCGCCCTCGGCGACTGCCTTGCTGATCTCGGGCGGCAGGGGGCCTGAATTGCCGATGCAGGTCGTGCAGCCGTAACCGACGAGGTAGAAGCCGAGTTTTTCGAGATCGCCGAGCACGCCGGCCTTCTTGAGATAGTCGGTAACGACGAGCGAGCCCGGTCCGAGCGACGTCTTGACCCACGGCTGCGCCTTCAGTCCCTTCTTGACGGCATTGCGCGCGAGGAGGCCTGCGCCGAGCATCACGGCCGGGTTCGACGTGTTCGTACACGAGGTGATAGCCGCGATCACGACCGCGCCGTCGGTGAGCTCGTGGCCGCCGTCGATCTTGGCCTTGCCGGGCGTCGCGACCTTGCCTTTGGCGGCGCGCGCCTCGGCCATCGGTTTCAAGGTGTCCTTGAAATTCGCGGCCACGTTCTCGAGCAACACGCGGTCCTGCGGGCGCTTCGGACCGGCAAGCGAAGGTTTGACGCTGCCCAGGTCGAGCTCGAGCGTCGAAGAGAATTCCGCCGCCGGCGTGCTCGCGTCATGCCACAGGCCCTGCGCTTTCGCATAGGCTTCTACGAGCGCGATCTGCGCCTCGTCGCGTCCCGACAGGCGCAGATAGTTGATCGCTTCGGCATCGATCGGGAAGATGCCGCAGGTGGCGCCGTACTCCGGCGCCATGTTCGCGATCGTCGCGCGGTCCGCGAGCGGCAGGTGCTGCAAGCCGTCGCCGAAGAACTCGACGAACTTGCCGACGACGCCGTGCTTGCGCAGCATCTGCGTCACGGTGAGCACGAGGTCGGTCGCCGTAGAACCTTCCGGCAGCCGGCCGGTCAGCTTGAAGCCGACGACCTGCGGGATCAGCATCGAGGACGCTTGCCCGAGCATCGCCGCCTCCGCCTCGATGCCGCCGACACCCCAGCCGAGGACGCCGATGCCGTTGATCATCGTGGTGTGCGAATCGGTGCCGAACACCGTGTCCGGGAAGGCCCAGTCCACGCCGTTCTTCTCGGCCGTCATGACCACGCGCGCCAGGTATTCCAAATTCACCTGATGGACGATGCCCGTGCGCGGCGGCACCACCTTGAAATTGTTGAACGCCTTCTGGCCCCAGCGCAGGAACGCGTAGCGCTCGATGTTGCGGTCGAACTCGATCTTGACGTTGAGATCGAGCGCATCGGGCTTGCCGAACACGTCGACCTGCACGGAGTGGTCGATGACGAGCTCGGACGGGATCAGCGGGTTGATTCTCGAGGCGTCGCCGCCGAGCGCCACGATCGCATCGCGCATCGCGGCGAGATCGACGACGCAGGGCACGCCCGTGAAGTCCTGGAGCACCACGCGCGCCGGCATGAACGCGATCTCGGTGTCGGGCTCCTTCTTCGCGTCCCAGCGCGCGACCGCTTCGATTTCCTTCGCCGTGACGTTCAGGCCGTCTTCGTGGCGCAGCAGGTTTTCGAGCAGGATCTTCATCGAATAGGGCAGGCGCTTGATGTCGAAGCGCTCGCCGAGTTTGGCGAGGCTGGCGATCTGGTAGCGCTTGCCGCCGACTTCGAGATGGGCGCGGGTCGAGAACGAATCGGTCATGACGGGCTCCTGACGTCCTTGGGCTTAAGCTCAGCGATCGCTTCGCGGGGTGCGAATTATGGCGCATCGCCTCGCAAAGCGCATGCGAACCGAAGTTTTACGAACCGTCGAGCATGCAGCGTGCAAGCAAGCCGCGCGCGAGCATCGCGTACTGCTTGCGCCGGAACAGCAGGCGCCATTGGGTGCCGCCGAGCTGGCGCCAGAGCACCACGGCGCGGATCGCCGCGAGCAGCAGGGCCCGGATCTGGTTCTGCTTGCCGGGCTGGTCGAGATAGACGTGGCTGCCTTCCACCATGACGCGCGGCTTCAGGCGCGAGAGCGTTTCGGCATACAGCCGGGCGTAACGTGCCGCGAGATCGATCTCGACCGCTTGCGGACGCGCCACCATCGTCGCTATCGCTTCGATCTCGTCGCGCAGCTTCGTACGCATGTCGGGCCGCCGCGCCAGCGAACGTTCCAGTCGCAGCACCGTGACCGCCATGCGTGCCATTGTCGCATCGCGCATGCCTTCCTCGCCGAGTTCGGCGATCAAGGTCTCGAGGCCCAGGCGCACGTTGCCTATACCGCCGAATACATCGGCGGGCGTGTCGGCATCGATCCTGAGCACACTGGCGAGGCTCTCGCGCATCGCGGCTTCGTCGCAGGTCCCCCGCTGCGCGATCGCGCGCACGAGCGCCAACGCTTGGAACAAGCCGGCGAGCGCAATCACGCGTCCTTCTCTCATGCCCAAAGTCCCTCGAGCCTTGTTCCTTGCGGGCCGCAGGTTCTGCGGAGAAACGGCGGCGCTCGTCGCGGCGATCGCTCCGCGTCAGGCATGCCTGGCCGATGTCGCGAGACCGCCGAACGGTGCATCGGTGGCGTCAATGATAGCGCCGCCGAGGCATTCCTCGCCGCGGTAGAACACAATGGACTGTCCCGGCGTCACCGCACGCTGCGGAGCGTCGAACGTGACCGCGCCGACGCCGCGATCGATACGCACGGTGCATTCCTGGTCGGGTTGTCGATAACGCGTCTTGGCCGCGCAGCGGAATTCCGCCGCAGGCGGCTCGCCCGCGACCCAGCTCAAATCCGTCGCGCGCAACCGCGACGAATCGAGCCACCGCGATTCGCCGCCTTGGGCCACGTACAAGATATTGGCGGCGACGTCCTTGCCGACCACGTACCACGGTTCGCCGCTCGCGTCGCGGCGTCCGCCGATGCCGAGGCCGTTGCGCTGCCCAAGCGTGTAGAACATGACGCCGTCGTGACGGCCGACGAGCTTGCCGTCGGGCGTGCGCATCTCGCCTTCGCGCGCGGGAATATAGCGGCTCAGGAACTCGCGGAAGTTGCGTTCGCCGATGAAGCAGATGCCCGTCGAATCCTTCTTGGCGTGCGTCGCGAGCCCGGCTTCACGCGCCAACCGGCGCACCTCGGGCTTGGGCAGTCCGCCGACCGGGAACAGCGTCGCCGCGAGCTGCTCCTGGCCCAGTGCGTAGAGAAAATAGCTCTGATCCTTGTTCGCGTCGTGCGCCTTGAGCAGGCGGTGACGGCCGTCCACGCAGTCCGTGCGCGCATAGTGGCCCGTGGCGATCTTCTCGCCGCCGATCGCGCAGGCGTGCTCGAGGAAGGTCTTGAACTTGATCTCGCGATTGCAGAGCACATCGGGATTGGGCGTGCGCCCGGCTCGGTATTCGTCGAGAAAATGCGCGAAGACGCGATCCCAGTACTCGCCGGCGAAATTGCGCGCATGAAACGGGATGCCGAGTTGGCCGCAGACGCGCAACGCGTCGGCGCGATCCCGATCGGCGTGGCATTCGCCGTCGCGGTCGTCCTCCTCCCAGTTCTGCATGAACATGCCGGCGATCGGCGTGCCGGCGCGCCCGAGCAGCAGCGCGGCCACCGACGAATCTACGCCCCCCGACACGCCGACGACGACGTTCGGCTTCGCGGCCGTCATGCGGAAGCACCGCTCGGAACGACCGCGAGCGCCGCGAGCGGCAGACGCCGGCCGGCGAGCCAGTCGTCGACGCAGCGCAAGACCATCGGACTGCGCAAGCGCGGCGCAGCCGCGGCGATCTCCTCCCTCGTGAGCCACAACGTGCGCTCGATGCCTTGGTCGAGCCGGCGCGACGCATGGTGACGCACGGCGTCGGCAGCGAACGCAAAGCGCAGGAAATCGCGACCTCTCGGGCTCGTCCACTGATACACACCGATGAGGCCGGTCGGCTCGACATCCCAGCCCGTTTCCTCGAGCGATTCGCGGCGCGCAGCCTCGGCGAGGGACTCGTCGGGCTCGAGGTGTCCTGCAGGTTGGTTCAGGACCAGCTCACCGTCGACGCGCTCCTCGACGAGCAGGAAGCGCCCGTCGCGCGCGACGACGGTGGCGACGGTCACGTCGGGAGACCAGAGCGCCTGGTCGCGGGTGTCAATTCTGGTCCGATTCATGCTTATATTGAGATGGTACACGAGAGCGGCGGCCGGCCGTTGAAATCGCCGGCCACCGGCGGCATAGAGCGTTATAATTCGAGGGTGGGATCAACCAGGAAACGATGACGGTTCGCATGTCGAAGCAGCCCGAACGGCAATTCGAGCATCAGCACGGCTTGGCCGTGGAGGAGTCGCGGCCCGAAGTCCAGCGGCCTCCGCTTTACCAGGTCGTGCTGCTCAACGATGACTTTACGCCGATGGACTTCGTCGTGGTGGTGTTGGAAACTTTTTTCAACATGACGCGCGATCTTGCTACCCAGGTCATGTTGCACGTGCATACTCGCGGCAAGGGTGTCTGCGGCGTGTTCACGCGCGAGGTGGCGGAGACGAAGGTCACGCAAGTTAACGAATTTTCACGTGCCCATCAGCATCCGTTGTTGTGTACTTTGGAGAAGGCGTAACGGAGTGCGCCGGCTTTAGAAAAAATCGACCGTCCCCATCTTCTGCGTCAGTCAACGCAAAAGGTATTTCGATGTTCAGCAAAGATCTCGAGCTCACCATCGGCCAGTGCTACAAAGACGCACGGGAGCAGAGGCATGAGTTCATGACGGTCGAGCACCTGCTGCTCGCGCTGCTGGAGAACCCCTCCGCGGCTGCGGTGCTGCGCGCGTGCAACGCCGATACGGGCAAACTCGGCAAGGATCTCAAGGCGATCATCCTCGAGACCGTGCCCGTGCTGCCCGCGAGCGACGAGCGCGACACGCAGCCGACGCTCGGTTTCCAACGCGTGCTGCAGCGCGCGGTCTATCACGTCCAGTCCTCGGGCCGCAAGGAAGTCACGGGCGCCAACGTGCTCGTCGCAATCTTCGGCGAGAAGGATTCGCACGCGGTGTATTTCCTGAACCAGCAGGAGATCAACCGGCTCGACGTGGTCAATTACATCTCGCACGGCGTGGCCAAGATCGGCCAGGATTCGCTGAGCCAGCAGCAGAATTCCGAGCAGAAGGACCCAGAAGGCGGCGACGAACTGCGCGGCAATCCGCTGACCGAATTCGCCACGAACCTCAACGACCTCGCTCGGCAGGGCAAAATCGATCCGCTGATCGGCCGCGTCGAGGAGATCGAGCGCACGATCCAAGTGCTGTGCCGCCGGCGCAAGAACAATCCGCTCTACGTCGGCGAAGCCGGCGTAGGCAAGACGGCGCTCGCCGAAGGATTGGCCAAGCGCATCGTCGAAGGCGAAGTGCCCGACGTGCTGCGCGAGTGCACGATCTACGCGCTCGACATGGGCTCGCTCGTCGCCGGTACCAAGTACCGTGGCGACTTCGAGAAGCGCCTGAAGGCCGTTATCGCCCAGCTCAAGAAGGAACCGCACGCGATCCTGTTCATCGACGAGATCCACACGATCATCGGCGCGGGCTCGGCGAGCGGCGGTACGATGGACGCGTCGAATCTGATCAAGCCCGTGCTTGCCTCGGGCGAGCTGCGCTGCATCGGCTCGACGACGTTCCAGGAATTCCGCGGGGTATTCGAGAAGGACCGCGCACTCGCACGGCGTTTCCAGAAGATCGACGTCGTCGAACCGAGCGTGGCCGAGAGCGTCGAGATCCTGAAGGGCTTGAAGTCGCGCTTCGAGGATCATCACAAGGTCGAGTACACGATGGAGGCGCTCAAGGCCGCCGTCGACCTGTCGGTCAAGCACATCGGCGACCGCCTCCTGCCCGACAAGGCCATCGACGTGATCGACGAGGCCGGCGCGCGTCAGCGCCTCGTGCCCGAAGCCGAGCGCAAGCTCGTCGTCGACGTGCCCGAAATCGAGTTCATCGTGGCGCGCATGGCGCGCATCCCGCCGAAACAAGTGTCGGCGTCGGACCGCGACGTGCTCAAGAATCTCGACCGCAACCTCAAGATGGTCGTCTTCGGCCAGGACAAGGCGATCGAGGCGCTCGCTTCCTCGATCAAGATGGCGCGTTCCGGCCTCGGCAACGCGGAGAAGCCGATCGGTAATTTCCTGCTCGCGGGCCCGACCGGCGTCGGCAAGACCGAGGTCACACGTCAGCTTGCACTGCAACTCGGCATCGAACTCATCCGTTTCGATATGTCCGAGTACATGGAAGCGCACTCCGTGTCGCGTCTGATCGGTGCGCCCCCGGGTTACGTCGGCTTCGATCAGGGCGGCCTCTTGACCGAACAGATCACGAAGCACCCGCACTGCGTGCTGCTGCTCGACGAGATCGAAAAGGCGCATCCGGACGTCTACAACATCCTGTTGCAGATCATGGACCACGGCAAGCTCACCGACACGAACGGCCGCGAAGCCAACTTCCGCAACGTGATCCTCGTCATGACGACGAATGCCGGCGCCGCCCAGGCCGCACGGCGCTCGATCGGCTTCGTCGAACAGAATCACGCGACCGATGCCATGGAAGTGATCCGGCGTGCGTTCTCGCCCGAGTTCCGCAACCGTCTCGATGCGATCATCCAGTTCGGCTCGCTGGACATGGAGCACATCCTGCGCGTCGTCGACAAGTTCCTGATCGAACTCGAGACGCAGCTCCTGGAGAAGCACGTGTCGCTGCACGTCGACGCCGAGGCGCGCCGCTGGCTCGCCGAACACGGCTTCGATGCGCAGATGGGTGCACGCCCGATGGCGCGCGTCATCCAGGAAAACGTCAAGCGGCCGCTCGCCGACGAACTATTGTTCGGCAAGCTTGCCGAAGGCGGACGCGTGTATCTCAGCGTCAAGGACGACAAGATCGACGTGCGCGTCGAATCGGACGCGAAGCTTCCTGCGGTGGTGTGAGTTTCGAATCAGCGCGGGTCGATGCACGGATTCGCCGGCATGGCGAATCGGGCATCGATCCGTTCGCTGCGGAATTTCTGCGGATTACGCTGCAAATCGAGCAGGATATGCCGCTCGTCCTCTACCCGAACGCGGTAGCGTTCGACGTAGAAATCGTCTGCTCGGACGGCGTGACCATCGACGGCGGTGGTGCGTGTCGTCAAGATCCCGTCGTCGAGCTGCCAGGTGCCCGATTCGGTACTGAGCGAGAGCTGACCGCGATCGCACAGGCGAGCGATCAACACGAAGGTTCCGTCGGGATTGCGCACCACGATGTTGTCGCCGCGGGCGCCGCTCGTCATATCGAGCGAGTTGCCGTACCAGGCGCCGGTGAGATCGGCCGTCGTTGTGGCATCGGCTGCGAGCACCGCCCACACGAAGACGTGGGCGAGACGCATGACGCTCATTTCATGCGGTAAGTGATGCGACCCTTGGTCAAATCGTAAGGCGTCATCTCCACCTTGACCTTGTCGCCCGTCAGGATGCGGATGTAGTTCTTGCGCATGCGGCCGGAGATGTGGGCGGTGACGATGTGTCCGTTCTCGAGCTGCACGCGGAACATCGTGTTCGGCAGCGTGTCGAGGACGGTGCCTTCCATTTCGATTTGATCGTCTTTGGCCATTGGCGGATCGAGAGTGCGGACAGGCAGTCCGCGAGGCGCGCGATTCTGCCACGTTCGCCTCGTCACGGGAAGCGGAATCGCGTTTCAAACGAGCTCGCGGACGTGCCCCGGTTCACTTTCCGTCCAGGGACCGACCCGTCCCGGTAAGGCGACGAGCCTCGCGACTTCGGCGACGAATCGCCTTCGCGGCATCGCGAATGCGCCGAGCGAGCTCAGGTGCGAAGACGACACTTGCGCATCGAGCAGCGGATATCCGTGCGCGTCGAGATGGCGACACAGCGCGACGAGCGCAGCTTTCGACGCGTTGCTTGCAAGGCTGAACATCGATTCGCCGTAGAACATGCGGCCGAGCGCGAGGCCGTAGATGCCGCCGACGAGTTCGTCGTCCGCGTACACTTCAAGCGAATGCGCATGGCCGAGCCGGTGCATCTCGACGAACGCGTCGAACATCTTCGCGGTGATCCATGTACCCGCTTGTCCCGCGCGTGGCGCGGCGCAGGCCAGCATCACGTCGGCGAACGCGGTATCGAAGCGGAATGTCCAGGGGCTTTGTCTCAGCCAGCGCGCGAAACGCGTCGCCACGTGCACGCGATCGGTCGCGAACACGGTGCGCGGGTCCGGCGACCACCAGAGGATCGGCTGACCCTCCGAGTACCACGGGAAAATCCCGTGCCGATAGGCCTCGACGAGGCGTGCCGGAGAGAGATCGCCGCCTGCCGCGAGCAGGCCGTCGGGTTCGGCGAGCGCCGTTTCGACGGGCGGAAACGCCTCGGCGCTGCCGGCGCGCAGGATCGGGATGCGGATCACGACGCGCTCGCGTAGGGCGAATGCTGCATGAGTTCGGCACGGTAGGTCTCAAGCACGTGCGCCTCGTTTGCGAGCGCGTCGGCAATCGCGGCACGGAATCGTTCGTCCGCGATGAAATGGAACGAATCGGTGCGCGTTGGAAGGAATCCGCGCGCGAGCTTGTGCTCGCCTTGCGCGCCGGGCTCGAAAACGCTCATGCCGTTCCGCAGGCAATAATCGATGCCTTGGTAGTAGCACACTTCGAAATGCAATCCCGGTACGTCTTCGCTTGCGCCCCAATAGCGCCCGTAGAGCGTATCGCGACTGCGTAGCAGCAGCGCGGCAGCGACGGTGCGGTTGCCGTGCCGCGCGAATACGCCGAGCACGCGCCGCGGCATCGCGAGGCCGAGATGGCGGAAAAACGCGAACGTGAGCGCCGCATGGTTGCCTTTCTCCATGAACGTGCGCCGATAGAACCCGTGCAGCAGGCGCCAATCGGTCTCGCCGATCTCGTCGCCGTGAAGAACCTCGCAGGAAATGCCGCTGCGCGCGACATGAGCGCGTTCCTGACGGATGTTCTTGCGCTTCTTCGAGGTCAGCGCCTCGAGGAAATCGCCGAAATCGCGCCAGCCGCGGTTGCGCCAGTGGTACTGCCAGTCGAAGCGCGGAAGCCACTCGCGCCGTCCGGCGAAAATCGCGGCGTCGGCCGGCGCGGCGAAATTGAGGTGCGCCGACGACCATTGCGCGTTCTCGGCGGCGTCGCGGATCGTGTCGCGCAAGGCGGCGCGCAGCGCTTCGTCGCCGGCACGGGCGAGCAGCCGCGGACCCGTCACGGGCGAGTACGGCACCGCGCAGAGCAGCTTGGGGTAGTAGTCGAGGCCGTGACGCTCGTAGGCGCTCGCCCACGACCAATCGAACACGTATTCGCCGTGCGAATTCGTCTTGACGTACAGCGGAGCCGCGGCGACGAGCTTGCCGTTGTCGTAGAGTCCGAGATGATAAGGCTGCCAGCCGTAGCGCGTGCTCAAGCAGCCGTGGATCTCGAGCCCGGACAGGAAGGCGTGATCGAGGAACGGATTGTCGTCGGGCAGGAGCGCGTTCCAGGCGCCGGCGTCGATCTCCTCGAGTCGCGGATGGAAGCGTGCGACGAGTTCTGCCATGCCGCGCCGTCGCTCAGCCGGCGAGGCCGAGCTTGTCGAGGTATTTCTCCGCGTCGAGCGCGGCCATGCAGCCGAAGCCGGCCGACGTCACGGCCTGCCGGTAGACTTGATCGGCGACGTCGCCCGCGGCGAACACGCCGGGCACGCTCGTCGCGGTGGCGCCGCCGTCGAGCCCCGCCCTGATGCGGACGTAGCCGTTGCTCATGTCGAGCTGGCCGTCGAACAGCGCCGTGTTCGGCGTGTGGCCGATCGCGACGAACAAACCGCTGATCGCGACTTCGCGCGTCGAGCCGTCGTGGGTGTTCTTGAGGCGCACGCCGGTCACGCCGGTGCCGTCGCCGAGCACCTCGTCGACGCTGTGGTTCCACACGATGTCCACTTTTCCACTTTGCTGCTTCGCGAACAGCTTGTCCTGCAGGATCTTCTCGGCCTTGAATTTGTCGCGCCGGTGCACGACCGTCACTTTCTTGGCGATGTTCGCCAGATAGAGCGCTTCCTCGACCGCGGTGTTGCCGCCGCCGATGACGGCGACTTCCTGATCGCGGAAGAAGAATCCGTCGCAGGTCGCGCATGCCGACACGCCCTGGCCCTTGAACTTCTCCTCGGAAGGAATCCCGAGGTATTTCGCCGTCGCACCGGTCGCGACGATCAGCGCGTCGCAGCGGTATTCGCCGTTGTCGCCGATCAGGCGGAACGGCCGCCGCGAGAGGTCGGCGGTGTGGATGTGATCGAACACGATGTCGGTGGCAAAGCGCTCGGCGTGTTTCTGCATGCGTTCCATGAGCGCCGGTCCCTGCAGACCCTCGATGTCGCCGGGCCAGTTGTCGACGTCCGTCGTCGTCATGAGCTGGCCTCCCTGCTGCAAGCCCGTGATGAGCAGCGGCTTCAAGTTCGCGCGCGCGGCGTACACGGCGGCGGTGTAGCCGGCCGGGCCCGAGCCCAAGATGATGAGACGCGAATGCCTGGGGGTGCTCATGTATAATCCTCGCCGTTGTGCGGCCTTGGAAGCGCGGATGTCCGCGCCGTTTCAGGTGAGTAGGGGTCTGCCCGGGTTCGTCCATTGCTTCGGTGATCCATCGCATCGTTCCCCGATGCGGCGGATCGCGCAGCAGACCGGAAGGATGGGGTGAATCTCGCATCGAATCAAGGTGCGCACCGCTGCGTCGTCCGAATCCCAACAGCATCGTCCAGGAGTTTTTTCCATGCGTATCGGCGTTCCTTCCGAAACCAAGACCCTCGAGGGACGCGTCGCCCTCGTGCCGGCTGCATGCGCCGACCTCGTGCGCCGCGGCCACGACGTCTACGTGCAAGAGGGCGCCGGCACCAAGAGCGGTTTCTCCGACGAGGAGTACGCCAGGGTCGGCGTGAAGATCGTGCCGACGGCGAAGAAACTCTACGATGTCGGCGAGCTGATCGTGAAGGTCAAGGAACCGATCGCGGGCGATTTGAAGCTGCTGCGTGAAGATCACCTCCTGTTCTGCTATCTGCATCTCGCGCCCGAGCCCAAGCTCACGAAGCGCTTGCTCGAGATCGGCCTCACGGGCGTGGCGTTCGAGTCGGTCGAGGAAGCCGACGGCTCCCTGCCGCTGCTCGCGCCGATGTCGATCATCGCCGGACGCATCGCCGTGCAGATCGGTACGCATCTCCTGCACCAGCCGGCCGGCGGCAAGGGCAAGCTGCTCGGCGGACTGCCGTCGACCGAGCGCGGCAAGGTCGTCGTGCTCGGTGCAGGTGCGGCGGGCGGCAACTCCGCGGCGCTCGCTGCGGCGGGCGGCGCCAACGTCGTGGTCTTCGACAAGCGGCAGGATCGTCTCGCGCAAATGATGGCGCTCGGCACGAACGTCACGGCGCTCTATCCGTACGAGGAATACGTCGCACGCGAAGTGCGCGATGCCGATCTCGTGATCGGCGCCGTGCTGATCCCGAGCGCGAAGGCGCCGCACGT
>Ga0070741_10008336_pt1 | contig 20876 bp, 16 predicted proteins | sample Coa_R1_4_FD_66440 | JGI IMG/M metagenome (GOLD analysis project Ga0070741, IMG submission 66440) | Surface soil microbial communities from Centralia Pennsylvania, which are recovering from an underground coalmine fire - Coalmine... | ecosystem: Environmental > Terrestrial > Soil > Unclassified ...
TCCGGCAGCTGACGTCCGCGGAAGCGGCGGCACGGCCCACCGCGGCCGGTGCCCCATCGCTTCCTGGCACCACCGCGCAAGCTGCAGCCCACCCGGCTCAGAGCCAACACCAACGGCAACACCAACCGATGGAGAACAAGCAGATGCGATCGGCGAGGCAGTCCCGCAGCGGCTCCATCTTGGCCTGGATGCTCGCCGCGGCGATCGTGATTGCTGCGTGGGTCGTCCCCGCGCCGCCAGCCTTCTCCGCGGATCAAGCTGGCGCTTCTGTAACCGCTGCGGCGCCGACCGCCTTGCCGGCCACCTCCGTCCCCTCTACCGCCACGCCGGCTCCAACCGCACCGACGTCGCCGGCATGGAACACCTCTTCGCCCATGCTCCAGGTTTCGGGGTCAGGAGCAGGGAGCACAGCGGCCAGCCAGGCCTCGGCTCTTCCGGCAACCGCCACCACCTCGATCTCATCGGTCGCAACCGCCAGGTCCATCTCCACCACATCCACGACAAGCGCCACCAGCGTCACTAGCTCGACAAGCGTCACCAGCGTCACTAGCTCGACAAGCGTCACCAGCTCGGCAACGACTCACACGCCAGTACCAGCCTCAGCTACCACTGCAGCGACCGCCTCCAGCCATAGCAGCACAACGAGCAGTTCAAGCAGCCCAAGTACTACCAGCACGACGGCCAGGGCCACTACTACCCCACTGCCGTCACCCACTGCCACCTCCGGCCCGACCCGCTTGCCGGCGGCAGGCTCAGCCTCGGCCACCCTCTCTCCACCGGCCCCTAGCGCAAGCCCCACAGCCGCCGCTCGGGACGCCACCGTCAGCACCGAGGCAGTGGCGCGGCTAGCGCGGGCATCGACGGCCGACTCGCCGACAGCCACAGCAACGGCGACGTTCGGCCCAAGCCCTTCGCCCACCCTCACGCCCACGCCGACATCGACCCCAACGCGCACGCCCATTCCCTCCACATCCACGGCGACGGCGACCCCCACAGCAACACCCACGGCGACGGCGCCGGCCTGCGTCGCAGCGACACCTCAGGCGGCGCTTCCTCCAGGATGCTCGACGAACGCTTCGCTGACCTCCACCGGCAGCGGCGATGTCTCCGTCGTGGGCGCGCAGGCCCAGAATGGCCTTACCAATGGGCAGATCACCACCGCCGGCACCGGCGGCGGCGCCGGCTCGGCGCTCGCCCAGAACGCGAACACGGCGCACGTCGTCGATAGCGGGACGGCCACCGGCCAGACCGGGCTGAGCGCCGCTGAAGGCGCTCCGGCTGTAGCGGTAGTAGACACGGCCGGTGGCGTGCAGGTACAGAACTCAAGCCAGACGACCTCGACGTCGGGCGGCGCCACGGCTACCGGACTGACGAGCCAGAACAATGTGTCCAATAGCACAGTGGCATCGCTTCGCATCGACGGTGCCAACGAGGCGCCGGTCAGCGTGCGGTCATCGAACCAGGTGACGGTTGTCGACACGGGATCGGGTAGCGCATCGTCGGGCGATGCCTTGGCGAAAGGCGGAGCAGCCACACTCAGCCTTGGCGCGGGCGGGCAGGCCAGCACGGCGCTTGTGACCCCGACGGCGCTCGCCAGGGCATCCGGCGCACCGCTGCAGGCAACGAGTGCGGCGGCGACCGTGACCGGGCTGACGGCAGCCAATATGGCCAGCAATACCCTGGCCAACGAGTGGCAGCTACCGGCAGGAACGCCGCCGGCCGGACAGACCGGAACGCCGGTGAGCATCGTCCAGGAGCAGCTGGCAACGATCAGGACGGCCGGCTCGGCCAGGGCGGCCAGCGCCTCGACCTGCGCCGGTACTCCCTGTGGCGGCGCGACGTCCACTCCCACTGCTGCGACGGCAACGCCGGACCCAGCTGCGGCTGGCATGCCGGTGTATCGGCCGGCGGTCATTCAGAACGAGAGCGTCACGCGAGCGTCGAGCGGCGCAGCCCAGGCCGATGGCCTGGTGGCGCAGAACGATGCCTCGACCAGCGGCGTGGTCAATGTACGCATTGGCGGCAGCAACTTCGCTCCGATTCAGATCATCGTCGACACGATCACGCGCATCGTGAACTGGGGCAGCGCTCTGGCCAGCTCTGGCAGCGCGAGCGCCAGTGGAGGAGCGGCGAGCGTGAGCGCCGGCTCCTCTTCCAGCCCTGATGGGGGGCTGCCCGCGACCGGCGCCGGCACGGCCGCGCCGTCGGCTACCACGAGCGCCGCCAGCGGCGGCGTCGAAGCCACCGGGGCGCGCGTCAGCAATCAGGTCACGCTGCGCTCCTCTGCCTCTGTCCATGTCGCCGGGGACAACTTCAATCCCATCGATCTCTTCATTCATCTGGTGGGCTCGCTGGTGAACCGGGGCAGTGCCACGGCCGTCTCTGGCAATGCCTACGCCGGCGGCGCCGCCAGCGGGTCAGGGGCAGGCACCTACGGTACCTCCACCACAGCCACGAGCGGCTCGGCCCGCGCCACTGGCCTGGTCGTCCAGAACAGCGTCGATCTCTCCGCGTATGTGTCGGTGCTCATCGATGGCTCCAACTATGCCCCCATCACGCTGCACGTGCTGTTCGAGACGGTGATCGACAACGCCGGTGCAGCGCAGGCCCGTTCGGGCGACGTGGAGGCGCACGGCGCTCCCTCTTCGGTCACAGCGGCAACCACCTCGAACGGCAGCGCCGCCTCAGGTGCTCAAGCCCTCACCGCCTCAGCCGCCGCCGGGGTTGCCGGCGATCCCTCATCGGCCAGCCTGGCAACCGCCAACGGCGGCGCTATCCAGCAGGTCGCGGTCGCGGGAGGCTCGGCCGGCGCTGCGGTCGCGCAGAACGTCGCCAGCCAGACCACCACCCGCGGCGGCTCGTCTTCCACCGATGTCTCGCTCAGCAACGTCAGCTCGGCCGACGCCGGCTCCGGGAACGGCACCGGCATTGGCGTGAATAGCTGGACCAGCTTCACCAATAACCAGATTGCCGGCGTCTCCGGCACCCTTCCCGGCCGGAGGACGGCAAGCAATCAGGACGCACTAACGGTGGACACGCGTGGGCGAGCGGACGTTGCCGCCGGCGCCGCCATCGCCGGGCCAACGCCGACCCCAACGCCGGTGCCGCCACGCACTCAGCCACCAGCCACCACCTCCAATCAGGATCAGCCCGGCCAGCCGGGGCCGGCGAACCCGCAGACAACGGCAAGCCCGCAGCCAACCCCGCGGACCATCCGAGGCTCGATGACTGCCATCAATCCATGGGGCTTCTGGCCCGGCCGCACCGTTCCGCCCATGCCGGCCCAGAAGCTGGCAGCCATCTCGAAGCCGGCGAAGCAGGCAGCCGGCTCATCGACCGATGTCGATCCTTGGGATGGCTGGCCGGATCCAGCCACCCTCGATCTCCCCGACGGAGCGCCCAGGCAGGCTGAAGGAGCTGGCTCACTCCTCACCCAGAGCGCCGACGTGGTGCCGGCCGTCTCCCGCCAGTCACCTTCACCGCCGGGGCCGAGGCCACCTGCCCCGCCGGCTGGTGTGGCTGACCAGCCTCCACCTCCTGGAGGGTCTCATGGCGGCGATGCAGCAGCATCCACCACAGACACTACAGAGCGCACCCCTCCCCAAACGACCAGTAGCACACCCCCCGGCGGTGCACCACCGGCAGCCAACCCCTTCTGGGGCTGGATCGCTTTCCTCCTCGCGCTGCTCGCCTCGGCTGCAGCCTGGTGGCGCCGCAACCAGCTGCTCCAGCTCTTCCAGCAGCGCATCGCGCGCCTGAAGGCGGCGCGCCCGCTCGCACCACTCGCGGGCCTGCGCTCGGCGTGGCGCGCTGCCCGGCGACTCGCCATGGCTTCCAGCCTGGTCACCGCGGCCCTTGCCGCTCGAGAACTCTGGAAACGGTGAACGAACCATGCGCCTTGAGCTTTCTCCCGGTCGTCGCACGGAGTGCCTCGTCCGCCTCGTGGCCGCGCTGGCCATCGGGCTCGGCCTGGCCGGCGCACCACTGGCCGGCAGCCGCGTCGCTGCCCAGAGCCCGTCTGTGCTGGAAGACCGCGTGCAGGTCGTGTCTGTGCGCGCTGAGCCGGTGGAGCTTGACGCACCGGCGCCCCCAGGGAGTCCCGTGCCGGCGGCGGCGGTGCGCTTCAGCATCGCTGTCGACTACCGGCTGCAGAGCGCTTCGATCGGGTTCCTGCTGCTCTTCGTCTTCGAAGGCGATTCCGATACTGCCAACGAGGACAGCGCGCATGGGCTGCGCGTCACCAGCGGCGCCGGCCGGGCCACCTTATCGACCACCTATCGGCCGAATCCGGGCGTGCAGACACTGAGCGTGCTCATCGGGCTCTTCGATAGCCAGGAGCATCTCCTGGCTTGGGGCGCGACGACGCCCATCTCACTCGCCCCACTTCCGGCCCGGCTGGCCTTTTCCAAGGCCATGGCCGCGCGGAGCGAAGGCAATCACGCCCAGGCCGCTGGCTGGCTCTCCACTGCCATCGCCCTCGAGCCGGCGACGCTGATCTACTACTACTGGCGGGCCGATAGTGAGGTTCGGCTGGGGCAGCTCGACCAGGCCATCGCCGATTACAGCTACGTTCTCGCTGCTGCTCCTCAGGACCGTGCCAGTTTGCTTGGGCGGGGGATCGCTCGCCTGTGGGCGGGGGATTGGCAGCTGGGGCTCGCCGATCTGGACCAGGTCGTGGCTACCGGCGCCGCCCCCGACCGGCTAGCGGCATGGGCCCTGCGCGCCCGCGGTGTGGCCTACGCCGCGCTGGGCCAGCGCCCGCAGGCCATTGCGAGCTACCAAGCCTATCTTGCAGCCGTGCCCGACGCAACCGATCGAGCGCAGATCGAGTCGTGGATCGCCGGTCTACAGGCCGGCGGCGACAACGCCGATGTCGGCCGGCTGGATGCGACGAGCACCGGTACGAGTGAGTCGAGCGAGTAGCTCCTGGCTGGGCTCCTGGCTGGGCTCCTGGCTGGCTATGGACCGCACGACGTCACGACCGCTGTGGGGCATCCACGAGCCCCAAGGGGGATGCGTACAGGCGAGGTTACCCGATGGCACTGCTGGCTCGCGGAAAGTCGCCAATGCTCAGAATCGCCGGTATCGCCTCATGGGCGCAGGAAGCTGTAGCCCCCTCCCGCAGCGCAGGCCCGGGGATCCCAGCCGAGCCGGCGGCTGTGCCTTGGCGGGCTGCACCGCCGGCTCGAACCCGCAGTGCAGCCCCGGTGGCCCCAGCCGAGCCGGCAGGTCTGGCCCACTACCGAGTCAGCGTGGTAATCCCCGCACTCAACGAGGCCGCCAATCTCAGCCACGTCCTGCCGCGCATTCCTGCGGGTGTGCATGAGGTGCTGCTCATCGATGGCCATTCCACCGACGGCACCGTGCAGGTGGCACGCCGGCTGTATCCCTCGATCCGCGTCATTGCCCAGGAGGGAGTCGGCAAAGGAGCAGCGTTGCGTAGCGGGTTCGCGGCCGTAACCGGCGATATCGTGGTGATGCTCGATGCCGATGGCTCGACCGACCCGGCAGAGATCCCGCGGTTCGTGCAGGCACTCAAGCGTGGCGCCGACCTGGCCAAAGGCTCACGCTTTCTCCCCGGCGGCGGCTCGGCCGATATGACCATGCTGCGGCGGCTGGGGAACCTGGCGTTCGTCACCCTCGTTCGGCTGCTATTCGGGGGACACTACTCGGATCTGTGCTACGGCTATAACGCCCTGTGGACGCGCGCGCTGCCGCCGCTGCACCTTGATGCCGATGGCTTTGAGATCGAGACCCTCCTCAACGTGCGCGCACTGCGTGCCGGGCTCAAGGTGGTCGAGGTACCCAGCTTCGAGGCCAAACGAGTCCACGGCACGGGCCGCCTGCGGACCTTCCCCGACGGCTGGCGTGTCCTCTGCACCATCGGTCGCGAGTGGCTGGCCGCCCGCTGGACCAGCCGCTACCGAGCGCACCGGAGTCTGCTCGATGCCGGGCGACGCCGGGCGAGCCAGCCGGCAATCCCCTGGGCCGTCCTCCGCCCGATGCGCCGGCCGCGGTATCGAGCTGGCACCGAGGCGAGACCGGCGGCCCAGCACCTGGAAGCCAGAAGCTAATCGACCGGGAAGCGGAGCATGCAGTGCGCTGTGGACGTCTCGGTGGTCATCCGCACCTTCAGCGAGGCACGCTGGGGCCGCCTGGTCGCCGCCGTGGATTCGGTGCGGCAGCAGACCTGCCAGCCGCGAGAGGTGATCGTCGTCGTCGACCACCACCCTCGTCTGCTGGCCCGGCTCGGTCGCGCGCTCGGCGATGTGGTGAAGGTCGCCAGCCGGGGCCCGCGGGGCGCCTCCGGCGCGCTGAACAGCGGTGTCGCCGCCGCGCGGGGGACGATCATCGCCTTTCTGGACGATGACGCGACGGCCGCGCCGGATTGGCTGGCGCGCCTGACGGCGCCCTATGCCGACGAGCGCGTGCTCGGCGTCGGCGGGCGCATCGAGCCGGTGTGGCCCGGCGGCGGCCGGCGCCCGGCCTGGCTGCCTGAGGAGTTCGACTGGGTGGTTGGCTGCACGTTCCCCGGCGGGTTCGATGCCGCCGGGCCAGTGCCGCGGCTGATCGGTGCCAATATGTCGTTTCGGCGCCAGGTCTTCGAGCAGACCGGCGGCTTCCATACGGGTATTGGGGCCATTGGGGCCAGCCTGCAGAAATGTGAGGATACCGAGTTCTGCCTCCGAGTCGCGCGCCACTGGCCGCACCATGTGCTGCGCTACGAGCCGCGCGCCGTCGTCCATCACCATGTGCCGGCGGCGCGGGTCCGCTGGCAGTACTTCTGCGCTCGCTGCTATGCCGAAGGTCAGGCGAAGGCGCAGCTTGCGCGTCTCGCCGGGGCGCGCGAAACGCTCGCCCTGGAGCGGCGCTACGCGCTGCGCACGCTTCCGCGCGGCATCCTGCGCCGCCTGTGGATCGATGTCGTCCGGCGACGGGATCCTTCGGGCCTGTACCGCATCGGGGCCATGCTGGCTGGGCTCGGGCTGACCGGCGCCGGCTATGCCAGCGGCCTCGTGGCGAGCGATCTTGCCTGGCTCGCCGGCCCGCGCCGTTCGGCGGGCCGGCTCGACGCCGAACGATCGCCGGCTCTTCCTGGAGGCTCCAGATGCGCATTCTGATGGTGGCCGGCTTCTATCCACCCAGCATCGGCGGTATCGAGCAGCACGTGCACCACCTGAGCCGAGAGCTCGAGGCGCGAGGGCACCATGTGGCCGTGGCCACGCTCTGGAACCGCGGCTGGGCCACGTTCGAGCGTGACGGCGGCGTGCGCATCTACCGGCTGCGCGGCACCGTGCACCGGGCCAGCCGCTTCGTCCTGAGTGACCCGGCGCGGCCGTATGCGCCCCCCTTCCCCGACCCCGAGCTGGTGGGCGGCCTGGCCCGCCTGGTGGCACGCGAACGGCCCGAGATCGTGCATGGCCACGACTGGCTGGTGCGGTCGTTCCTCCCTCTCAAGCGCTGGAGCCGCGCGCGGCTAGTGGTGAGCCTGCACGACTACGGGCTGGCGTGTCCCAAGTGGACGCTGCTCTTTGGCGATGCGCTGTGCAGCGGGCCCGGGCTGGCGAAATGCGCGCTGTGTGCCGGCCGGCATTATGGCCCGGCGAAGGGGCTGCTGGCAGCCTTTGCCAACCGGCTGATGGGAATGGCCCAGCGCGCCATCGTCGATCTCTATCTCCCCGTCAGCCAGGCGGTGGCAGCAGGCAACGGGCTCACCGGCTCCCACCTGCGCTATCGCGTGATTCCCAACTTTGTCCCGGATGACGCCGGCACACCTCGCGCTGGAGACGAGCGGCTGCCAGCACCACTGCCGAGCGATAGGTTCTTGCTCTTCGTCGGCGCGCTGCGGCGCTACAAAGGCGTGGAGGTCTTGCTGAAGGCCTACGCCGGCCTACCGGATGCCCCGCCGCTGGTGCTCATCGGATCATCCTGGCCGGACTCGCCGGTGAGCACGGGGCCGCACACGCTGGTGCTCAGAAACTGGCCGCACGAGGCTGTGATGGAGGCCTGGCGGCGCTGCCTGCTTGGCCTTGCTCCATCGGTGTGGCCGGAGCCCTGCCCAACGGTGGTCATGGAGGCCATGGCCTGCGGCCGGGCGGTGATCGCCTCCCGCATTGGCGGCCTGCCGGAGCTCATCGCCGATGGCGAGACCGGGCTACTGGTCACGCCCGGCGAGCCAGAGGCGCTACGCGCGGCGCTGCGGCACCTGCTGGACCATGCTGAGCTACGGGAGCGCATGGGCCAGGCGGCGCGCCAGCGAGTCGTGCAGTTCCAGGCCGACAGCGTGGTGCCGCGCATCGAGCAGGCTTATCGAGAGGTGCTGGCGGCGAGCACGCTGCCGCCGCCGCGGCCAGCGGGGGCTCGCCAGGAGGTGGTCGCGTGAGGGGAATCGAGCCTCGCTTCAGGCAGCTCCATCCATCGCCCGCCAGTCCCGCCGTGGCCACCGCGGCCGAGCGGCCTGAGGGGCACAGCCCGGCCGCGCCACAGCCGGAGACGCTGCCACTCAGCACGCCTTCCGATCTTTCGCCGATCAAGCTGGCAGAGCTTGAGCTTGCCGCGCCGCTGCCGAGTCTCTCGCTCGCGGATGCCCGATCCGGCCGGCGCTACACCAGAGCGCTGGTGCTCGTGCGCCTGCACGGCCGGCCGCTCGGCTTGATGGAGCTATCCACAGCCGAAGAGAGCGTCACGGCCGCGCAGGCGGCACGCCTTATCTGGCAAGCGCTCCGCCACAAGATCGTCGAGCACCTGCTGGACGACGGACTGCCGCCGCCCGGCGAGCTTACCGAGCACGGGCTGCCGGATCCAGCCCGGCCGCGCTGCCGCGCCGAGCGCGAGCAGGTGCTGGCCAGTGCGCCGCTGGTGAGCGTGATCGTTCCTACGCGCGACCGACCCGACCGGCTGGCGGAGTGTCTGCGGTCATTGTGCGCCGTTGCCTACCCGCGCTACGAGATCATCGTCGTGGACAATGCGCCGACAACCGAGGCCACGGCCATGCTGGTTCGCGACCAGTTCGGCCACCTGCCTCAGGTGCGCTACGTCCGCGAGGCGCTTCCTGGGCCGGCGCGCGCACGCAACCGCGGGCTTGCCGTGGCAAGAGGCGAGATCGCCGCCTTCATCGACGACGACGCCATCTGCGATCCCCACTGGCTCACGGAGCTGGTACGCGGCTTCGCCGCCGGCCACGACGTCGCCTGCGTTACCGGCTGCATCCTGCCGCGCGAGCTCGAGACCCCGGCCCAGATCTGGTTCGAGCAGTTCGGGGGGCTGAACAAAGGGTTCTCACGGCGCATCTTCGATCTCGCGGCGCACCGGCCTCCCGACCCCTTGTATCCCTTCACCGCCGGGCAGTTTGGCTCGGGGCCGAACATGGCGTTTCGCACCGAGCGGCTGCGCGCGCTGGGGGGCTTCCCGGTGGTGCTCTGCCCGGGCAACCTGGCGATCGGCGGCGAGGATCTGTTCGTCTTCTTCCAGCTGATCGTGCAGGGCCATCAGATCGTGTACGAGCCGGGCGCGCTCGTCTACCACCTGCACCGTCGCGAGTACGCGGCGTTGAAACGACAGGTCTTCGTCTACGGCTCGGGCCTCTGCGCCTTTCTGCTCCACGTGATGGCTACCAGGCCCGGCCTGGTGCCGGCGCTGCTCCCGCTCGTGCCGGGTGGCCTGCGCTATCTCCTCAGCCGCCGCTCGCCCAAGAACTGCAAGAAGAGCGCTGCGTATCCGAGCGAGCTCACGCGAGAAGAGCTCAAAGGCGTCGTCTACGGGCCGCTGGCCTATCTCATCAGCCGCCAGCGCTCTCGCCGCGAGCCAGAGCATAGTGGTGCGACGGCCGCCGTGCTGCGTGATCTCGATATCGGCCGCCGGCGCTCTCGCCACGAGCCAGAGCAACGGGGAGGTGGGCAGGAACGGTCGGCTCCCGGGCGATCGCGGTGGGGTCGGCTTCCGCTCCTGGCCGCCATCGTGGCCATCGGGCTCCTGCTGGCGGCTGCCGGCATGGCGGGCGCACGCGCCGGGGCGCGCTGGGCCGACCCGGCATTCTGGAGCGCGCTCCTGCTGATGGTCGCGCCGGTGGCGTGGCGGCTGGGCTCGATGGAGGCCTCACGTGACGAGCGGCTCGGGCTCGTCGCCATGCTCGGTGTCGGCCTCTACCTGGTCAAGGTCTGGCACAGCCCGCTCTATTTCACCTTCTACGACGAGCTCCAGCACACGCGAACGGTCGCGGATATCGCCCGCACCGGCCATCTCTTTACTGCGAATCCAATCCTGCCGGTTAGCCCGCTCTATCCCGGCCTGGAGAGCGTGACCACCGCCCTTGCCGGCCTGGGGCGGCTGACCACCTTCAGTGCCGGACTCGTGGTGGCCGGAGCCGCCCGGCTGGTGCTCCTCCTTGCACTCTTCCTGCTCTACGAGGAGGCCAGTGGATCGGCGCGGATCGGCGGGATTGCTGCCCTGCTCTATATGGCGAACCCGAACTTCCTCTTCTTTGACGCCCAGTTCGCGTACGAGACGCTGGCTCTGCCGCTGGCGACCAGCGCGCTGCTGGCCATCGCATGGCGCAGGCGCGCCGGTCCGCACCACCAGCACGTGGCCCTGACGGCGGTGGCCCTGCTCGCCCTGGCCGCCCTGACTATCACCCATCATCTCTCGTCGTTCGCCCTCGCGGCCTTTCTCTTCCTGTGGGCAGCGGTGGCGCGCGCACTCGCTCGCTGGCCGGCAGCCGAGCAGCCAGAAAGCGCGAGCATCAGGGGCATGGCGCTGCTGGCTGTGGTCTTGTCGCTCTCCTGGATGATCTACGTGGCCTCTCTCACCCCCGCCTACCTCTCGTCAATCCTCAGCGGCGGCCTGGAGGATCTCATGCGCCTGCTGAGCGGGCAGGGAGCCGGACGGCAGCTCTTCCGCGATGCGACGGGGCAGGTGCTGCCGCTCTGGGAACGCGCTACCGCCTATGTCTCCACCGCGCTGCTCCTGCTCGGGCTGCCGGCCGGGCTTATCGAGCTCTGGCGCCGGCGGCGCGCCACGACACTCGCCCTGGCACTTGGTGCCGGCTCGCTCGCCTACCCAGCCAGCCTCGCGTTACGACTCACCGCGCGCGGCCTAGAGGTCGCCAACCGGACCTCCGAGTTCGTCTTCGTCCCACTCGCCTACACCCTGGCGCTAGCCGCTACCGGAGGCTGGCTGGAGCGGCTCGCCGGCTGGGAGCGCCGGCTGGCGGGCACCGCAGCGATGGCCATCCTCTTCGCTGGCGGGGTCATCCTTGGCTGGCCGGCCTACGCGCGGCTGCCGGGACCGTATGTGCCGGCTGCGCCGGTGCGCTCGGTCGAGCCGCAGGCGATCGCCGCGGCCGAGTGGGCCGGCCGATCGCTCCAGCCCGGCAGCCGGGTGGCTACCGACGTTACCAATCAGCTGATCGCCGGCGCGTACGGCCCGGTGCAGATCGAGACCAATGCGAACTACGTGCCGCTGGTCTTCTTTGCTCCCGAGCTCGGCCCGGCCGAGCGCCGGATCATGGCCAACTGGCGGATCGATTATCTCCTCGTCGACTTGCGTCTGAGCACCGGCCTGCCGGCGATTGGCCACTATTTCGGCCTCTGGGAGCCGGGGGCACCACAGCATGCTCGTCCGATCGATCGCGCCGTCCTCGCCAAATTCGATGGTCTGCCGGGGATCAGCCGTGTCTTCGATAGCGGTGCAATCGCCATCTACGACGTCGGAGCGGTTGCCGGTGGGAGCTAAGCTCTGGGAGCGCAGGCCTTCGTCGATGCCCCATCTGGAACACCGACGAGGGCCTTCCCAGCAGGGGCAGAGGCGCTTCGATCCGGCACTTGCCGCCGCTATCGTGGCGGCTCTCTGCTGGCCAGCAACGACGATCGATCTCGCCAATGGCGCCGTACGGGCGATGGCGGCTGTGCTGCTCGTGCTCGTGCTGCCCGGCTATGCCCTGGCTGAAGCAGCACTACCGGCAGGAGGTATTGGTCCATGGGAGCGCCTGACGCTCGCCGCGGGCCTCAGCGCGGCGGCGGCGGCACTGGGCGGGCTGGTGCTCCATCTCACACCCTGGGGACTGCAGCCATGGACGTGGAGTCCGCTGCTGGTGACGATCACGCTGGCCGCGAGCGCCGTGGCCGTGGCGCGCCGGCGGTGGCCAGCACCAGCAGCGGGGCGGCTCCGCCTCGGCACGTTCAACCGGCAAGCGCCGCTCCTGCTGGGAATGGCTGCTCTTTTCGCCATCGCCGCCTGGATGGCTGCCCGAGCCGGCGCCGCCGCGGTGCCCGGCACGGGGTACACCCAGCTCTGGATGCTGCCGGCGGCTCTCGATGGGCGGCCAGCCGTGCGGCTGGGAGTGCGCAGCGCGGAGCGCCGGCCGCTCACCTACCGACTCGAGCTGCGAACCGACGGCGGGCCCCTGCGCGCGTGGGAGGCGATCTCGCTGCAGCCCGGGCAGCAGTGGGAGACCATCGAGCCCCTGCCGGCCGTGAGCCCAGAGGGGATGGTGAGCGCAGCGCTGTATCGCTCCGATCAGTCGGGGGTCTATCGCCACGTGGCGGTCTGGCCGAGCGCATGGCTCAGCCCGCAGAGGCAGATGCGCGGCGGAGGAGCAGGGCAATGACGGTGGCCTTCGAGCATACGGATGTCTGTGCCCAGCTACAGAGGCAGATGCGCGGCGGAGGAGCAGGGCAATGACAGCGCAGCAGCCGCGGAGCGCGGCAGAGAATCGGGAGAAACGACGGCAGAAGCCCTTGCGGGTGTTCTTCGTTCACGAGCACATGCTCGGCCACCGAACCTACGTGGCCAACCTGCGCGCCGGCCTGGCGCCTTACACCGATCTCCAGATCACCTGGCTGGCCATGGACAACCGGTATTTCGTCCGCGCCGCCCGGCACGTGCCAGGACTCCGGCCCCACTGGTCGCTGTGGGGCAGTGCCCAGGCGCTGCTGCAGCTGCTGCGCGCCGGCGGTGCCACCGCCGACGTCCTTGTCTTCCGGACGCAGAGCATTGCTCAGCTGGCCTGGCCTCTGATGCGCCGCATCCCTACCATCCTCTCCCTCGATGCGACGCAGACCGGGCTGCACGCCATGGCTGCCGCCTATGGCCACCAGCCACCCCACAGCTCGCCGTACGACCGGCTGGTGGCCTGGGTCAACCGGCGCACCTATCACGCAGCCCGCGCGCTGGTCTGCATGTCGCACTGGGCGGCCCGTTCGCTGGTGGCCGAGTATGGCATCGACCCGGCAGCCGTGGTCGTCAATCCCGATGGCATAGACGTGGACTACTGGCGACCGGGGCCCGCGCGCGATACCGCCGGTGGGCCGGTGCGGGTGCTGTTTGTCGGCGGCGACTTCGAGCGGAAGGGGGGACCCGTACTGCTCGATGCGCTGGCCCACATCGATCTCCCCTGGGAGCTCCACCTGGTTACGAACGCCACCACCCTGCCCGTGCCGCCCGAGCATGCCGGACGAGTTCACGTGCACCGCGGGCTGACCAGCAACGCTCCCGAGCTGGTGGCCCTCTATGCGTCGTGTGACGTCTTTGCGCTGCCCACCCTGGGCGATTGCTATTCGATGGCCACCATCGAGGCCATGGCCAGCGGCCTGCCGGCCATCTGCTCTGACGTGGGTGGGATCGCCGAGATCGTGATCGACGGCGAGACCGGCTTCCTGATCCAGCCCGGTGATGGGGCTGCGCTGGCGGCGCGCCTGCGCACGCTGCTGAGCGACGCCGCCCTGCGCCAGCGCCTGGGCGCGGCCGGGCGCCGGCGGGCGGAGGCCAGCTTCGACCTGCGCGCGCGGGCCGCTACGTTCCACCAAACCATCTGGGCCATCACCCGGCAACCGCAGGGCGTAACGATGGGAGCGCACCGGTGAAAGCTCTGGCCAGGCGGCTGCAGCAGCAGTGGAACGGTGCCCACACGGCCCTGCTCGCCAACGCCACGTCGGTCGTGGGCACCATGGCCGTTACCTCCGGGCTCGGCTACCTCTACTGGAAGGTAGCAGCCCGCCAGTTCCCGCCGGCAGCGGTTGGACTTGGGTCGGCAACGCTCTCCGCCATGCTGCTCCTTGCGAACGTGAGTGCGCTGGGATTGGGGACGCTGCTGGTGGGCGAGCTCCCGCGACGGCCCGGCCAGGAGCGATCGCTGATCACCACGGCGCTGATCGTGGCCGGCGCCGCCGCCGCCGGACTGGGCCTTCTGTTTGCTGCCGTCGCGCCACTGCTTTCGCCCGACTTCGCGCCCCTGCGGCAGGATGCATTCAGCCTCGTGATCTTCGCCACCGGCGCGGTGCTCACGGTGGTGACGCTCGTGCTCGACCAGGCACTCATTGGACTGCTGCGCGGCGACCTGCAGCTGGCGCGCAACGCTATCTTCGCCGCCGCCAAGCTCGTCGCGCTGCTCTTCGCCGGCAGCTGGATGCCCGCGCCGGAGAGGCACGGCCTGCTGATCTACGTCACGTGGCTGGCGGGGAATGCGATCTCGCTGGCTAGCCTGGCCGGCCTGGTAGTGCCGGGGCAACGAGGCCCCGGCCGCTTCCGAGCCTACCGGCCGCAGTGGAGCCTGCTCCGGCAGCTGGGACGCGCCGCCATAGCCAATCACGCGCTTAACCTCGTGCTTCAGGTACCACTCCTAGCCTTGCCGGTACTGGTAACCGTTCTCGTTTCGGCCACAACGAATGCGTACTTCTACATGGCGTGGATGCTGGCCTCCTGCATCTACGTAATTCCAGTCGCGCTGACCACGGCAGTCTACGCCGTGGGGGCTCGGGCTCCGACAGAGCTGGCACCCAGGCTGCGGTTCACACTCAGGCTCGCGGCGGCCCTTGGACTGCTGGCCACTCTCTGCCTGCTCCCCACCGCGGGGCCAGTACTGTCCTTCTTCGGCCCCGAGTATGCTACGCAGGCGGCGTGGTGCCTGCGGGTGCTCGGGCTCGGCATCTTCCCCATCATCGTCAAGGATCACTACATCGCCACCTGCCGCGTGTTTGCTCGAGAAGCACGCGCCGCGCGACTGCTGGCCGCGGGAGCCGGCCTGGAGCTACTGCTGGCCGCCGCCGGCCTGCAGCTTGGGGGGCTGACCGGACTGGGGCTTGGCTGGGTGGCGGCACTGTGCCTCGAAGCAGGTGTCGTGGCCCGGCCGGTCTATCAGGCCGCGATTGAGGTGACTCCGGCGCCCCCCACCGCCGCGCCGGGCTGCCGTCAGCCCAGTGAAGCCGGCCGGCCACCACTGGCGATTGCCGGTGCAGAGTGATCGGCACGATGGCAGGCGGAGACGGCACAAGCAATCCGCGGCCCGGCGCAATTCAGCGGCGCGACAGGCCGGCTGAGGATCGCGGCGGACGAGCCAGCCCCAGCGATCCCCAGACCGACACGGCGAGGTGGTGGCGCATGCTTCTGGGACTGTGGCTGGCAGCCATCGCAATGGCGGAGGCGCTCATCGCGCTGGAGAGGGCTCCTCTCGGGCTGGCGCTCTACGTCGTGCTCCTCGCCGTCTGCCCCTTTTGCATGACCCTTGCTCCCACCCTCCGGCCGGTGCTCGCGGCGGCATTGCTGGTGGTGCCGGTAGTGCGTCTGCTGGCCGCGGCCCTGCTCGTCCCCGGCGCGCTGGGGCCATCCGCGGCACCGAGCGCGCTCGGACGCCAGCTGGCTCCGCTGATCGCTGCGGCCGCGCGCTCGCTGGGGCTCGCGCATCTGCCTGCCACCACCCCTGAGCCTGCACTCGATCACTTCGCTACCGCGGCTCTGCTCATGTTACTCGTTGAACGCGAGCTGGCGCTGGGAGCCGGGGTTCGATTTCGGCCGTTTGTGCGCACGGCGACCCTGGCCGCGATCCCGATGCTCCTGGCCTTCCTCGCCACCGCTGCATTGCGGTTGAGTGCCGCCGGCTAGAGCACCAGTGCAGGACCAAAGACGGAGGACGAAGGACATTCGTCTGTGGTCTTATGTCCTTCGTCCACTCGTGCTAGCGCGCACGAGCCGACGCTTCGTTTGGGAGGGCGCTCTCGCCGGCCGCGCGAATTCGTAGGCCCCGATATCCACCGACGATCCTTGCGGCACAGCAGCACCGTCGAAATCGCTCGTAAAGCCGGCCTGGACAGAAGCGATCGTTCCACTATCCCTGGCCGGGCTGGTCGCGGCCAGGTGAAAGTCACCACCCGACGGAGACACGAGCTGAGGATCGATCACCTTCGAGGTAGCGCTCATCGGGGCGAGCTTGAAGATGGGCGATCCATCCGAACGCCAGTAGATGTTGTATCCCTCATCAAAGGCCTGGTCGACGTAGGCGGCCTGGTATTCAGACCAGATGATGCTGTTTTTCAGCGTGAGGATATCAGCAGAGCATCCGCCGACACAGACCACCGCGGTGGCGTTGCTTCCCGTGAGATAGACGGTATTGTTGTAGGCCTGGGTTCCGAAGACGGGACCGAATCCATCATTGGGGCCGCGGGTGACCAGAAAGGTAGCGCCGGCCAGGCTCGAGGTGACTAGGTTGTACGCGAAGATGTTTGCCGAGCTTCTACTCGCTCCAAGCTCGACGAATGCCTGGTTATCGGAAGATCGATTGTGGTGGACGAGATTGCGCTGCCCGCCGAAGATCTCCACTGCCGATCCGTCGCTCGTATAGTCGTACGAGCAGGCATGATGTCCGGAGAATACGTTATACGCGATCTCGTTATCGTCGCCGTGCACGTTGGCCCCGAACGCTCCGTAGTCATCTCCCGGAGACGTCGTCAGCTGGGCCATCATGGTGTTGCTCAGGAACGAGTTGTGGAGGATACGGTTGTGGTGCGAGCTCCGCTCGATCTTCACACCTTCGGTAAAACCGGTGGCCGTGGACGCCCGCAACGTATTGTAGGCGGCTGGCCCGGCGAAGCGAAAGCCACTGATCTGCCCCACCGCTGCGTTCTCGCAGCGGGCATCGCGCCGGGGCGGGAGGCCGCGAGCAGACAGGCTCTCCAGAATGAGGTACGAGCCGGTGACGAAGACGGCATCGATGCCGTTGGTACCGCTCTGGATCATGGGAAGCTCGCCCGAGCCGTAGGCGCCGATGGTGATCGGCGCCGTGGCACTGCCTTGCCACCACGGTGTCAGCGGGCCGGTCCAGGTGCAGCCACGTTTCAGGAGCAGCGACTCACCTGGTGACAGCACAGCCTGGTTAGCCCGACTCAGGCTGTGCCAGGCCAGCTTGGACGCGGTGCCGCTGTTGCCATCGTTCCCACCGATGCAGTCGACGTAATACGTGGTGCCGGCTGCCGCGGCACGCTCCGCCGTGTGGCCATCTGCCAGCGGCAGCAAGATCAGCAGCAGCACCAGAGCGCGTGGGAGCAGCCGCCCCCTCACACCAAAGACGGCCAGTGCGTGCACATCGCCCTCCTCCAAGCCGATCGCGCGAGGCGGCGCTCGGCGAAGAGGCGGCACAACCGCGAGTGGCGGGCGCACCGGCACGCGGCGCCAGTGCGGGCGTCCTCGAGCGAGAGAGCCTACTTCGGCAGCCTGGCAATCATAGCCGGAGCCGGCAGCGGCCCCGACCACAGACCCAGCACTTTGCGCCGCCATCTTTCGATGGCTTTGCCTTTATCGGCAGGCGCCCGCCGGACGCCGCCGGCACTCAGTATAGCAGCCGAGGAGCCCGCTCCCCGCATACCGGTTCAGGAATGCTCTTCTGGTGTGGACTAGAGCGCCGCCGGCGCCACCACGTGAGCAAGGAAACCGGCCACCGCTCCCGCCAGCACCAGCCACGCCGAATTGGGCTTCCAGCGTAGCAGTATGGCCAGCGATGCCAGCGCCAGCACCACCGTGAGTGGATCGACAAGCGCGGCCTGGCCGAGCGTGAGCGTGACGGCCGCCATCAAGCCGAGTGCAGCCGCGTTCACGCCCTCGAGCAGCATCGCCACCAGAGACCAGCGGCGCAGATGCGGCACGATTGGCCCAGAGATCGCCACGAAGACAAAGGAGGGAAGAAAGATCCCCGCCGTGGCCACGAGCGCCGCCAGGATGCCGTGCGCCATCCCGCCGCCGCTCCCAGCCACGTAGCCCACGAAGGTCGCCGTGGTGAAGACCGGCCCGGGCGTGAACTGCCCCACGGAGATCGCGTCGAGCAGCTGCCGGTCGGTCAGCCAGCCCAGCCGCTCAACGAAGTCGCCGCGCAGGAAGGCAAGCAGCACGTATCCGCTGCCATACAGCACCGCACCGATCTTCAGGAAGGTGAGGAAGAGCGTGGCCAGGCTAAACGGCACGACTGTGGCGACCGCCACACTGGCAGCCAGCTTGAGTGTGCCACCGGTGCCGAGCGCGCCTGCTGGCATGGCCGGCACCACTGGCATGGCGGCAGGCAGGCTCGGCGCCGGCACCGCCCGCGCGCGGCGCACGAGCACCTGAGCCAGCAGCCCGGCCGCACCTCCGCCAAAGAGCAGCACCAGCTCATTCACGCCGGCCAGGGAGAGCGCGAGCACCCCGGCCGCCACGGCGATCAGCACCGGCCCCTTGAGCGCCGTCCGAGCCAGGCCGAAGAGCGCCTGCACCACGATGGCAATGATCACTGGCTTGATGCCATAGAGCAGCCACTGCGCCTGCGGGAGACTGCCGTAGGTGACGTACGCCCACGCCAAGGCCAGCACGATGAGCATAGCCGGGCCGATGAAGAGCGCCCCGGCCACCACGAGTCCCGCCCAGCCAGCACGAATGAACCCTAGATGGATGGCCATCTCGGTCGAGTTTGGCCCGGGAATGAGGTTGGTGGCGCCGAGCAGGTCCATGAAGCGCTCATCGCTCACCCAGCGGCGCCGCTGCACCAGCTCGTGGCGCATCATGGCGATGTGCGCCGCCGGACCGCCAAAGGCGGTGCAGCCGAGGCGTAGAAAGACGGCCGCGACCTCACGTAGCGAGCTGCCTGCCGGCGCTGGCTCAGCCTGCCCGGTAGCATCAGGCGCAGTCGAAAGCGAAGATGACATCGTGGAGCGCCTGAAGTTTAGCCAGTCTCCAGGTCGTCCAAACCGGAGGGGTACTCGTGGGAGACGGCCGTGACGTCATGGCCGAGGTGCTGCAAGTAGGGAATAAGACGAAAATCGGCACTCTGATCGAAGAGGAAGTTCATATGCTCAGGCGCTTGGGGCAGCGCGGTGCGCGCCGCGCCACGAGGGCCGGATTACCTCCTCGCCCCTGACCATCGCCTGAGCATAGGCCAAGCACGCCTGAACGTCCTCCAGGGTCAGGGCCGGGTGGGCCGCGAGCAGCTCATTGATGTTGGGGTTGTGGGCCAGCTCCTCCAGCACGGTTTCCACTGGGATGCGCGTGCCCCTGATCACCGGCTTGCCGACCATTACCCTCGGATCGGCTGTGATCCGGTCTCTGTAGTTGATGACCTCCTGCTCAGTGCCCATACTGGTGACCCCTGCTGGGTGCATTATCCCACGTCATACGTCTTACTCCAGTCAGCCAGTCTCCGGCAGGAACGTCGGCAGGGTCACTCCGCCGAATGGCTGAAAGGCACCGCGCACCTGGGCAACGTGCAGCTCGCAGTTGCGGGCGCCCCAGGCATAGACCTGCGCGACGAGCCGGCTGCACACCACCGGCGCCAGGAAGACGGGACTGCGGCCACGGTGGCGATCGAGCTGGGCATAGATCAGGGCCGCTGCCTGCTCCTCGGTGCGGGCGACGCCCGGGCCCAGCATGTTGCTCCCCGGATCCGCCACCGAGGCCAGGAAGCCTTCGATCCGGCCGCCGCGCTCGTACACCAGCAGGCTCCAGATCCCTTCTCGGTTCTCCACGAAGTAGCGATAGTCTTTCACCCGCCGGATGCCGTTGAGCTCCAGCTCCAGGTCGGCAATCGCCTCCACGTCGTCCGGCGTTGCCTCGCGCACCGCCTGGATCTCTTCAGGGGGCTGGGCCAGCGCCGCCATCCCCGCCTCGGGCACACGCAGCATCAGATCCTGAAAGGTGCAGCGAGGCACGAACCCGGCCCGCGTGTAGAGCGAAAAGGAATCCAGGTTGAATGCGCTCGAGACCAGCCGCACCGGCTGCCTGCGCTGCTCGGCGAAGTCGATGATGAAGCGGAGCAGCGCGCGGGCCACGCCGGTCCCGAAGTAGCTCGGGTGCACATTCATGATCCCGAGCGAGACGTGCGTCTCCCGCGGATGGTAAAAGCACGAGCCCATGATCCGGCCGGTACGCGTGCTTTCGGCCACCACGCAGCAGCCTGGATCCAGCGCTTCGTAGACGCGGCAGAACACCTCCGTCGATTCCGGGCCGCCGGAGAAAATGCGCGGGTGTCCGTGTGCTTCGTACCAATAGTTGGTGGAGACGTAGATCAGGTCCGCCACCTCCCACCAGTCGCTTCGTTCCATTGGACGCAGCTGCATCTCGGCCATCGCCTGCCTCGCCTCTACCGCGGCCAAGGTGAAACCCGCAGTGAATCTTCCGCTGGCCAATGAAGCGCCCACCTTGGCGTCAGTTTAGTCACGGCAGCCTACCGTGCCGCACCGCGGGATCGCCTTCGGCGCTCGCCTCTCTGCGCGCCGTAGTGTACGCTCCCCCTCGCCAGCACTTCCAGTGCCGGTGCTTTGATCGCGCTGCCGGCCGGCTATGCTATGCTTCGCCCATTCAGAGCGGATCGAAGATATCCTGGCGCGCGAGTGGACGTATGAGCGGATTGTCCTCGGTGGCGATCGTTGATGCGGGGCCGCTCTTCGCGGCTGCCGATCTGGACGATCCGAACCACGAGCGGGCCATTACCATCCTCCAGCAACCCGGCCTCCGACTTGTCATCCCTGCTTTGGAAGTCGCCGGGGCGTGCTACCCCTGAGCCAGCTCTTCCAGCGCGGGTACCTGACTTGCCGGAAGCACGCGAGCACGTTGCCATGTCTCGCCCGCCACGACCGCCACTCCACTCCTGG
>Ga0070741_10008337_pt1 | contig 20874 bp, 21 predicted proteins | sample Coa_R1_4_FD_66440 | JGI IMG/M metagenome (GOLD analysis project Ga0070741, IMG submission 66440) | Surface soil microbial communities from Centralia Pennsylvania, which are recovering from an underground coalmine fire - Coalmine... | ecosystem: Environmental > Terrestrial > Soil > Unclassified ...
TCCCTCATCGAGACCCGCGTCCTCGGCACGCTCGCCGAGAAGCAACGCACCGTCCCCGACGCGTATCCGCTGACGCTGAACAGCCTCGTCTCCGGCTGCAACCAGAAGACGAGCCGCGATCCCGTGATGGACGCGGGCGAGGCCGAGGTGCAGGCCGCGCTCGACAGCCTGAAGCGCTACAGCCTCGTGATCGAGTCGAGCGGCGGACGCGTCGCGCGCTACGCGCACAACGTCGAGCGCGTGCTTCAGCTCGGGCCCGAGGCGCTCGCCGTGCTGACGGCGCTCATGCTGCGCGGGCCGCAGACCGCCGGGGAGCTGCGCATCGCGTGCGAGCGGCTGCACCATTTCGAGAGCATCCCGGCGGTCGAGGCAGCGCTGAAGGACCTCGCGGGACGCTCGCTCGCGCTCGAGCTGCCGCGCCTGCCCGGGTCGCGGGAGAGCCGGTGGTCACACCTGCTCTCGGGCGCGCCGGCGGCCGACGCGCCCGCCGCGCCGGAGAGGCCGGCCGCCGACGCGTCGCTCGGAGAAGTCGCAGCCCTGAAGGCGAACGTCGCCAGGCTCGAGAGCGACGTCGAGCAGCTCAAGGGCCTGGTCGGACGCATCGCGCAGGAGCTCGGCATCAAGCGCTAACCGTCATCCCGAGGAACCGTCATCCTGAGGAGCGCAGCGACGAAGGATCTGCTTTTCTATCGACTATGAAGATCTCCATCGTCGTCCCCGCGTTCAACGAAGAGCGCCTGCTCCCCGAAACGCTCGCCCGCGTGCGGAGCGCGTCGGCGGCCTTCGGCGGCTGGGACACCGAGCTCGTCGTCTGCGACAACAACTCGACCGACCGCACCGCGCAGATCGCGCGCGAAGCGGGCGCGAGCGTCGTGTTCGAGCCGGTCAACCAGATCTCGCGCGCGCGCAACGCGGGCGCGGCGCGCGCGAGCGGCGAGTGGCTCGTCTTCGTCGATGCCGATTCGCATCCGTCGCCGGAGCTGTTCGGCGAGGTTCGGACGCAGATCGCCGCCGGCCGCTGCATCGCCGGCGGCGCCACCGTGAAATACGATGATCCGCGCGCGAGCGTGCGGCTAGCCGTCGGCGCGTGGAACGCCGTCAGCCGCACCGCGAAGTGGGCCGCGGGCTCCTTCATCTTCTGCGAGACCGCGGCGTTCCGCGCCGTGGGCGGCTTCAGCACCGAGCTCTACGCCGCCGAGGAGATCGACCTGTTCCGGCGACTGAAGCGTCTCGCCCGCGGCGCGCGCCGCACGATCGTCATCCTGCACCGCAATCCCATCGTCACGAGCGGCCGCAAGGTGAAGCTCTACCGCTGGGGCGAGCTGCTCGCTTTCGGAGCGAAGCTGATCCTGACCGGCGGCCGCAGCCTGCGCCGCCGCGAGAGCTGCTTTCCCTGGTACGACGGTCGGCGCGACTAATCACGCTCCATCGGCGAGACCCACCACCCGAGCAGGCAGAGCGCCGCCGACATGACGAGCGTCATCCAGCCCACGGTGATCGCCAGCTGCTTCCCGTGCCACAGCGAGCCGAACCACTCCCCCATCTCGGCGAACAGCACCGAGGCCTTGCCGCCGAAGCGCTGCAGCTGTCGCACGTAGGCCTTCGACTGCGTCGCGGGGATCGGCACCGGCTTGCCGTCGACGACGATGATCTCGTACGCGCCCGACAGATCGGGATCGTCGCCGGCGGTGACATAGATCGCGACCGTGGCGCAAAGCCCCACAACGAGCACAACCGCCGCGCCGAGGTACAGCTTCGCGGACAGGCTCATGCGTCAGGCGCCGATCGCCGCGAGGGCGCCCGCGATCTCTTCTACGGAGGTCGGCCGCACCAACTTCTCGATCTCCTTTCCGTCCTTGAGAAAGACCAGCGTCGGCCACAGCTTCACGCCGAACGCTCGTCCCAGCCGCTTGCCGCTCGCGTCCTCGATCTTGATGTGTCGCACTTCGGGATGCGCCGCGAGCGCCTGCGCGATCAAGGGCTGCGCGCGGCGGCAGTGGCCGCACCAGGAGGTGCCGAACTCGAGCAGCGTTGCTCCAGCGATTTTTTCTACCTCCGATCCTGAGGGTTCGCTCATAGCCGCCGCGCCTCTGAATCAGGCCTCACCTCTTTGATTGCAAGCGACAAGGCGGTACACTGACCTCGACACCTCATGCCGGCCGCAAAGAGTGCATGTGGAATATGGAGCTAAGAGATATGCCACTGGATCTATCAAATACGCTCGTGGTCGGAATCTCTTCCACGGCCCTCTTTGATCTTAGCGATGCAGATGCCGTCTTCCGCTCAAAGTTCGATACGGATAAAGAGACCGCTATTTCCGAATACAGGAAGTATACGCTCGAACATGAAGACGACCCTCTCGACGACGGCACAGGGATGCCTTTAGTTCGGGCGCTGCTGGACCTGAACCAGCACAAGAAGGAAGGCGATCCGCCGTTGGTCGAAGTGGTCGTTATGTCGCGCAATAGTCCTGAGACAGGAGTTCGCGTTCTGCGAAATATTCGTAAACGCGGTCTGGCCATATCGAGACACGCGTTTACGGGCGGCGAGTCGGTCATCGACTATCTCGACGCATTTGACGTAGATCTTTTTCTCACGACCAACACCAAGGATGCACAACGTGTAATCGACGGCGGGAATTGTGCAGCTGCTATAGTGAAGAAGCCGCCGGAGACATTGGGGAAGATTCCAAACGGTCAAGTAAGGATCGCCTTCGACGGTGACGCCGTACTATTCGACGAGAGCAGCGAGATCGTTTACAAAGCAGAAGGCCTACAAAAATTCCACGAAAACGAAGATGCAAATCAAGACATCCCTATGCGCGAGGGTCCGTACGCGACGTTCCTAGAGAAACTATCGAAGTTGCAACGGCGGCTGCCCTTCCGGGAGGAGTTCTCGCCAATCAGGATAGCGATCGTAACGGCGCGGAATGCGCCAGCGGAAATGCGTGTCATCAAGACGTTAAGGCACTGGGGGGTGTACGTTAATGAAATATTCTTTCTGGGCGGCGTAGAAAAAGCGAAGATCCTGAGGGCATTTCGGCCTCATGTCTTCTTTGATGATCAGGACCTACACCTCGATCCAGCGGCGAAACTGGTTCCGTCGTGCAAGGTCCCATACCAGACGGGCTCCCTGCTGCTTGAGGCGGAACGAACCTAAAATGCGCCCTGCTTTCGTAAGGCATTTTCCGATAGATTTGTAAGGAACTTGTCCCAGCAGGTCACGCCTCTTTGAAGTCGCTCCGATCTGGCCTATAACGTCTCAAACGGCCGGGGAGGGAGTGTATGGGCAGCAGCGGAACAGGGAATCTTAGCGACTATCCTGGCGGCGGCAGTGGTCGCCAAGGTGGCAGAAGCGGCTCAGATGTTTGTAATCAACCTATAACTGAGCAACTAGAGGAAGTCGCGAGATCAGCATATTTCCAAGCGCACAATCTCGTGCCACCGGTTGGTACTGCAGTAAGCGTCATTCAGCAGACCCGTATCACAGTCGTTACCACCTCCGGGGAGGTAATAGGCTATCTGCCGACGCGATACAACTATCTCGCTGGATGCATCGCCGACGGATTTAGCTACTCTGGCGCGGTCCAAGCATCATCGAACCGGCCGCTTCCTAGCGTCTTGGTCGAGCTAAGCGCATCGTGAGATGTTCGGCGCACAAAGATTTCTTCTCGTTGGTCAGGTAATCGTTGATGTAACGCTTTTGCGTCCGCGCTCTGAGAACAAACTTCGGCTCGGCGGAATCATGCACGCCGCTCGCGCTATGTGGTCATTCGATCTCGATTATTCCATAGCATTCGCGTCACCGACATACCTAGCTCCACTAATCGAAACCTTTGCTTCGAAGCACGCCGCAAGAAGCGTGACATGTTTCGGCGAAGTCGACGGATCTCCAAGCGTGATACTCATCCCTGAACCGACAGAAGCCGGCGCACAGGGGTACGAATTCTTGCTTCGCGATAGCGTCAGTCTTAGAGAACGAACTAAAGAATTGGCAAAGCTCGCCAAGGATCCATCTATAACAGATATTTTGGTATTCCCCGGCGGCTTCGATCTGGCTTCTACACTTGCGACGTTAGGTGCGTCCACGGCACAGGTAAGCATTGATGTTGCGTACGACGTCGGAGACATAGAGGTATGTCGAGCTCTTGGCAGAGAGTTTGACGTTGTGTTTACTTCAACTTCCTCCGATCTGTTTCTAAGGCATTGCGGAGGCGACGCACAGCGGCTAGCCAACACGCTGCTGAGAGGCATTGGCAAAACGGCCATCCTGAAAGAGAATCGTGGTGGCTCTCGATTACTATCAGTTACCGGCGCATCATTTGAAGTCGGCGCTCAAGTCCGCCCAATCGTGCACTCTGTCGGCGTCGGTGATTGCTTCGACGTTGCCTACTGCGCCCTAAAGATGCACCACGGCGAGAAGTCAGCCCTCGCATATGCATCGTTTGTCGCAGCAGAATACGCCTCCACCACCTATCCAGAAGATTTTAAGACCGCGGTGGGCCGCATCCTTCGCATTCCCGCTGACAACGTTAGGACGATGGAGGGCATACGCGTCCCGTGGGAGGATCGCAACTCAATTCATGTGTATGTTGCGGGACCGGATTTCGACTATGTGGACAGAACCCCCATAGAGGCAATAAGCAGCGCGCTGAAGTATCACAACTTTGTACCACGCCGACCCGTTGCCGAACATGGGCAGATAATAGATTCCGCCTCAAAAGCAAAGCGTCGTGACACGTTTAATCGTGATATGGAGATGCTTGAGGATTGCCAGATCTTATTAGCGGTCATCTTAAACAACGATCCCGGCACGTTGCTTGAGATTGGTTTAGCAAGCGCCAAAGGAAAACCGGTCATCGTCTATGACCCGCGCGGAATTGCCAAAAATTTGATACTGCAGGAACTGCCGCGCGCAGTCGCACACACGCTGGACGAAGCAATTGCGGCGGTTTTTGAAGCGGCCGCTGCAGTGCTAAACCAATGACCGAATCGGCAGTACTGTTGGCGTCAGGTGGGCTAGATTCAACTACATTAGCTTATTGGCTTCGCGAGAGAAGCATCACCTATGCTCCTCTATTCCTCAACTATGGACAGCATTGCGCGTCGACTGAATACGAAACATTACGTCGCGTAATGCCGCCAGAAATCGCCATAGACACGATGGACATAAGTACGGTATACGCGCACAGCTCATCACGCCTAATTAAAGAGGCGAATCTTTGGGAAGAGGACGTAAAATATGAAGAGCTATACCTTCCTTACCGCAACTTAATGCTGCTGACGGTTGCTGCAGCGCACGCCCAGTCCATAGGCTGTCACACCGTATTTGCTGGCTTCATAAACAGCAATCATGCAAAGGAGATAGATTGCTCGGCTGACTTTTTTGAACGTTTATCGACACTCCTCGGAACCGTCGGAAGCGTCCAAATCCAGATGCCATTTCGCTTCATGTCCAAATATGATGTCGCCAAAGAGGCATTGAGGCTTGGCGCCCCAATCGCCCAAACATTCTCATGTCAGGTTTCTTCGACAGTCCCTTGTGGGGCCTGCCCGAACTGTGTCGACCGGCTAGATGCACTTCGAAAGATTAGCGCGGAGATGAACGGTGAATAGCGCAGCATGTGCGCATGAGAAATATGCCCAGCAAGTCGCTCGTTTAGCGGCGAGGGTTATTTCGAAGACCGATCTTCACTCTTACGAAGGCGGTCTTGCGCATATGGGCGCCGTCTTGGTTGATACGGTCCTGCAGGCCGGGATAAATTACCGCACTGTGGTCTTACCTCGAGTAAGAGACGTATTCCGTCGGTTTCCCGCCGCCATTACAACACCTGCCTTCTATGATGTACTCATTCTGCATGGGGCCGAGGAGGTTCTGCAGTGGAGGCATCCGACCAAACCTATACGACTTTGGGAACTCACTACTTTTCTTTTGGAGAATTGTATCTATACGACGAATGCGCTTCGAGCGTGGTTAACGGTTGACACAAGCGCTGACAAGCTGCGCTTACTTCCCGGCATCGGCCCAAAAACAGTTGACTACCTTAAAAAGCTAAGTGGATCTGACTCCGTTGCCGTGGACCGTCATATACGCGCATTCGTGCTAAGAGCCGGAGTCCCGTTCTTAGGCTATGACGAGACACGCAGAGTCGTTGAAGCAGCAGCTGACTTGCTGTGCATTCCACGTGCAGCGCTAGATCAGGCAATTTGGAGATATGAATCATCCGGGCGGCAGGCATTGCTTGTGTGTGATCGCCGAGCCCTGTCGCCAGACGACGACGATCACCCTTCCTAGTTTCGCTTTTGATTTGCTTTTGATTATTAGACCTACTGGCCCAGCCCCCAAGTAAAATCCGGGGCATGCCTCGCCTGCACCTCCCCTGGCGCCTCCTGCGCTTCGCCCTGCTCTCGCTGCTCCTCGTCGCCGCGGGGTTCACGTTTTATCTCGACTTCCGCGTCCGCAGCGAGTTCGAAGGCCGCCGCTTCGCGCTTCCCGCGCGCATCTACGCGCGGCCGCTCGAGCTGCACGCGGGCCTCAAGGTGCCGCTCGCCGACGTCGTCGACGAGCTGAAGGACGAGGGCTACCGCGAGGGACGGCAGGAATCCGGCGACGGCTGGTTCTACCGCTCGGGCGACGAGATCGAGATCGCGGTGCGCCCTTTCGTGTTTTGGGACGGGCCGCAGCCGGCGCGCAGGCTCCACGTGGCCTTCGACGGCAAGGCGGTCGCTGCGGTGAAGGACGCCGACGGCAAGCCGCTTTCGCTCGCGCGCCTGGAGCCGCTGGCGATCGGCGGCATCTACCCCGCGAACAACGAGGACCGCGTGCTGGTGCGGCTGTCGGAGGTGCCGAAGCCGCTGATCGACACGCTGATCGCGACCGAGGACCGCAATTTCTACACGCACCACGGCTTCGACCTGCGCGGGATCGCGCGCGCGGCGTGGTCCACCGTCCGCGGCGCCGGCACGCAGGGCGGCAGCACGCTGACGCAGCAGCTCGTCAAGAACTTCTTCCTCACACCCGAACGCACGCTCACGCGCAAGGGGACCGAGCTCGTCATGGCGGTGCTGCTCGAGGCGCACTACGACAAGAACGAGATCCTCGAGACCTACCTGAACGAGATCTACCTCGGCCAGGACCGCGACCGCGCGATCCACGGCGTGGGCCTCGCGGCGCTGCACTATTTCGGCAAGACGGTCGATCACCTCACCCTCGCCGAGAGCGCGCTGCTCGTCGGCATGGTCAAAGGTCCCGCCGTCTACGATCCCTACCGCCACCCGCAGCGCGCGCTCGAGCGGCGCAACCTCGTCCTGCGCGAGACGCGCGAGCGCGGCGCGATCACGATGCAGGATTACGCCGCGGCGCGCGCGGCGCCGCTCGGCGTGAACGCGCGCAACGCGATGGGCACCTCGCCCCACCCGGCGTTCCTCGAGCTCGTGCACCGGCAGCTGCGGCGCGAGTACGACGAGAACGATCTGCGCTCCGAAGGCCTGCGTATCTTCACCACGCTCGACCCGCGCGTGCAAGGGAAGGCCGAGGCGGTGCTCGCGCGGCGTCTCGCGCAGTTCGACAAGGAGAAGCGCTTCGGCGCGCCCGGCCTCGAGGGCGCGGTCGTCGTCACCGACAGTCAGACCGGCGAGGTCGAGGCGCTGGTCGGCGGGCGCGACGTGAAATTCCGCGGCTTCAACCGCGCGCTCGACGCCGCGCGCCCGGTCGGCTCGCTGCTCAAGCCCGCGATCTACCTCACCGCTCTCTCCGAGCCGTCGCGCTACACGCTGGTCACGCGCCTCGACGACAACCCGTTCGTGTGGAAGAGCGCCGGCGCGCCCGACTGGGAGCCGGCGAACTACGACAGGAAGTTCCACGGCGAGGTGCCGCTTCGCACCGCGCTCGCGCAGTCCTACAACGTCGCCACCGCGCGCCTGGGGACCGATCTCGGGCTCGACCGCGTCTTCGGCACCATCAAGCGTCTCGGCATCGAGCGCGAGATGAAGCCCTACGCGTCGACGCTGCTCGGCGCGATCGACCTCTCGCCGTTCGAGGTCGCGCAGATGTATCAGACCATCGCGAGCGGCGGCTTCCGCACCCCGCTGCGCGCGATCCGCGAGGTCACCACGCAGGACGGCAAGCCGCTCAAGCGCTACGCCATCGCGGTCGAGCCCGCGTTCCCGCCCGAGCCCATGTACCTCATCACCGCGGCGATGCAGGGCGTCGTGCGCGAAGGCACGGGCCAGGCGCTCAAGAACTGGATACCGCCCGACACCGCGGTCGCCGGCAAGACCGGCACCACCGACGAGCAGCGCGACGCCTGGTTCGCGGGATTCACCGGCGACCGGCTGGCCGTCGTCTGGGTCGGCTACGACGACAACCGCGCGGCGCACCTCTCGGGCGCCGCCAGCGCGCTGCCCGTGTGGGGCGAGATGATGGCGGCGCTCGGAAGCGAGCCGCTCGCGCTGCCCAAGCCCGACGGCATCGAGCAGGTCCTGATCGACCCGGCCAGCGGGCTGCGCGCCGACGGCGGCTGCCCGGGCGCGACCGAGCTGCCCTTCGTCCAGGGATCGGCGCCGGCCGAGCGCGCGCCGTGCGCCACCTCGGTCGGCATCGTCGTCGAGCAGGTCAAGCAGCGCGCGAAGAGCTGGCTCGAGCGGCTGTTCGGAAGATAGGCGCAGAATAGCGGTCCAATGAGATTCCTCGCTGCTCTGGCGGCGCTGCTGCTCGCCGGCTGCGCCGCCGTCGCTCCGTCACCGGCGCCGTCGCCGGCCCCCGCGCCGACGGCGCCCCCGCCGGCCGCGCGCACCGAGAACCCCGCGGTCGCGGGGCTCCTCGACGCCGCGCGCGCCGATGTCGCTTCCGGGCGGCTGGTCAACGCCGCGGCGTCGCTCGAGCGCGCGCTGCGTATCGAGCCGCGCAACCCGCGCCTGTGGGCCGAGCTCGCGCGCGTGCGCTTCAAGCAGGGCGACTACGCCCAGGCCGAGAGCACCGCGCGGCGCTCCAACTCCTGGGCCGGATCGGACAGCGCGCTGCGCGCGGAGAACTGGCGCCTCATCGCCCAGTCGCGCGAGGCGCGCGGCGACGGCGAGGGCGCGAGAACCGCGCTCGAGCAGGCCGAGCGCCAGCGCTAGGCGAAAAAAAGCCGCGCGGTCGCGCGGCTTTTCGCCCGGGTCGTCTCAGCGTGCGCGCAGCGCGACGTGGCGATACTCGAGCGGCCGGGCGATCGACTTGGTATCGGCCGCGCGAGCGAGCACGTGGGCGGGGATCTCGATACGGTGGCCCTCCGGATCGACGAACTGCGCCGGCTCGCCGCGCCCGAGGACGCGCGTCCTGCTCAGTTCCCACCAGTCTCCGGGATAGGCGACCGCGACCCCGCGGCCGTCGGCGAGCTTGTAGACGCGCAGCGCGTCCCAGCGGGTTTCGCCCGCGTGGGCGAGGACACAAGCGAGCGTCACGGCGGCGGCGGACAACGACAGCATCAAGCGCTTCATGGGAGGCTCTCCTTTTTGGTGCCGGAGCGGTATCGGCGGGGGGCGCCGCCGCTCGTGACCAGTATAGGAAGACCCCGGGGATGGCCGAGCCGTAGGAGTTGGCACTGCGCGCGCGGTCGCGCGTTTTCCGGACGAAAAATTACGCAGCGCCGCCCCACTGTCGCATGGCGGCGACACCCCGGTCTCGTCAGCGGCCCGCGAGCTGCGCGCTCAGCGCGCTTCCCTGCGCTTGAACGTCCAGTACAGCACGAATATGAGGAAAAAGCCCAGCACCGTCCCGGAAGGAACCTTCTGCAGCAAGTCCACCGTGTTGCCGGCCACCGAGGCAATGAAGCCCCCGGCGTCCTTCCCGAGGATGAGGCTGAGGAGCACGCACAGGACGACCAGCATGAACGCGAGCTCGACCACGAGCCAGCCGATCTTGGTGATTCTCTGGATCATCGGGTTGGCGGCGGGGCGGGACACGCCCGCCCGCGCCGCGCCGCTACGCGAGAGACCTATTGGAGAACAGCCAGACGATGATGCCGAGGGTGATCAGCCCGACGAGGCCGTTCGCGCCCAGATCCTTGATCAGCGCGGTGATGTTGCCGACCACGGTTCCGAAGAACGGCAGACTACCCCCAACCAGCAGGGCTGCCACGATCGCAAGGGCCAGCAACATCAGCCCCACGTCCGTGAGCGCGCCGATCCAGGCCTTGATGCTTTCGATCATCTTCATGAAGCCCCCCTTTGGGTGAGATCCAACGCCGCGTGCACCATGAGAGTGCGGCGCGGCTATGGTATAGCAAGCCGGGCGCGATTTCAACGCCCTGCCCACTATATCTTGGGCAGACCGCGCCTCGGGCTACAATGTCTTGTATAAGGGCCGATCAACTGCGCGGCGTGGCCTGGCGCCTCCGGCGCCCGCCGCCCGAGGCGTTCGCGCGCTCGGCCTCGATCTTCTCGTCGGTCTTGCCGATCCGGGCTTCCTCGGCCTGGTCCAGGCCGCCGCCCAGTCCCGCCTCGCCCGGCGTCGCCACGCGGTCGGTGTCGCGGTCCCCGGAAGGCCGCGCGCTCGGCTCCTTGCCGGCGGCATAGCGCACTCCGGTCCCCGACCGGTCGCTGTTCTCGTCCATGCCGAGGTCGCCGATGCTCGCGCCGGCGTCCGCCACGTCGTCACGGCCGGCCTCCGTGTCCTCGTTCGTGCCGCGGTCCAGGTTCACGCGGTCGTCGTCGATCAGGCCCGGGCCCGCCATGTCGGAGCCGGAGTCCGAGCTGTCGCTGGGGCCAAGCGCGGCGGTGTCGTGCCCCTTCTGCGTCTTGCGCTTGTCGCGCGGGTTCTCGGGAAGGTTGTCGGGATCGAGCGTGCTGCCGGCCATGGGATCCTCCGTCGCTGCTGATTGGATCGATATTGGCAACATCCGTACCATGCGGGATGCGCGCGCGGCGCCCGGCCCGGCGCGGCCGGTAATTTGTACCGGCACGCGCCGCCGCCGTTGCAGCTTTTACAAGGAGCGATCGATGGCCCTGAAGCGACCCAAAGGCTCCCCGGGCACGCTGGTCGTGCTCGAGCACGACTCGCGCGTGCTGCGCGGGAATCCGCTCGGCGACCCCCACGTGCGCCGGCTCGGCGTCTGGCTGCCGCCGCACTACGACGACGGCACGCGCCGGCGCTTTCCGGTGCTCTACGACCTCGTGGGCTTCACCGGCTCGGGCCTCGCGCACGCGAACTGGAAGCCGTTCGGCGACAACGTTCCCGAGCGCGTCGCGCGGCTGATCCGCGAGGAGCGGATGGGGCCCGCGATCGTCGTCTTTCCCGATTGCTTCACCGCGCTCGGCGGCAACCAGTACGTGAACTCGAGCGCGATCGGCGACTACGCCGACTATCTCACGCGCGAGATCGTGCCCTTCGTCGACCGCGAATTCCGCACGCTCGCGTCGCGCGAGCACCGCGGCTGCTTCGGCAAATCGTCGGGCGGCTACGGGGCGATCGTGCACGCCATGAGATACGCGCGCACCTGGGGCGCGATCGCGAACCATTCCGGCGACGCCTACTTCGAGTTCGTCTACGGCCACGACTGGCCGAACACGCTCGACGAGCTCGCCAAGCACCGGGTACCGCGCCGGCGCGAGGGCCGCTACGACGCGCTGCGCGAATCCCGCCGCAAGGGACTCGCCGTCGGCGAGGACGACGGCCGCATCCGACGCTTCCTCGCGCACGTGTGGAAGCAGGAGAAGCTCTCCGGCAAGGAGGGGCACTGCATCATGAACCTGTGCATGGCCGCCACCTACGACGCGGATCCGCGCGCCCCGAACGGCTTCCGCGTGCCGTTCAACCTGGAATCGGGCGAGCCGGTCCCCGGGCGCTGGTCGGGCTGGCGCCGGCACGATCCCGTGAACCTCGTCGAGCGCCATCGCGCGAGCCTGCGGACGCTGCGCGGCATCTACCTGGATTGCGGCTGGCGCGACCAGTACCACATCCACTACGGCATGCGCATCCTCTCCGCGCGGCTCGCGCGCGCCGGCATCCGCCACACCTACGAGGAATTCGACGACGACCACTCGGACATCGACTACCGCATGGACGTGAGCCTGCCGTTCCTGTACCGGGCGCTCGCGCCCTAGCGTGACAAACGCCGCGTCCGCGCGGCCGGCCGCGGAGTAGACTTCCGGCGTCATGATCCAGGCCACCGCAGCCGCCGCGCCACGCAAGCTGCTCGCGCGCCCCGAGCGTTGGGGCTTCTCGCTCTCCGATCCTGCGGGTGCGACGCCGCTCGAGTTCCCCCGGCGCGGCGCGGGGCTCGCGGCGGCCATCGTCGCCGTCATGTTCGTCGTCTTCGCCGGCGCGCTCGTGACCGTCGCCTCGGGGCTGGACTCGCACCCGGGGAGCAGTCTCGGCGCTCTCGTGTCGACCCTGTTCCGGCTGTTCTGGCTGCTCGGCTGGTCGCTCGGCGTCCTGGCGCTCGGCGCGCTGACCGTGCTCCTGTGCTTTTACCGCCCGGCGACGTGGCTGTCCGGCGGAGCGCTGATCGACGCGCCGCGGATCGGTCCGCTGCGCATGATCGCCGAGTACGATCTCGCGCGCCTGCGCAACGTGCGCGCCGACCCCGAAGGCGACAACGCGCGCGTTCGCTTCGACTACGGCGAAGGCACGCGCACGCTCGGCGGGGCGATGCCGCGCGCCGACGCGGAGCGCCTCGTCGCCGCGATACGCGGCGCGATGCCCGCTTCGGCGGTGGCCGAGCCGGCCGAGCCCGCGGCCCCGAGCGCGCCGGCCCGCGCCGCCGCGCCGCCCGCGGAGCCGTCGCGGCCGCTGCCCGCCGTGTCGACCTTCGCGCTGGTACTCGCGAACCTGCTGCCTGTGCTCGGCGTGCTGCTCGGCGGCTGGCGCCTCGAGCAGGTCATGCTGCTTTTCTGGGCGGAGAGCGCGATGATCGCGTTCTACACCGTGCTGAAGATGATCGTCGTCGGCCGCTGGCTCGCGATCGTCGCCGTGCCGTTCTTCGTGGCGCACTTCGGCGCCTTCATGGCGATCCATTTCCTGTTCATCTACGAGCTGTTCGTGCGCGGACCGCGCCACACGGGGCCCGAGCCGCGCGCGCTCGAGGCGATAGCGGGCGCGCTCGGGCCGCTCTGGCCGGCGCTGCTCGCGCTGTTCCTCAGCCACGGCGTGTCGTTCGCGCTCGACTTCTTCGGCCGCGGGGAGCGCCGCGGCGCGAAGCTATCGATCCTGATGAACGCGCCCTACAAGCGCGTGGTGGTGATGCAGCTGACGCTGATCGCGGGCGGGGGGCTGCTGCTCGCGCTGCAGACGCCGGTGCCCGCGCTCGCGCTGCTGGTCGCGCTGAAGATCGCGGCCGACCTTTGGGCGCACCGCAGCGAGCGCACGGCCGCGGCGCCTCGCCCCGCCTGACGCCGGCTCAGCGGCCGGTGGCCTGGCCGAGCCGCTCGGCGACCGAGGTCTCGAGGGACGCCTCGCCCGCCGCGGCGATCTTTCCCGCCTCCATCATGTGCTTGAACGCGACCAGGTCGGCGCTCGCCTGCCGCTCGGGCCGGCGGCCGAAGAGCTTCGCGACCTTGGCGCCGAGAGCGCCGCGCGGCGGCCGGTAGCCCAGCTCGACGCGCACCAGCGTCGCGCCGCCGTCGCCGACCGGCTCGAAGATGACCGCGCCCCAGTTGTCCAGACCCGAGCCGTCGACCGAGCGCCATGCGATCAGCTCGTTCGGCCGCTCGTCAATGATCTGCGAGACCCATTCGACCGTGGTCTTCAGCGGCCCCCGCGCCACCCAGTGCCAGCGGTTGTCGCCGATCGCCCGCACCGACTCCAAGTGGCGCATGAACAGAGGCAGGGTCTCGAACTTGCGCCAGAACGCGTAGAGCCGCTCGCGCGGGCACTCGACCACGACCGCCGGCCGCACGTGCACGTCGCGGTCGCGCGCGCGGTCGAGCAGCGCGCCGTAGAGCACGTCGAGCGCGGTGACGCCCGCCGCGGCCGCGACGGTAGCAGCCACCCGCTCCCGGTTCGCCGAGCGCGAGCTGTACGCGAGACCGAGCAGGACGAGGTCCATGAGATCGCCGGTCGCGCGCGCCTCGATCCAGGGCCCCGGCTCTCGCTGCACCAGGATGCCGGCGCCGCTCGCGATCTCGCGCAGCCCGACGAGCCGCACCAGCCATGCCGGCGCCTCGATGCCGATCGAGCGGCCGAAGGCCCGCGGAGCGAGCACCTGCACTGCGCCGAGACCGATGCCGAACCATCCGAGTGCGCGCGGGAGCGTGTCGTCCTGCATGTGATCCTCCGATGACGATTCTGACGCCGGCGGCGCGCACGGGTTCCTTCGGGCCCGTTAAACAAGCCCAAAGGCCTCCTGGATACCTTCCATTACCGCGGCTCGATGGCAAGCATCGGCATGGGTCGCGGGACGGCAAGGGTGCCCGCCTCCCGGCCCAATCCGGCGCCTAGGCAAAAGGGGGTGCAGGCGGAGTATGAACACGAATTCGGAGGCCTGATTGCTCGCATTCAGCAAACGCAATAAGTTCACCGAGGGCCAGCTGCGCAGCGTCACGAAGCTGGTGACGTGGCGCGTGATGGTGACGCTGACCAACTTCGCCGGTGGACTCATCACCACGGGCGACTGGCGCGTCGGTCTCGGCGTGGCGGGATTCGCGCTCGTCGTGAACAGCACGCTGTACTGGTTCCACGAGCGAGCCTGGAACGGCGTGCCCTGGAACAAGCGCGCGGCCGAGGCTTGAGGCAGAACCCGAAGTTGTAGCTTGCGGCGGGCCCGGTCTCCGGATCGGGCCCGTTTTTTGTGGGATGCCGGGGCACCGCTCGCCGCCGACGCATGGACTGGAAGGCCCGTCCGAAGGAAAATAGCGGGCTTTCATCCATCCCGAAGGAATGCGCTTTGGAAAAAGTAATGGCCGCCGTCCGGACCGGCCCGAGCAAGACCGAGTTCCGCGAATACCCGATGCCGGACATCCCCGAGGACAGCGCGCTCATGAAGATGGAGGTCGCCGGCATCTGCGGCACCGATGTCAAGCTCTACGCGCACCCGCCGTCCGACGCGCCCGTGATCATGGGACACGAGAACATCGGCGTCATCGCCAAGGCGGGCCGCGAGTTCACGCGGCGCAAGGGCTTCAAGGAAGGCGATCTGGTCTTCGTCGAGCACTACGTCATGTGCGGCAAGTGCGAGTGGTGCCACCTCGGGCAATACCGCCACTGCGAGAACACCGACTGGCGCAAGAACCCGGACGCGATCCGCTACGGCTACACGTCGGCCGCGAAGGCGCCGCACCTCTGGGGCGGCTTCGCGCAGTACGTCTACCTGCCGTGGAACGCGGTGGTGCACCACGTGCCGAAGAGCGTCACGCCCGAGCTCGCGGGCCTGGTCACGCCGATGGCGAACGGCGTCGAGTGGTCGCTGTTCGACGGCGGCGTCGGCTACGACTCGAGCGTGTTGATCCAGGGGCCGGGACAGCAGGGCCTGTCGCAGACCGTGATCTGCAAGCAGGCGGGCGCGTCGCTCATCATCGTGACGGGCACTTCGAAGGACGCGGCGCGCATGAAGGTCGCGAAGGAGCTCGGCGCCGACTACGTCATCGACGTGCAGAAAGAGGACCCGCTCGCGCGCATCATGGAGATCACCGGCGGGAAAGGCGTCGACGTGGCGCTGGACTGCACCGCGGGGGCGGGGACGATTCCCATCCTGCTAGGGGTCGAGGCGCTGAAGCGCAAGGCCGGGACCATCGTCGTCCAGGGCGAGCTGAAGGAGTTTCCCAACTTCCCGCTCGAGCGCGTCACCGTGAAGGCGATCACGATGAAGAGCGCGCGCGGCCACAGCTACAAGGCCTGCGAGCTGGCGCTGGCGCAGCTCGCGTCGAAGCGCTTTCCGCTCGAGAAGATCACCACGCACCGCTTCGGCCTCAAGGACGTCGACCTCGCGATCCGCTCGGTCGGCGGCAAAGGCGCGCCGGACGTGATCCACGCCTCGCTCATGCCCTGGCTGTGACGGGGCGTCAGGGCGCGGCCAGCGCCTTGCGCTGATAGAGCCCGGGGTTCGCCACCCGGATGGATTCGCACGCGGCCGGGTCGGCGAGCTCGATCGCGATGCCGACCGGGCGCTCGAGCAGCGCCCAGCGCGGATAGGCGTCGAGCGGAACGATCAGCGTGCCGTCCTCCGCGGCGAAGCTCGCGCTCGCCGCCTCGCTGCGCGAGGCGCCTTCGCCCCACCAGTGCACGGTCAGACGCGGCTCGCCGCGCCGGCCGGCGCACGAGAAATCGAACCGCAGCAACCCCGCGTCCCGGCCGGACACTCGCAGCCGCGAAAGATCCGCGACCACGCCGCCGCGCGCGTTCGGCGCCGGCTCGAGCAGCGCGACGCGCTGCATCCGGTCCGAAAGGGTCGCTTCCGAGCGTCCCCACGCCACCGGGATTTTGCGCAAGTCGCGCACGGCGAAGGCCTTGTCGAGGAGCGCGAGCTCGCCCTCGGTGCGTGGCACCGCCCCGGCGTCCAGCAAGCCGATGACGAACCCGTTCTCCGTCGCGGGCACGTAGCGCTCCAGCACGAAGCGGAACAGAACCGGATCGCGCAGCGCGACGCTGCCCCCGTCGTGCATCACGTTGTCGGCCTCGAGCAGCGCGAGCCGCGGCGGACGGCGCGACAGCGCCGCGACGGCGCGCCGCTGCTGCGCCACCGCGACCATGTTGACCGGCGCCGACACGTCGGTCGGCGGCAGGCGCCCGGTGTAGAAATACTGGGCGTTGCGGTTGCTGAGGTCGAGATACGACTCGCCGTCGGCTAGGTGCGCGGCAAGCGTCCGCTGGAGCGCGACGATCTGCCTCCAATGGTCGCTGCGCACGTTCGCCACGCCGACATTCGGAAGCCCGGCGCTGCGCGCGTCGACGAGCCGCGCCGTGCGGACGTCGGACGACACCGCCGAGGCGAGCGACGAGATCGACACCTTGCCTTCGGTGAGCGCGCCGGCGAACGCCGCGATGCAGACCAGCATCGCGGCGCGCGCCCCGGGCGCGGCTCCGCGCCACAGCGCGATCGGCAGCAGCACCGCCCACGCGAACAGCGATACCGTTCCGGCCCTCGACAGATCGCCCGGGTCGATGCGGCCCATCGAATACGGGATCACGAGGAGCAGGAACAGCGACGCGACCACCATCGGCAGGACCCGGCTCGAATCCGCCCCGGTGCTCCGCGCGCGCAGCGCGGCGAACACGGTCACGAGCACGACGCCGATCCAGGACATGCGGGCGATCTCGAAAATCAGCCCGGCCCTGCCCTCGGAGCGCCAGCTCTCGTGCCAGGGAATCCCCCACGCGACCTGATTGATCGGCCCGTTCTCGACGACGTAGCGCAGCGCCCCGGCCAGCATCCCCCCGATGGGCGTCGCCGCCGCGAGCAAGGCGATCGCGGCCGCGACCGCGCCGAGGCCCACGAAGGCCGCGCGACCGCGCACCCTGGCGAGGCACCACGCGGCCACCGGGGCGCTCGCGGCGAGCGCGAGTCCTCCCTGCGCCGGCTCGCCGAGGATGACGATCGGGGCGGTCGCGAGCCAGAGCGCGAGCCAGCGCCCGGGACGCTCGCGCGCGAGCGCGCCCCCGATCCACAGGCAGAAGAACGGCACGAGGAAGAGCCATCCGGAATTTCCCGCGAGCATCAATGCCGACAGGACCGCGACCGCGAGGCTTCCGGTGCCGGCGTAGACGCACAGGTACGCCGCGAGTCCCAGCATCGCCGCGGCGAGGCGGGCGGCCTCGCCCATGCTCGCCGCCGTGCCGTCGTAGAACAGCCTCGAGACGAGCGCCGCGAGATCGTCCCCGACGAGGCCGTGCGCGGGAAGGTAGCCGACGTACGGCACGATGCCGTTCACGTACGCCCAGGCCCCCAGCACCGACTCGCCGAAGTGATAGTCGTCGGGCGACACGTTGGGCGGCACGGTCGTCCCCAGCCGGATCGCGACGACCAGCGCGAACAGCGCCACCGGAGAGACGAGCCGCTCGAGCGCGCCCGACGTGGTGGTGCTCGCGGCGTACCGGCGTCCGAGGTCGATCCACCCCCACGCCATCAACGCGCCGACCACGACGCCGAGCGCCGGCGTGGTCGCGTAATGCGCCGCGACGCCGTCTTCCGTCGTGATCCGCGCCGGGACGAGCGTCAGGAACAACAGCGGCAGGCCGGCCTGCGCCCAGAGCAGCAGCGCCGGGAGCGCCGAAGCCAGCCGGCCGGGACGGCGCGAGGCGGCGGCGCCCAGCGCACCGAGGCCGAGCAGCGCGCACGCCGACGTCGCGACCGCGTACAGCGCAGGGTCCCACCACCCGGCGGTCCGGCCCAGGACCAGGGCCAGCTCCCCCGGGACAAGCGCGAGCAGGAGCACCGCGTAAGCCGCGAGCCCCGGCGCCGCAGCCGGCGCCGCGCCACGCCGCCCGAGCCCGGAAACCGCGATGACGGCAAGCGAGCCGAACGCCGACGCGAGGACCCAGTGCGCGTCGGCCGTCGAAGCCGAAAGCAGGCCGCCGAGCGCCGCCACGACCGGGAGCGACCAGAGGACGAGCTCGCGCGCGAGGCCCGGATGCTCGTGGCCGGCTTCCGCAGCCCGCGGCAGCAGCTTCGCGAGCGCGCGCCACGCGACGAGAGCCACCATCGCGAACACGACCGCGCCGATGATCGCCCGGTGCGGCCAGATCTCGCCGCGCCGGACCATGCGCCCGGACGCGAAATCGGCGAGGTCGTATGCCGCCATCGCCTTGAGGACGACGAGAGCGGCAGCGAACGCCAGCCCGAACGACGTCACCAGCATCGCCAGCTTGCGCAGCTCCTGCGCTCCGGACGCGTCGTCGTCCGCGCGCCAGGTGCGCGTCAGCGCGCATCCGCCGGCGTAGACGAGCACCAGCATTGCGACCAGGATCGGCGGCGCGATAAGGTCCTGCAGCTTGGTCTCCGCGCGCCAGCTCAGGTGGCCGACGATGAACTCCGGATACGGCTGGGCCAGGTTCAGGCTCAGCGTCCCGGCGAGCGCCGCGAAGCCGAGCACGGCGGCCAGGACGACGACGGCGGTCCGCGCCGTCACGCCGGATCGAACGCGCCGAAGCATGCGAGCAGCAGGATCTTGAAGAGTTTCGCGTTGCCTCGGATCGCGCCGATCTTCGTCGGCGTCGGGCCCGTCGCCGGATAGCGGCGCACCGTCGGCAGCTCGATGCAGCGATACCCGAGCCTCGGTGCGCGCACCGACAGGTACGCGAGCAGCTCGTAGGTGTCGAAGACGTCGCGGAAGACGGCGATGCGGGAATCAGTCAGCAGCCGCCGGCTGTAGGCGCGGAAGCCCTGGGTGGTATCGGTCCAGCGGAAACCCGAGAACCAGCTGAGCAGCGGCGCGTGCACCGCGCGGATCGCCAGGTCGCGCGCGCGCGGCGTGTTCTCGCCCCGCCCCCCCGGAACGTAGCGCGACGCCTGCACGAAGTCGACGCCCTCGCGCAGCGCCCCGATGAAGCGCGGGATCGCCTCGGGATCGTCCTTGTCGTTGCCGTCGATGGTCACCACGCCTTCGTAGCCGTGATCGAGGGCGAACGCGTAGGCGCAACGCAGCTGCGCGCTCAGGCCCCCGCGGTCCCGCTTCACGAGCAGGCCGCGGACGCCGCAGCGCCGGAGCAGCTCGAGGCCGAGCGACCCGTCGGTGCTGCCGCCGTCGACGATGACGACGTCGGCCCCGTCTTCGATGCGCAGCGCCGCGATGCGCCCGAGCAGGCGTCCGATGCGCTCGCCTTCGTTGATCACCGGTATGACCACGCACCACGGCTGGCGCCGGCCGAGCCAGAGCGGCGTGTCGAACGCGGGCACTTGCCGCTGCGCGCGCGGACGGCGATCGGACGCGGGCTCCATGCGGGCCTCTAGCGATACTCGCGGATCGCGAGGATGACCGCGCGCTCGATGGCGCCGAGCCTCGCTTCCCCGGGCGCCGTCAGCATCTCGATGCAGACCACGGAGTCCGGAAGCACCCCGCGCAGCGCGCGCGCGACCGCCGCGTGATCCGCGCCGCCTTCCCCGAGAGGCGCCAGGCCCGGCTCGCTCGCGTGCACGTGCCCGATCAGGGGCGCGCTGCGGGCGAGGACCGCCTCCGGATCCTCGCCGTTGACGGCGATCGTGCCGGTGTCGAGCTGCATCCGGATCGCGGGATGCGCGGTCCGCTCGACGATCTCGGCGGCCTCGGCGCTGCCCGTCATGAAATTGCAGCCGTAGCGCGCGGGATTGGGCTCCAGGCATATCGCCACGCCGTGCGCGAGCGCAACGTCGCCGAGCCGCCGGAAGAAGTCGACCGCAGCCGCGGCAGCCTCCTCCTCGGAAAGCCCGCCGCGGTCGCGGTTCTTCGGCGACCCGAACACGAGACAGGGCGCGCCGAGGCCGGACGCGATCCGGCACACGTGCCCGAGGTGCGCGAGCATGGCGCGCTGCACGTCGGCGGCGCCGAAGAGGTTCAGCCCCGTCGTCCCGAACAGCAGCGACTGCATCCCCGTGATGGCGAAGCCGCGATCCGCCCACCAGCCGCGCACGCGCGCGACGTCGGCCGCCGATGCGGCGGCCGGATCGGGGAAGTACTTGCCCGGCGCGATGTCGACGGCGTCGATGCCGTGGCGGCCGAGCAGATCGGCCGCCGCACGGTCCTCGGCGCGATCCCAGGCGATGTTGGAGACCGCGAGCCTCACGGGCGCTGGGTCCGCGGCTCGGACTGGACGTAGGCGCGGATCGCCCGGACGGTGTCGCGCTTGTCGTATTGGTACGCGCCGCTTCCGCCGAACGGCGCGGCATGGCGCGTGCGCATGTCGTAGGTCGGCACGGCTCCGCCGAGCGTCTGCTCGAACCGCATGCCGAAGCCCTCCGCCGCGACCTCGGCCATGGCGATCGGCTCG
>Ga0070741_10008338_pt1 | contig 20871 bp, 21 predicted proteins | sample Coa_R1_4_FD_66440 | JGI IMG/M metagenome (GOLD analysis project Ga0070741, IMG submission 66440) | Surface soil microbial communities from Centralia Pennsylvania, which are recovering from an underground coalmine fire - Coalmine... | ecosystem: Environmental > Terrestrial > Soil > Unclassified ...
CCCTCGCGACGCCATTGCGCGCCGTGCGCATGCACCGGGCCCGCGTTCGAGCCGGGCGCGAGGCGCGAGGTATCGGCGCAGCTGTCGGGCGTTAGCCGGCGAGGCGCAGCGCCAGCTCGTCGGCCGCCGCTATCGCCTCAGAGTGAGGCGCGCGAGGATGCACGCGCGGCAGCCTCGACGACCACGCCGGCGCCGTCTGCCGCGTCTCGCCGAACACTTGGCGCCATTGCCCGGTCTTCGCGTCGAAGATGGACATATAGCCGCCGGGCGCGACCTCCCACGGCTCGGTCGTCGTGCCCTTCTGGCTCGTCGGCCGGTAGCCGGTCAGCTCCCACCACGACGGCAGCGCAAAGTCAGCGACGCGCGTGCCGTGGCCGTCGCCGACGTCATAGTCGCCGCCCTGCTGAGCGTCGCACGCCTCGACGATGTAATAGTCGGTCGAGCTGCCCTTGCGCACCATGCGCGGGCGCATCGGGTCGACGAACGGGTCGACGAGCATTTCGAGCAGCTCGTGCGAGCAGACGGCCGAGACCTGCTCGCCGTCCTGCTGCGTGTCTACGGCGAACACGTCGGCGAAGGGAATCTTTGTGCCGGCGACGTCGTCGTGATAGCCAAGCGCGCCGGCCTGGTCAGAATGGTCGAGCACGTTCAGCACCCACGCGCCCGCCGGCGGCTTTGAGCCTTTGTCGAGCAGGCCGACCGTGCCGGCCGGCGCGAGCCCGCGTTTGACCCAGCCCGAGCGATTGAAGTCTCGGCTCAGCTGAAGGTTCAGCGCGGCCGCGATCGTGGTGACGTCGGCGTCGGTCACGACGGTCGACTGATTGGAGATAACCACTAGCTGAGGCTGGGGTGTCATGTTCGCCTTTCGGGTTTGCTCTGCCAATAGTGCCGAGGCGCGTCACGGCGCGCTCTCAGCGCGTCCCAGCGGTCGGCGAGCCATGCGGCCGCCCGGCGCCGGTAAAACGGTCGAGAGAACAGCGGCACGCGCCACGGGCGCGCTCTGGTCATGCCGCCTTGGCGCGCTGCGCCATCTGCTTGAGCATTTCAGAATGCACGAGCATCAGGTTCGTTTGCAGCTGCGCGGCGACGACGCGGTCGTCGATCACCACGAGGGAATTGTTCTGCCATTCCTCGCCCGAGGTCGACTCGTTCATTGAGCCGTCGAGCACATAGCGGCAGTCAATCACCCATTGCTTTAGATGCGAGATCGCCGACTTGACGCTCGACGTGCCGACCGCGACCGTGCGCATCACCGCGTCGTCGGCGTCGCCGATCGCGACCGACGTGCCGCCGGCGTCGGCGTGCATGTGTGAGAGAACCTCCTGCTCGTGTTTGCCGGCGAACTGCGAGCGATCGAGCGAGAGCATCGCCAAAAAGTCAGGTTGCTGACACTTCGCCGAATAGATGGGCCCCAGCTCGTCGTCGTCCCAGCCGTACATGCCGCCGACGAGCGAGCGCCGCGCGGCTTTGAGCAGGTAGACCAGCGCGCCGTGGCCGTCGTGGCGCGGCGAGGTCAGCACGCGAATGTGCGGCGGATAGTCGTCGTCGAAACCGCCGCCGCGCGTGAACTGGGCGAGCCCGTCGAGCAGCGAGCCGCTCGACGGTGCGTCGGCCGCGCCGGCGGTCATCCGGTCGCCCCGAACAGCGGGCCCGCGTCGCAGTGCACGCCTCTGATCTCCCAGTCGCCGGCGTGCGAGCCGTGCAGCGGCATATACAGCTGGGCGCCGAGCCGGTCGCAGCCCTTGGGGAACTTGGGCAGCTTGACGTCGCGCTTGCGATGCCAGACGTGCCACGCGCCCGTTTTGAGATTGACGCTTGCGCCGAACGGCAGCGGCGATTTGACCGGCCACCACGTTTTCGCGCCGGCCTGACCGCTGATCGGCGGCGAGGTCGCCTTCTCGCCCTTGATTCGGAAAACCTGCGACTTGCCGAACTGCACTTCGGCGGCGACGCCGTGCGGATAGCCGCGCGAGCCCTTGACGCTGCCCTTGCGACCGATAGCGCCCCAGCTCCAATTAGTCAGCGAGAACGCGCCGGCGACGTTCGCCGTGCCCGTCAGGCGCGGCTTAGACGGCGTGGTCTTGTAGGGCACTTGCCCAAAGTATTTGCAGAGGCTCTTGTCATTGTCGAACGTCGAGCCATTGAGGTATTGATAGATGCACGCGTGCGGCGACAGCTGGCCGCCTGACCACGCATAGGTTTGGTGCAGCGAGTGCGACGGATAGCCGGCCGCCCATGCGCCCTGAATGACCTGATAAGAGCCATAGACGCCGGTGCGATCCTTGCCTAGCACTGACGCGACGCCCTGAAAGTAGGGCGCGACCGACGGCCAAGTGACGTCTTCGTCGACCGAGAACGTGATCGGCGCGGTCGAGCCGCCGGGGAGCTGCGCGGCGAGCAGCTTGGCCTCGCGCGCGTCGCGCTGCCCCTCGGCGTACCCCTCGCTCGCGTCGCAGCAGCCCCACTCCCAATTGAGATTTGTCTTTATGCCCTCGCCGTGTAGGCCATTCCACTCGGCCAGCGTCCAGTCTTTCGACGGGGCATAAGACAGGTAGCTAAAGACAAAGTGAGCGCCGAGCGCCTTGGCCTCGGCCGGCGAGATCGTGTCAAATGCCATATCTATGCCGTACCACGGCGCCGTGGCGGCGAACGGCGAGAGGCTCAGCGCCGACAGCGGGGGCGGCTGATTCGCCAGCGAGCAGTTTTGCGTCTGATTCTGCGGTGAGCACAGATGACCGCCGATCGAGCTGGGCAGCGCGCCCTTCGGCGCGACCATGCTCGTGTGCGGGTTTACGTGCGGCGCAGTCGACGTGACGGTCTTCGTGACCGTTTTCGTGCCGCCGCAGCCGGCGAGCGCGAGCGCGGCGAGCAGGATGGCGAAAGCTAGTTTGCGCATGCTCAGACCTGATCCGGCGGGATGGCGCCCTGCGGGCCCTGCGGCGCGCTAGGCGGCGTGACGGCGCTTGGCGTGTTCGAGGCCGGATCGACGAGGCCGGGGCCCGTGGCCGAGAACGTTGCGCCCCCTCCGGTGCCGGTGTTGCCGACCGGCGCAGGCGCCGGCGCCTGCTTTAGCGCCAGCGCGAGCGGCGTCTCGGCACCAGACGTCGCGAAACCGAGGCCGGCAAGAAACGTCAAAACCGCCGGCCCTATCCAGTAAAACGGCGAGCCGTGCGGAATCTCGGCGCAGCCGAGCGCGCCGGCCGCCATCGCGGCAGAGATCACGGCCGCGACGGGCGCCGGCAGGTGCAGCCGCGCGGCGAACGTGGCGCCGTCAGACGGCTTTATGCCGATGCCGGCAAGGAAGACGAGACCGACGAGGATCAGCGTCGACCAAGGCCGAGCGATTCCGAACGTCGTCTGATTGAGGATTTGCAGCGCGACGGCGATTGCGTCGAGCGTCAGCGCGAGCCAGAGCGGCAGGCGAAACGGTGCGAGTGCGAGCGGCGGCCGCTTGGCCGGCTGGCTCGTGGGTGAAGTTGTGCTCATGCGGGGCAGCCTAGCGCGACGCTGAGACGCGTTCTAAGCCGTTCCGCCGGCGCCGATCGCGCGTGCGACCTATCCTGCGTCTGGCACTCGCGCAGCCCCAGAGGCGCCAGCACGGCGCGCGAGGCGCCCCACATCGCGGGCGCCCCTATTGCTTGCGCTCGGCTCTGGCGCTGAGCACGGCCGTCAGCTCGTCTACCGAGCCATATCGCAGGCCGACGGTTAGCTGCGCCTGACGCGGCCCGTGGTCATAGATGACGCCCGAGACGCTGCCAAGCGCCCCGAGCTTGCCGTCGGCCGGATCGACGCGATCGGCGAAGCGTGCCAGCTCGCTCGCGTGCGAAAGCAGCGCGACCGCCGGCAGACTCGCGCCCGTCTGCGCGTCATGCGCGCCGCCGTCGCCGACCGTGCGCTGCTGCGTGAGCCCCAGCGCGTTTTCGGCGCGCAGATACGTTTGCGCGATCGGCAGATTATCCAGCTGCGATATGCGGCCGGCCGGCAGCGAGAACGTGCCGACCGCCGTCACGCCGGCGAACAGACCGGCCGCCTGAAATAGTCCATAGTCGGCGCTGGTCACGGGATTGCCGGCTGCATAAATGCTGGTCGGCCCCGTGCCGTCGCCTATGTCGATCGCCGGCTGCGCCCAATCCTCGCGCGGCATAAATGACATAGGGCAGCTGTCATCGGTTGGATCGACCGTCGACACGTCGCCGAAATAGCACAGACCGATCGCCTGCCGCGTCTGGTGCCAGTTCGCCTTATCGCCGACCATCGCCGAGACCAGCGTGCCCGACGGGTCATAAAGCGGCCCGAACAGCGAGTAATAGCCGGCCGTGATGTTCGCGATCCAGTAAGGCACGCCGCCCTGCAAGGGCCCCGACGTGACGGCCGTGCGCGGCGTCTCGGGCAGGTCGAGAACCGAGTAGAAGATGACCGCGCCCGAGTCTGAAAGCGTCAGCTGCGCGCCGGCGATCAGCGACGTCGGGTCGATCGGCGTCTCGGTCGACGGCGGCGAGCTGCGGCCAATCTCGAGACTCGGCGCCGTGGCGCGAGGCATAAAAACCAGCCGATCGTCGGCGTCGATTTTGCATGCCGCGTCGTCGAACGCCATCGCGTCAGTGAGGATTTGACGCGGCGTCTGCTGCTGCTCGACAAACGCCTGAATCGTCGCCGACGTCTGCTCGACGCCCGAGAGGTCGCTGCTCACGTTCGGCGTCATATCGGCCGCTCGGGCAGCAATATCGGACGCGACGAGAACCGAAACTTTGTTGGTCGTGTCGATATAGCTCGGATCGTCGACGGCCGTGATGTTCGTGATCGAGACGGCCGTGCCCTTGGGGATCGTCTGCGTGCCGCTCGCATTGAGCCAGACGCCCATCGTGATTAGGTCGGCAATGTCGCCGGCGGCGCCGCCCGTGAAAAACGTAAACGTGTAATCGCCGACGCTTGAGATCGTCTGCGCGCCCCAGCGATAGATGCCGTTGCCGTCGCCGCCCTGCGCGAGCCAGAGCGCCAGAGGACTATTCAGGCTGCCCGACGGCATCACGTCGATCGTGTGCACGCCGAATCGCAGGTTCGGGATCGCCGCCGGCACGTGCAGCTGGACGATCAGCCCGACGGCCTGCGCCGGCCGTTGCAGGTACGTGACCGCGTTGTAATCGGCGGGATAGAGGCCGGCGCCATTGAGCGACGTCGCCTGACTCCAAGCGAGCCGAATCGGCACCCCAATCTGATTGGACGTGTTCGACGTCCAGCCATTCGCCGTCGTCAGGTCGTCTGACCATTGCGAGAGGCGCGTGTCGACCGGCAACATGTCAAAAATCGGCCCGTCCAGCTCCATCTGCGTGCCGGCAAAGTTGACCGTGACCGCTCGCGGCGCGGTGCGTACCGAGTCGCGCACAGAGCCCTGCGCGACGCGCAGCCCGTCGACCTCGACAATGATGCGCCCCCACGGCTGCAAAAGGCCGATCGGCAGCGAGCCCTCGACCGTCAGCGTAAAAGAGCCCTGCGTGACACCCCACTCGTCGGCCTCGACGTGCAGGCTCGACGGAACGATGCGCGGCGAGCCGATCTCGCCGACGGGCGTCCAGCTGCCGTTAGGCGGCCTGATCCAGACCGCGACGCTCACGACGCATCGGCGAGCAGATAGCGCGGGTACGTGGTGACGGTCGGCGTGATCGACGGCATCGGCGTGTCGGCCGCGCCGGCCGTGCTCGGGTCGTCGGGCACGCTCGGCGACGCGGCAATCAGCAAAAGCGGCGAGGCGATATTCGGGCAGCGCAGCGCAGCGCCGCCGAGGCCGCGCTCAAAGTGCGCCGGCGGCGACGTCGGGCCGCCCTTCGCCGACAGGTTCGAGCGCACCGTCTTGAAATAGGACGACGAGACCGGCGTGTACGGCGGATAGGTCGAATCATTCGGCACGCCCGTCGGCGACGTTGCCCGCTGGCGCGCCGGCGCGAGGATCAGATAGTCGACGTCGAGCGGGCCCGACCAGCCCCTACTAAAAGCAGCCTGAATCGTCCAGCTGCCGGCGCTGTCAGACGGCAGTCGCAGCAGCCCTAGACGGTAAAGCGCCCAGCCGGCCCCCGTGCGGTTTTGCACGAGCGTCTTGCCGGTCGAGCCGTAATCCAGCGAGTAGACGGTCAGCGCGCCGTCGGGCGTGATCGCCGAGAGCACGCACGTCGTCGAGCCGACCGGCTGCTGAACGCGAGCGAAAACCTCGACGGCGACGTCGCGCTCATACTCATAGGCATCGAGCGCCGCCTGGGACGGGTCGAACGGCACGCCGAACGAGCCGGGCGACGTGCTGCTGACGGTTAGCTTCGAGCTGCCGCGCGCGGTGCCATCGCCCGCGACGGTAAAGCCGGTTTTCGAGCTGGCCGACTCGGCCTCGACGACGCCGAACGGCGCCGACGTGCCGGCGATCAGCGCCCATTTCAAAGCGGCCGCCTGCTGCGTGGTGACGTCCATGCGCGCCGGCAGCGCGCCGAGCGCGCCCCCGCCCGGCTGCGGCAGCGTCCACGTCGCCGGCGCGTTCTGCGCGGTCAGCGTCGTCACGTTCGTCGGCGGCCCATAACAGATGGGCGCGACGGGCAGCATGACGTCGATCACCGCGATCTGCCCGTCTTCCCATCGCTCGACGATCGTGTAAGTGCCGGGCCCACGCCGCTCATAGAAAAGGCTCTGCACGGCCGTCACGCGGCGCCACTCGATAAACCGTGTAAAAGGTGCGTCGACGCGCTCGATCTCGGCGTCGAGGATGCCCATTGCCGAGTTGACGGTGCCGGCCGAGCTGGGCGCGACGATCGCGCGCCATTGCAGGATGCCGTTCGGGCGCAAGTCCCAGTCGACGATCGAGCCGCCGTAGCGTTCGTCAGGCTGCGAGGTCGCGCCCGACGCCTGGTCGAGAATCAGGCCAGACCCGACCGACTGGCCGGTCGGGTCGACCAGCAGCGAGTCGGGCGCATAGCTGTATCGCACGCCGTCGGCGAGATCGAGCACCGGCTGGCCGCCGGGCGTCGTGCACACGCGCAGCACGTCGACGGTCGCGCCCTGCGCGACGCCGAGCAGCGACGTGACCGGCTGCGGAGTGCCGACAGGGATGACGGGCATCTAGCCGCCCCCGATCGCGCGGGTGATCGAAAGGCGCACGCCTGACACGCCCCCCGAGTATTTGATCGAAAGCTGCGAGCCGGGTCCGATCACCCCGAACCACGGCGGCCCGTTGCCCGAGCCGAGCGACTGATTGTCGATCAGGCAGTCGGTGCAGTTCGCGCCGGCGACACAAAAGTTTGCTGGCACGCCGAGGTTTGTCCACGTCGCCGGCGAGCCGCCCGTCGAAGACGGGTTTTGACTCGTCGCGCCCGGCTGCGAAAACGTGTTGAAATTGCCGCTCGCCGGCCAGTCGGGCTGCGCGGTGAGAGTGACCGGGCCGTTGAACGTGCACTCGTTGCCCGACGCGTTTGACCAGCCGTTGAAGCCGTGCGCAATGTTGATATGTCCCGAACAGTTCGTGATGATGCCGTTTGAGTCCTGATAGATCGCCCACGGCGGGGTGCCTGACGGCGGCGGCGAGTTGATCTCCGCGCCGACGACCAGATGCGAGTTGTAGATCTTCGAGTTGGCGCCGATCACGCTCAAAAGCGCGATGTTGTTCGTCGGCGTGCTGCCCGACGCGCTCGACTGATTCATGTTGCCGCGAATATTTAGGCGGCAGCGCCCGACGCCGGCTTTGACGATTACCCCGTTCTGATTCAGCGACACGCCGCCGCTCGATCCGCTCGCGTGCACGATCAGGTCATAAACGTTGTACTCGTGCGAATTGGCGCCGCCCGTTACCGAGTCGATCACGGCGGCGGTCGAGCTGTTGTAGCACCACACTTCAAACGTGCATTTCTCCGTAAAGAAGACGCGGTTTAGCTGATTGAAGGCGACCGCGCCTGAGCCCAGGAAGTTTTTGGCGGTCGCCCGAACGTGCATATTCAGCGCGGCGTCGCCGGCGTCAATCCCGACGCTCGCGCCCGTCGCGTTCGTGCCGTCGACGACGATGTCGCGCACGTAGCCGACGGGATAATCGCCGCCGCTCGACCCTGACGAGAAGCCGGTGCGGTGATACCAGATGCCGGTCACTGCCGAGCCGACCGGCATCAGCACCGGCATGCCCACGCCGACGAGGCAAACCGGGCCCCCGCCGGTCGCGCCGCTGACGACCTGCGCCGGCGGCGACCAGCCCGTCGACGTGTAGGCGCTAGAGCTTGTGTTTTTCGTGTAGAACGGCACGTTGTAATCGGCGACCATTACGATCTCGCCGCCCGCCGGATTCCCGCCCGAGCCGTTCAGCCGCGTGCAGGCCGCAATAAAATTAGTGTCGTCGGTCGCGCCCGACGTGTCGCCCGACGGGAACAGCGGCACGCGCTCGGGCCCCACCCACACGGGCACGCCCGCGAGGCTTTGGAGCTTTTGAAAGTCGGCGCCGTGGCCGAGGCGCGACGGCGCCCCGCCCGAGCCGCCGATAATCAGGTCGCCGGCGGCCGTCATCGGGTTAGCCATTCCCGAGCCGCCCGAGCCGGTTATCCACGCCGGCGCGCCGCCCGAGACGGTCAAAAGCTGGCCGCTGCTGCCGATCGCGAGCCGGCCCGGCGCGCCCGCAGCGCCGCCGATAATCAGGTCGCCGGCGGCCGTCATCGGATTCGTCATGCCCGAGCTACCGCCGCCGGCGTCTGCCGCCGCGACCGGCTCGATCGTGTACGTGATCGACATAGTGCCCAGCGTCGGCGAGACCCAGACCGCTTTGACGTCTAGCTCGACCTCGGCGACGATCCAGCCGGCGACATTGCCCGAGCCGTCGGCCGTCAAGGGCTGCGAGAGCGTGCCCGCGCCCGTCTTGGCCGTGTAAACCGTGACCTGATTCGCCGGGTTAGTGACGTCAGTGCCCGTCGTGCCCACGTAGACGCTCGCGCCATAGCCGACGAAAACCTGACCGGCCTGCGCGAGCAGCACCGGCCCACCCATTGACAGCGACAGCGGGACGCGAGAGGCCATCGGCCTATGCCCTCGCCGGCGCCCGCGACGACTGCGAGCGACGCCACGCCTCGGCCGTCACGGCGCCGATCTGACGCATCACTTTCGGGTCGCCGGGGTGCAGTGTTTGCACTCTGATCGTGATGTTAGGGGCGGCGTAGTTGTGGGCGTGGTGCGCGCCGGCGTGCGCGACCGCCGGCGTCGGGCCCATGTGCAGCTGCGGGCCGGTCATGCCCGGCAGTGCGAACACGCGGCGAGCGGCCGAGGCGAACAGTGCGGCGTCCATGCCCGCGATCGTGTTTGTGACGATCGCCCGGCCGGCGGCCGCGAGATTGCGCAGCGGCGACGCCGGGTCTTTCGGCTCGGAGCTGGGCAGCTGCGAGCGGATCGCATTCGCGAGATTGCGAGCTGCGCCGGCGACGGCGCCGACCTGGGCGTTTAGCGAGCTGGCGAGCGCGTTGCCGATCGCGTTGCCGATGCCGCTCATGCCGGCGGCGACCGAGGCTATCGGCGAGCGGATCGCGTTAGCCATCGCAGACGCAGCAGAGCCGACCGCGCCAGCGCCGGCGCGAATGGCGCCCGACACGTGCACCGGGATAGCCGAGGCCAGAGGAAAGACGTGCGCGCCTGCGCTGACAAGCGCCTGGTAAATCTGCCCGAACGTGAACGTCGAGGCGCCCCCGACGAGCGGGCCGGCAGCGCGAATCTGGCCCGGCAGCCGCTGGCCCATCATGCCGGCGGCTACCTGCATAAGCGGCGACGCGACCGACGCGAGCGAATCGACGATTCCCTTGGTAAACGTCGTGACGCTGGCGGCATGCAGAGGCGCGCTCGACGCGGTGATGTAATCGACCGGCGCGCGCATCATTTGCCGCGTCGTGCCCGAGACCATCGGAATCACAGAGCGCGCCGCATTCGGCACCCCCTCGAACGCGGTGCGAGCCGCCGTCGAGACTGCGCCCCGCGCCGCGCTGACCGTCGAGCGCGCGTTATTTAGAACCGTCTGCACGGCCGAGCGCGTCGCCGGCTGCACGTCGCGCACGGCGGTCGCGATGCCCGAGAACGCCTGAGACGCCGCCTGCGTGATCTCGTGGCCGCCGGCGCGCATCGCGGTCGCCGCGTGCGCGGTGCCGCTCGTGATCGCCGAGATCAGCTTGGGCCCGAACGCAATCGCGGCGCTAGAGCCCATATTGACCAGCACGTCGCGCAGCAGCCCGGTCGCGCGCGTGGCGCCCTGCGCCGCCGGCACCATATCCCGCACGGCCGCGTTCATGCCCTCGTCGGCCTTGGCCGCCTCAGACGCCGCGCCCTTTTCCTGCTGCTTTGTCTTGATTAGAGCGTCCTGCGCGAGCTTGGCCGCGTTCGAGCCGCTCGTCATGCCGCGCAGCGCGTTTATGACGCCGCCGATGCCCTCGCCGCCGCGCAGCGCCCGCAAAGCGGCGAATAGACCGCTCGCGCCGCCGGCGACGGCGCCGAGGATGCCGAACAGACCAGAGAACCGCGTGACCAGCAGCGCGACGCCGAGCCCTGACGCGATCAGCTGACCGACGGGCCCGAGCTTATTGAGCAGCTGTACAAAGCCGCCGACGAGGCGCCCGGTGATGCCGACGAGCTGTAGCAGCCCGCTTGCCGCCGAGCCGCCCTGCAAAAGCGGCGACAGGTCGTGCAGCAGGCCGCCGACGGTGCGCCCCAGCTGTAGAAACGCGTCGATCCAGTGATTGACCGTCGTCTGCGCGGTGCCGGCGGAAAAGTCACCGTTTATCCGGGCGAGCCAGTTCGCAAACTCGTTCACGAGCGGCACGAGCCGGGGCATTGCCGTCGTCGCGAGGTTGACGAGCACGTTGCCCAGCTGCACAAAGGCTTGGATCAGCGGGCCCGCGAGCGGCGCGGTCGCCCTGACCATCTGCCCGAATCCGCTGATTAGCTGCTGCACGGCGCCCTGCACGGCCGGATCGTCGAGCGCCGTTCTGATCGCGTTTCCCAGGTCGGCGAAGGGCCCGCGCAGGCCGGCGACCGCTGGCTTGATCGAGTCGAGCATGGAGGTCACGCCGCGCGCGACGTCATTGATCGCCGGCGCCAGCGCGCTCATAAGATCGGAGCGAACCGAGTCAAAGGCCGACTTCATGCCGTCGACGGCGGCCTTGGTCGCGTCGGTTCCATGCTTCATCGCATACTCGATCGCGTAGCCGAGCACGCCGAACGCGGCCGCAGCGCCGCCGGCGGCGACGCCGAGCGCACCGGCGCCGAGCACGCCGCGCGCCAGCTCGCCGACAAATGGCACTATCGCCGGCGCGGCCGCCGCGAGCAGGCCGGGCAGCGTCGCCGCGTGAAACTGTATGCCCTTGATCGAGCTGTCTGCCTTTTTCGCATCCTCGTCTAGCTTCGAGAATCCGCTCGACTCCGTGTCGACCTTGACGTCGACGCGTTTGTTGTGCAGCGTGTCGAGGTCGGCTTTGAGCCGGTCGATCGCGGCCGCGCCCTCGGCGTCGACGCGCACCGGGATATTGACGCGCTTGTGCGACAGCTCGTCGAGCTTCGCTTCGAGCCGGTCGAGCGCCTCGTCGGCGTTATTCTCGGCCGCGAGGCGAAGGAGGATTTCCTCGATCGAGGCCACGGCCTAGCCGTATCTCTCTTGCATCGCTGTTACGAACACGCCCGCTTCACCAGCTATCACCCTACCGTCACGTATGACGACGCCAGAGCCGCCGGCTTGGCTCGCGTTCGGCTGCGCCAGCGGCAGCTCGCGGCTCAGCCGCTCGGGCGCGTGCGCGGCAAGCGCCGCGATATGCGCCTGCTCGCGTCTTAGGGCGCTGCGGCCGGCGAGAGCGGCGCAGATGCGCGGGACGGTCCATCCTCGCTCGACGTCGCCTCGCGTTGGCTCGACTGAGAGCCATTCGTCGACTGAGACGCCCCACTCTGAGACTGCAACCGCAAGGCAGTATTCCTCATCGCTTGGCCCACCAGAGCCGTCGCTCCATCCTTCAGCACGGTAGGGTCCACGAACTGACCGACCACGCCTGAAAGGCCCTTAGTCAAGTCCCAGCCGTTGACCTCTAGCGCCACGCGGAACGCCTCGGCGACCTCGGGCACCGTCGGCCCGTCGCCGTCGCCTGGACGCCCGTCAGACGCGTCTAGCGCCGCCTGCGAGTCATAGCCGAGCCAGCGGTAAAGCGGGATGCGATTCTCGACCTCGGGCGCGAGGATTGACAGCAGCTCGTGCGCAGAGCGCCCGACGCCAAGCATGGTCACGTCGGCGTCTTTGAGACCCTCCAAACGCTCGGGAATCGCGCCGAGTTTCGAGGCGAGCCGATTCCACGGCTGGGCGACGACCGGCACCGTCTGGCCCATCAGCTGCAAGTCGGGCATTACGGAATCGTGAAGCCGGTCTCGAAGACAGTCGAGCCGTGCGAGTAACGCATATCGGGCGCGCCCGGTTCGGGAAACGCATCGAACTGCACGGCCTGCGCGACCGCGTTGTCAGGGTGCTCGTCGAGGTTTGTGCCCTGCGCCGACAGCGCCGTGTTGAAAAGCACGTAACCGACGAGCTGCCCGCGAGCGCCGCCCTCGGTCGTGACGCCGGCGATGGCCGGGTCGCGCTCCGTGATGACGAAAAAGCGCCGGCGGGTGAGCTGCTGAATGCCGCCCATGCGCACGCGCGACTGCGCCGGCGTGCCCGAGCTGGGCGCGCCCTGCGCGATCGTCTCGATGCCGGGCGCGTTTTCAGCGATAGCCCTGATCTCTGGCTTGACCTCTTGAAAGGGGATTTGCAGCGAGCGCGACGTGCCGGTCACGCGCGCCGTCACCGGCTGCGTCGTGTGCGCCGTGGTGATCGTCGACGTCGCGATCGTGCGCACAAGCGAGATATTGTCGCGGCTCAGCGCGCCGCCGGGTAGCCACGGCGGCTTGATCGTGTACGGCGAGGTCAGCGAGACGACGTCGTCGAGCTTTTGCGGCAGCGCCGCTGACGTGTCCCACGCGACGCCGAGCAGCGGCGCGACGGCGCCGGTCGTCGTGGGGGGAGCGGTCAGCACGAACGGCGAGCCGATCGCGGTCGGCGTCGAGTTTTGCTTGTAGCAAACCGAGCCGGCCGCCTGCGATATGTAGCAGTTCCAGCCCGTCGCGATGCCCGGCAAGCCCGTGCCGGCCGCCGGCGGCGACGGCGTCGAGATCGTCGACGTCGAGCCCGTGGTCGTGACCGAGCCGGTGCCCGAGGCGAGCGTCTCGCCGTAGGCGTTCACATAGGTCACGGCGACCAGATACGTGCCCGCCGCGACCGTGCCGCCCGTGCCGGCTGGCGTCGGCACCGGCGCCGACGGCGTCGGCAGACGCAGCGTCGACAGGTCGGGCGTGTAAAGAATGAAACCGGGCCCCGTTAGGAGCTTGGTCAGGTCGTCCGTGTACGGCGTGAAAGGCACTAGCTCGCCCCGTCGCCCGCGCCAGCGTCATCGCTCGGCGGCAGCTGCCCGGTCGCGGTCACGTCGGCCGCCTCGGGCGCATCCTCGGGCGCATCCTCGTCGCGCACCACGCGATACAGGCGAGCATTCTCGCCCGAGGTCAGCGTCGCAAACACGCTCTCGGGCACGAGCACCGTCCTATTCAGCGGCAGGCGATGGTCGCCGGCCTCCAGCAGCAGCGGCGGCTCGTTCAGCTCATAGGCGCCCTCGAAGCGTGCCGGCACAAGCGGCTCGTCGGCGACCATTTCGGCCTGCTCTTTTTCGCCGACGATGACGGCGCCTGCGGCCTCTGCCTCTTGGAGCGATTTCGCCTTAGTCACGTCCAAACGAACCTATCACGTCAGCTCGCCGGCGATTTTGAGCACGGCTTGCCCGGTCATTTCCCGGCCCTGCGTCCCATCCTCCCAGACCGCGATCACCGGCGGCAGCGTGAACGCCCACGGGCCCGACTCGATCGGCAGCCCGTGCAGGCGCATCGCGAGCGTGCGATCGAGCGTCTGCGACGCGATCAGCCGGTCGGCCATCGACCAAAGCCAGTGCGCCGAATCGCGGTGCGGCTCATAGTTGACGAGGATCGACAGCGACGCCGTGACCTGCTTGCGCGGGCGATGGCCGAGCATCGGGTCGTCGATCGTCGAGATCGCCGAAAACTCGACCGCGACGTCAGGGAAGTCGCCCGGATCGGACGTGTGCGGGTAATCATGCCACGAGCCTTCTGACTCGATCTCGGGCACGGCGTCGCGCACCCACACGAGCAGAGCGTCAGCGATCTCAGCCGTCGACGGCATCGCGGATCAGCGAGCGGAAACGCGACTGCACGAGCTGGCGCGCCGCGCGGTCGCCTCGACGAGCCCAGTCGAACGCCGGGTGAAACCGCCGCACAGACCGAAAAAACCGGCCGCCGAGCATCGGCCCGAGCGCAGCATTACCGCCGCGCGCACGTGGCCGGCGCGTCGCGACGACGGTCGCGGCCTCGCGGTCGGCGCGCGGGAAAATGCGGTCGGGCGTGGCGTAGCGATGGCCGAACCGCGAGACGCCGGTATAGGCGAATCCCGAGCGAGGGTCTCTGACCGTCGAGACGACCTCGTCGCCCTCGGCGTGCAGCTGCTCGCGCATGCGCCCCGTGTCCACGCGCGCCACGGCCTTATACGCCGGCACGGCCGCCTGCGCGCCCTCGTGCGGCGCCCGGCGCATCGCGTCGTCGATCCGCACGCGCATGCGCCCTATGCGCCCCGCGACCTCGCCGGCGTTCGCAAAGCCTGCCGTGATGATTAGGTCGGCCATCTAGTTCGTCTGCACGTCCGAGACGCCGAAACCGTAATCGGGCGTCCAAGTCCAAGAGTCGGGCACAAAATTGACGACGGCCGCGACGTCGTCAGGCGACGCGCCATAGCCGGGCAAGACGAGCGTGCCGGCCTGAATGCGCGCGAGCAAACCCTCGGCGAAGTCTTGGCGCTTTTGCGTCGCCGAGTCGGCCGGCACAAGCGCGCCCTTTTTCCATTCGAGCGTGGCGCGGTACGCCGCAATATCGCGGGTGATCGCAAACACGAGCCCGCTCGGCGGGTCGCCGACCGGGAACGGCAGCACGTAATTCGACGGCGCGCTGGTCAGCGCAGCGTCGACCTCGGCGCTCGCGTCATTGATATGCGCCTGAATGTCGGCGTCAGACAGGCTCGCGGCAGTGCCTCGGCTCTGCGTGCCCTGACCGCTCGTCGCTGCCGCGTCCTTAGCCATCACACGGCGAACGTCGGCGGGCGCGCAGTAACTCATGGCCCAGAGCCTACAGCGCCTCAGCGACGCTCTGAGAGGCGCTAGGACGCGCTGTCAGGGTCAGGACCGCCGGCAGGCTTCTCAGTGCCCGGCGGCTGCGGCGCCTGCTGCTTGGAGCGCGCAGAGCGCCCCAGCTTGCCCTCGGCGCGGGCGAGCGTGCGCTCGGCCTCGGCGATGCGGGCGTCTTGGAGCTTCAGCTCCGAGTCTTTGACGTCTGACCGCTCGGCCATCGTCGCGCGTTCCTCGCGCATGCGGTCGAGCTGGGCGCTCGCCAGCTCGCGCAGCGAGTCGTCAGGCTTGGCGTCGTCGGCCGTGTAATCCTCGGCCGCCGGCGTGTCGCCGTGGCCGTAAAGCAGCCGGTCGTGCTCGGCGTCGCTGACCTCGAAGACGGCGCCCTTGAGCAGCGTCTCGTCTTCGTCGCGCTTCGGATTCTCGAAGTCGAGCGGGCGCGTGTAGACGTCGGCAAGAAGTCTGACCTTAGCCATCAGATGCCCGTGATCTTAGCGCCGGCGAGCGGCTGGTCGACGAACGCGACAGAGTCGCGGTAGGCGTCTGCCCGGTGCATGCGGATAGGCGGCCAGTCATACAACTCGGACATGCCGAGCGGCACGCGGTCGGCATAGCCGCCGATCACGTTTGACTGCATGACGATCGCCGTGCCGGTCGGGCACGAGACGGTGACGAGCGGTGTCAGCCCGAGCACGTTGCCGCCGGGCAGCTCGGCGAGAGAATTGATCGAATACGACGGATTGACCTGGCCGTAGATCATCTGCAAAAACTCGGTCGAGTTCAGCAGGTCGGCCTCGGTGTTCGGATTGACGACGATCGTGTCGGCGCGATAGCCCAGGTAAGAACCGGCGGCCGCGTTCGGCGCCTGCGCCAGATTGACGAGCAGCTTGGCCGCGTTGATGTTCTTGCGGATCGTCGCGCTCGAAGATGACCACGGGTTAGCCGCCGCGACCGACTGCGTCACCGCGCTCGTGAGCACCGTGAAAAAGCGCGTATCGAAGTCCCTGACCATCGTGTTTTTCACGACGCCGATCTGACGGTTGACCTCGCCGGTCACGTCCATTTCGACCATTTCGTATGAAAGGCCGACGGCGAGCGCGCCGGGGCGAGTGATCGCCGTCGCAAGATCGCCCTTGCTGACCGTCGCGATCGGAATCTCGGCCCGCTCATTGACGATCTCTGACGGCTGGTCGGCGAAGATTCCAGAGCTGACGCGATACTGCACCGCGCCGCCGGGCGCCGGGATGGGCCCGCGCAAAACCTGATCCATCACGAACTGATTGCGGGCGACCTGTAGGAACCGCTCGGCAATCACCGTCGGCGCCTGAATCAGCATATTCAGGGTCAGCGGCTGCGCCGAATCCTGAACCGAGATATACCGCACGGGCATTAGCCGACACCCCCTGCGGCGATGTACATGATGCCGACCGCGCCAGCAGCGACGGCCGAGTCAGCATGCCCGATGATCGTGCGAGCGTCAGGCGAGGCGCCTGCCGGCGTGACCTGACCGTTAGCGGCCGCGATGAGACGCTGCCCCTCGGTCGTGGTCGCGGCAAAGACGACCTGCACAAAGCCGCCCGAAAAGACGGTCATTTCATGGCCGAGCCCGACATACTTGCCGCCGACATAAGCGGCGCTCGCGGGCACGTCGTCGATCGCGACGCCCACCACGACGAGCGAGCCGGCGGCCGCATTGCCGATCAGGTCAGTGCCCGAGCGACGCTCGACGACCACGCCGGCGCCGCTGTTAGCGGGATTGCCTGACGTGATGCCGGCGCCGATCGCCTCGGCGCACGTGTACGACCGGCGAATGCCGGGATAGCCAAACTTTGGCTGAGCGGCCATTACTTGCCGCCTGCGAGCCGGCGAGCCAGCTCGGCCTCGAAAGACGTGTCGGTCGAGCCCGTGTCGCCGTCGGCCTTTGCGAGCCGGTCGACGAGAGACGAGACCTGCGCGTTGTCCTGCTCGGGCGCGGGGGGCACGGCAGCAGAGCCGGCCTCTTTGCCGAGCAGCACGCTTGACGTGCTCGACGGCGCCTGCTTCATCAGCAGGTCAGCGGCCGCCTGGGCGACGGTCGCGTCAGAAGATTGGAGCATCGGCCGCGCGGCCTGAATCGCCTCGAACGGGACGCCGGCCTTAGCCAGCTCCAGCTCGTCGGTCGACGCCTTGGTCTCGGTCGACGTCTCGGCGCCGGCGGCCTTCGCCAGCTTGTCGAGCGCGGCCTCGATCTTGCCGAGGCGCGTTTCGAGCGCCGGGTCGGTCGAGGTCGTGGCCTCGGTCGCCTCGCCGGTCAGTTCGGCGAACAGCTGACGCAGCTCGGCGTCAGTCGGCTCGCCCTCCGAGCCGGGCGTCGTGGTCGACACTGCGGCGACAGGCTCGGCCTTTGCGAGCCCCAGGTCGCCGAGAGCCTTGGCGACGTTGTCGCGGCCATGTTCGACGACCGCGCGCTCGATCGCTTCGCGTGCCGGGTCTTGGCGACCGAGCAGGCCATCAGCGAGGCGCGAGAGCAGAGTGCGGTCGGCGTCGTTCATGTACGACTCAACCTATCACGCGTTTCGCGGGCCCTTTGCGCGCGTCAGGCGCGCGAGCCTCTGAAGTCGGCGACGACGCGCCGCTCGATCTCGCGCAGGCGCAGGTCGATCAGCGCCGGTTTGACGCTGCGCTCGACCTTTGCCGACGGCAGCGGCCGGCGCTGCGAGCACCGGCGCGAGCAGTATCGCGTGCCCGAGCGCAGCTCGCCGGGAATCGGATCGCCGCACCACTCACAACGTCGCGCCCCCGCCACTTTGCTAGGCGGCGTCCTTCGGCATATCGTCCGGGCGATAGATGCGCACGTCTTTGCCGCCGATGCCGGCGAGCGCGGCGCGCAGCTCGTCGCCGACAGCGCCCATGAACGGATAGATGACCTCGATCGACTTGCCGGCCGGGAAAAGATGCAGCAGAACCGAGTGGCCGTCGTCGACGTTTTCGACGTAAAACCCAAACATCATGATCGTGCGCTTCTCAGCGACCTGCGGGAGTGCCGCCTGCTGCGCCGACGCCGGCGCCTGACCGTTTATCGCGTCCAATTCACTGACCTCCTAGAGCGTGATACGCCCATTGCATAACAGGGATTTTCGGGTCTGAGCTGCTCGTGACCTGATCGCGATTGACCGGCTGGCCGGCCAGCTGCGAGCACCACCACCCGAGCACGTGGCAGTCTTTGCCGGCGACGATCCGCTCGCGCATCGTGTCGACAAGCGTCTGCCCATAGGCGACCCATTGCGCCGGCGAGACGGCGCGCACTGACGCGGCCATGCCGGCTTCGGCGACGCCGAACGGCACCCCCAGCTGGTCGGCGAGCGCCGTCGGCGTGCCGAGCCCGGTGCCGGCGACCATCGCCGAGGCGTAATAGTCGACGTCGAGGAACTTGACGCGGGCGAGACTCGCCGACGTCAGCGCGGCCGTGAACGTGCCAAGCGTCGACGGCGCGCAGTCGTCTTTAGGGCCGCCGAGAGCGAAGTCGAGGCCGAGGCGCATGCCCGGCGCGGCGACCTGCTCGAACACGGCGCTGTAATGGTCGAAATAGGCCGAGTAGCTCGACGGGGTAAATGGCACGTCGCCGGGCGTCTTGGTCTCGACCGCGTGGTGCGTGTTCATTTCCTGCCAGAGCACCCAGTCGAGCGCGCCAGCGCCGAGCGTGCTCTGCCACGTTCTGAGCATCGTCGCAAAGGCCGCGTCTTCTGCCGCCGAGAACGTCTTGGCCGGCTTGGCCGACACGAGCAGACGGCCGCCGCCGGCGACGTGCGCCTTTTGCGCGACGCCCGGCGCGGGCAGATGCCCCGGCTCGCCGACGTCGGCTAGGTAATCCTTTTGCCACGCGCGCGCCAGCTTGGCGTCGGGCAGGTTGGCGAACACGAGCGCGTCGAACTTGGCCGCGACCGTCGGGTCGTTCATCGGCGCCGGCGGCAAGTGCACCGTCGCGCCGAGGATGGGCGCGAGTCCCGGCTGCGTCAGCGTCAGGTCGGGATTGATAGTGAGCGACGCCGGCAGCGGCAGCGCGGCGAGCTGCTGCCTCATGCTGCCGCGCGCTTGGCGTGCCACTCTGCCACGGCTGCGCAGATTACAGCGTGCGCCGGTCCACTCAGTTTCACTTTGCCGCCGAACGCGCGGCCGGTCTCGCATTGCTTCTCAGCGGTCGAGACGGCGGTCGCCGCTGCGCGCTGCTTGTCGCCGCCGAACAGGGGCACGAGCACGCGATAGATCGCGTCGATCGGGCCCGGCAGGCCGCCGACTTTGTCGACCCAATTGACGCCGGCCGAGTGCGGTATCGGAGGATGCAGCGCGGCATACGGCGCGTGCGCGGCTTTTGCCATCCGGTCGCGCATGACCTGGGCGTGCGCCGGCGAGCAGACGCGCCGGTCGAGGCTGATCGGCTTGCCGCAAACGGCGCAGCGGCGAAACGTCGGCGCGGCCTTGGCGACCGTGCCGTGCGAGATCGCGTTGATCGCCCTCTGAATCGCCGCGCGGCGCTTGAGCAGCCCGGCGAGCTGGCTCGCGAGCGCGGCCGCTTTGCGCTGCGCCGGCGAGACGCTCGACTTAGACGAGCCCTTGGTCGAGCCCTTCGTGCCGCCCTTTTTCGTGCCCTTCGCCTTGCGCGTCGCGGCCGCCTTTTTCGCGCCGGCCGAGCGGGACGCGTGCACGGTTGCCGCGCTTTTCGGCAGCTTGGCGGCCTCGGCGCGCACCTTGGCGATCTCTTGGTCGACGGTGCGCAGCTCGCGCGTCAGGATTTGCAGCGCCCGCTGCTGCGCTGGCGTGACGGCCGAGCCCGAGCGCCCGGCGGTCGCGAGACGTCGAAACGCTGCGGCCTGCCGCTGCTTGCCCTCGGCGCCGAACTGGCCGCCGCCCGGCTGGCCTTTCGGCACGCGCTGCTGGCGCGGGTTATAGGACTTTGCGAGTCCGTCAGGGTGCGTCGTCGCGATCAGCTTGACGCGCTCGGGCGCAAAGTCGGTCTCGGAGATCGCCCAGCGTCCCGGCAGCTCGGGGTCTGGGCGCAGCGGCACGCCCTGCGTGTCGACGCGGTAATAGTCGCGCGGGCCCGTGTCGCTGCGACGCTTCGGCGGCGACTCCTGGGAGTCGAGATAGACGCGCGTGTTTCGGCCGCCCCTCGACCGGGACGCTTCGAGCCCGGTCGCAGCGATCGAGTCGCGATGTTCAGACGGCGCCGAGTGGAAAAAAAACCTCTGATGGTCCGTCGTCAGCGAGGCGACCTCGGCCTCGCGCGGTATGCGCCCATAAGGGTCGGGGTGCGCCTTTTTAGCTGCCTGCACGCTGGCCTGCGCGTCGCCCCATGACAGCGGCACCCAACCGTGCCGGAAACGGTACGGCGTGCCGGGCACGTGCGAGTCTTTCGCCATCTTGACGCGCCGCGCTCGCTTCGCCATCGCAAGCGCCGGTCGGTGCGGCAGCCCGCGCCGGCGCAGCTTGCGATAAACGCGCACCGCGTTCATGTTCAGCGAGGCCAGCTGGCCGGTCGCGTCGCCGGCCGAGACTTGCTTTGCTACACACCCACAGCCCATTTGCTACACATCCCCCGCGCTCATGGCCGGTCGACGATCTCGAAGTTTCCGGGCAGCGACGCGGCGAGCGGCTGCCC
>Ga0070741_10008339_pt1 | contig 20867 bp, 22 predicted proteins | sample Coa_R1_4_FD_66440 | JGI IMG/M metagenome (GOLD analysis project Ga0070741, IMG submission 66440) | Surface soil microbial communities from Centralia Pennsylvania, which are recovering from an underground coalmine fire - Coalmine... | ecosystem: Environmental > Terrestrial > Soil > Unclassified ...
AACCTGTGCCCGGACCCAGTCGGCGTCCGCTGCGACCAGGATCGTCGTCTCGTCACGCTCGGCCATGGACGGGCAGGCTACCCGCCGCCGTGCGACGGCCCGGTATCCCTCGGCGCGCCGGCCGCGGAAGCGGTCGCGCCGTCGAACAGCAGCCGGCCCACCTCGTGCAGCCCGTCGAAGTCGTGGACGTCGCCGGCGAGGAACGGCACGTACGCCACCGCGGCCGTTCCGACCCGTTCTCGCACGCCGCGCAGGTGACGGCTCTCGCGCTCCGCGATGTCGCCGAAGTCGGCGAGGTTGCCGTACAGGGCGCAGAGCCGCGCCGCGGCTCCGTCCGCGCCGTCGGCAGCGCGCGTCGCGAGCTCGACGGCCCGTGCCCGCAGTCCTTCCGGTTGCTCGTCGCCGAAGCGCGGGTGCACTCGGTTGACGACGAGGACGTCGACGTCGATCCCCATCTCGTCGAGGCGCTCGGCGAAGAACTCCGCCTCTTCGACGGCGTCGCGCCGCGGTGTCGTCACGAGCACGAAGCGTGTCCCCGGGTCGGCCAGCAGCGCGACCACGTTCGCGGCTCGCTCGCGGAAACCCTGCTCCATGCCCTCGAACGCGCGGAAGAACGCGACGACGTCCTCGACGACCTCGCTGCCGACGACCTTCGAGATCGTGCGCAGGAACGTCTGCACGGCCACGCTCGCGACTCGCAGGTATGCGCGCGTCGGCATCATCAGCAGCCGGAAGATCCGGTTGTCGAGGAGGCGCGTCAGCCGGTGCGGTGCGTCGAGGAAGTCGAGCGCGTGCCGCGTCGGCGGCGTGTCGACGACGATCAGGTCGTAGCCGCCGTCCTCGTGCAGCTCGTGGAGCTTCTCCATCGCCATGTACTCCTGCGTGCCCGACAGCGCGCCGGAGACGTTCCGGTAGAAGCGGTTGTCGAGGATGCGAGCTGCCTGCTCGTCCGACTGCGCGTAGCGGGTGACGAGCGTGTCGAACGTCGACTTCGTGTCGAGCATGAGCGCCGACAGCCGCCCGCCCGCGACGGCATCGCCGTCGCGCGCCCACACCGCGCGGTCGATCTCGTGTGCCTCGTTCGACAGCTCCGACAGACCGAGCGCGTTCGCGAGCCGCTTCGCCGGGTCGATCGTGACGACGACCGTGTTCCGCCCTCGCCGCGCACCCTCCAGCGCGAGGACGGCTGCGCTCGTCGTCTTGCCGACACCACCGGTCCCGCAGCACACGACGATGTGACCGTGCTCGACGAGGTCGTCGAGCGAGTGGTCGCGACCGGTCATACGAGCGCGGTCGGGAGCGCCTCGACCCCGGCCGCGAGGTGCGCGCTCAAGAGGTCGAGCTCGGCGCGGCCGAGGTCCGCCGTGAACAGGAACGGCAGTCGCAGCTGCGGCAGCGGCAGCAGCTCGGCCAGCCGGTCCGCTTCGGCTCGCTGCAACGCCTGACGCCGGGTGCGGAACTCCGCGGCGCGCGCGAGGTCGTCGGCCTCACGCGCGGACACGAACACGTCGAGGGCGTCCGCGTCGCGGGCGATGTCGACGGGTGACGCATCGACGTCGAGCTCGGGATAGCAACCGTTCACCACCACCGGTCCGAGCTTCACGCCGACGCGGTCCTCGATCGCGAACGCGGTGTCGACGAGCTCGTTGACGGGGGTCTCCTCGGGGATCGTGACGAGCACGACCTGGCACCGCTGCGGATCCGAGAGCATCTCGATGACGTCCGCCGCCTGCTTGCGGATCGGTCCGACGCGCACGGCGTCGAGGAGCCCGCGCGGCGACAGGAGGAACGACACCGCGTGGCCGGCGGCGGGCGCGTCGATGAGGATGAGATCGGCGACGCGGTCCCGTTCCAGCTGCTTCACCTTGCCGAGCACGAGGATGTCCTTCATGCCGGGCACCGCGGTCGCGACGACGTCGAGCGCGCCGGAGCTCGACAGTCGGCGGCTGATGCGACGCAGGCCGTGGTCGCGCAGGTAGTCGAGCAAGGCCTGGTCCGGCGTCAGCGTGCGCGCGCGCACGCCGGGCGCGACGTGACACTCCTCGTACTCGAGCTGGTCGCACTCGAACATCGCGGGCAGTCCCGATTTGCCCTCGACCTCGATGATCAGCACGCTCATGCCCGCACGCGCCGCCACGAGCGCGAGCGCGCCCGTCACCGTCGTCTTCCCGACGCCCCCCTTGCCCGCCACGATGACCGCCCGGGCGCTGGAGCAGAACTGCGCGAGCTCCATCGCCCCTCATGCTACGGGAGCCCCGATGGCCCGCCGACGCCGAACAGTGCTGGTCAGGCTGGTCGGCGTGGTCCTCCTGGCCGGTGCCGTGGCGGTCGCGGCGACGGGCGCGAGCACGACGAGCGCGTCCGCCGCGGACACGCAGTCCGGGCTGCGAGGCATCGACGTCGTCCAGGTGAACGGCCCGCTCGACCCCGTGAACGTGTCGCTGGTACGCGGCGTCATCCGCGAGGCGAACCGGAACCGCTCGACCCTGCTCGTCGTGCAGCTCGACTCGGGCGGGGTCCTCGACAGCGACGTCGCGCCCGTCGTGCGCGACATCCGCGCGTCCGGCGTGCCGATCGCGGTGTGGGTCGGCCCGTCCGGTTCGAACGTCCGTGGGGGCGCGGTCGAGCTCCTCGCGGCCGCGCCGATCGCGGCGGTGTCGCCCGGCTCGCACATCGGCCCGGCCTACCCCGTCTCGCTCGACCACCCACGCGCGGTGTCGCCGCCGGAGGTCGAGCGCGGGCTCTCGGACCTCGCGCGTGCAGCCGGTCGCGATCCCGCCGGCATCGCGACCGCGACGCGCACGCGCCTCTCACCCGACGAGGCCAAGCGCGTGCACGCGGTGGACGACGTCGCGCCGACACTCGTCGCGCTGCTCGGCGATCTCGACGGGCGGACGGTCACGACGCCGACGGGTGCGCACCACCTCTCGCTGTCGAAGGTCGTGCACACGCACGAAGGACCGCGGCGCGAGCCCAACCAGTCGGTGCGCTTCCGCAAGCTCGGTCTCGGCCAGCAGGCGATCCACACGCTCAGCAGCTCGTCGGTCGCGTACTTCCTGTTCGTCGCGGGCCTCTCGCTGATGGTGTTCGAGTTCTTCACGATCGGCATCGGGCTCGCCGGTCTGGCGGGTGCGGGCGGGGTCGTCGGCGCGCTGATCGGGTTCTCGCATCTCCCCGTGCACTGGTGGGCGATCGTGCTGCTGTGCGTCGGCGTGCTCGGGTTCGCGATCGACGTCCAGGCGGGCGGACTGGGGTTCTGGACGTTCGCGGGTCTCGGCTCGCTCGTCGCCGGCTCGCTCACGCTCGTGGGTGGCGTGCGGCTCGATCCGCGCTGGTGGGTGGTCCTGATCGTGTGCGCCGGGACGACCGTGTTCATGCTCGCCGGCATGACCGCGGCGGTGCGGTCGCGGTTCTCGACGCCGACGGTCGGTCGCGAGGGGATGGTCGGCGAGACGGGTGACGCCGAGGTCGACGTCGACCCCGACGGCGTGGTCCGCATCCGCGGCGCGCTGTGGCGGGCGCGCACGAACCGCGCGACACCCATTCGCGCCGGTGACGCGGTCCGCGTGGTGGAGGTCCAGGGCCTCGTCCTCGAGGTCGAGCCCGAGTCGGGCGGCGCCCGCGACTACCGGCACGGGCGCCACGAGCGCGAGGGCTGAGCACGCCGCCGCCCCTCCGAAATTCACTCTTGTCGCCCGGTTGACCAGGGGATACGTTGCGCCCGGTCCCCACCTCGTGGGGATCTCCGGCTGGCGAACCGGAAGGGGGTCCGTGGGCGTCCGGTCGTCGTACGAGACGTGGCAGGTGCGCGCTGCGTGCCGCGGGCCGGGTGCGCCGCTGTTCTTCCCGCCGGCGCATCAGGAGCGCAAGGACGAGCGCGACGAGCGCGAGCAGCGCGCCAAGGCGATCTGCCGTGACTGCGGCGTGCGCCGGGAGTGCCTGGAGTACGCGATGTCGATCCGCGAGCTCCACGGCATCTGGGGCGGCCTGACCGAGGCGGAGCGCCGCTCGGCGCTGGCTCGCGAGGCCGGCTGAGGCGAGCGGCCCCGAGCCGGACGCTCAGCGACTGGTCTCGCCCCGCTGCCGCGCGACGGGCCCGAGGATCCGCTCGTCGCCGCGCCGGCGCGTGACGCCCTCCGCGTCGAGACGGTTCAGCAGCGGCAGCACGTACTTGCGCGTCGAGCCGAGCACGTCGCGGGCGTCCGCGACCGTGATCGCGCCGCGGCGCTCGATCGCGTCCACGACGAGCTCGCGCGCGCGGTCGAGCGCGGCGCTGGTGAAGAGGACACCGTCGAGGTCGACCGCGAGCCCGTCGCGGACGAGCGCTCGGGCGACCGCGGGCTCGACCCCGACCTCGGCGGCGGACGGCGGCGAGAACGCGGCGGCATCGAGCGCGGCGAGGAGCCGTTGCGCCTCGGGATCGTCCGACGCACTCCCGCGATGGCTCGTGTGACGGACCGCGCCCCGATCCAGGCTGAGCGTCTCCTCGGCCTCCACGACGAGCCGCGCGCGCTCGACGTCGAGGCCGAACGCGGCCGCGAACGCGTTGAGCTCGAGGCCGGGGTCGAGCGGATGCTCACGATGATGCGCGACGGCGAGCTCGACGGCTCGCTTGCGCAGCGTCGCCAGCTCGTCGGTCGCGACGATGTTCGTGCCGAGGCGCGTCGCGATGCCGTCGGCGACGAGCGTCTCGACGAGCACGTCGGCGTCGTGCGGCGAGAGTCCCGTCAGCGGGCCGCGTAGCTGGTCGAGCGGTAGCCACGGACGCGCCGCGAGGAGGCGCTCACCGAGGGGGAGCGCGAGGCGAGCGACGGCGTGACGCCAGCGGCCCACCGGCGCGACGTCGCGCACCTCCGCGCCGGCGACGGTCCGGCTGCTCCCGGGGTCGCGCAGCACGAGCCGGTCGCCGGGCGCGAGCGGCAGCTCCGACGGCAGCCTCAGCCGCGCGAAGCGCGCGTCGGCGCGCGTCGCGCGATACACGACCGTGTGCTCGCCCGAGCCCGCGTACGCCTGCAACCGCGCGCGCGGCGGAAGGTGCTCGTCGGGGAGCAACGACACCGCGACGTCGACGACCGTCGTCGGTCGCCACTGCTCCGCACGGACCACGGCGTCACCTCGCGCGAGCTGCGTGTGCTCGACGCCGGCCAGGTTGAGCGCGACACGAGTGCCTGGCCCGATGCGCGTGAGCTTCTGGTGGCGCGACTCGATCCCGCGGATCCGCACGCGTCGGTCGCCCGGCACGACCACGACCTCGTCGTCGACGGCCAGGGGGCCGCCGACCAGCGTCCCCGTCACGACCGTGCCCGCACCCTTCGCCGCGAAGACCCGGTCGATCCACAGTCGGGGCCGGTCGCGGTTCGTGACGGGCGGCGCGTCGGCGAGCACCGCGTCGAGCGCGGCGCGCAGGTCGTCCAGCCCGCGGCCCGAGCGCGAGTCGACCGCGACGACCGGTGCGCGCGCGAACGGCGTCGACGCGAGACGATCCTCCAGCTCGAGTTGCGCGAGCTCGAACGTCTCGTCGTCCACGACGTCGGCCTTCGTGAGCGCGACGACGCCGTGCTCGATCCCGAGCAGCTCGAGGATCCGCACGTGCTCCTCGCTCTGCGGCATCCAGCCCTCGTTCGCCGCGACGACGAGCACCGCGACGTCGACCGCGCCCACACCGGCGAGCATGTTCTTGATGAAGCGGACGTGACCGGGAACGTCGACGAAGGCGATCTCGGTCCCCGACGGGAGCGTCGTGAACGCGAAGCCGAGATCGATCGTGAGGCCGCGCGTCTTCTCCTCGGGGAAGCGGTCGGGATCCGTACCGGTGAGCGCGAGCACGAGCGACGACTTGCCGTGGTCGACGTGACCGGCGGTCGCGACGGTCCTCATCGCGTCCGTTCGCCGAGCGCGGCACGGAGCGCGTTCGTCAGCCGCGCATCGTCCGCAGGCGCCACCGCGCGCAGGTCGCACACCACGGCGTCGTCCTCGACGCGCGCGACGACGTCGAGGTCGCGCAGGACGCGCAACGTGTGGTCCGCGCTGGCGGACTCGACCGCGACGCCCGCCGACGGGATGGTCAGCCCCGGGAGCGATCCTCCACCCGCGGCTGCGCTCGTCTCGACGACCTTCGCCCCCGTCACGTCCGCGGCGATGCGCTCCGCGCGCGCTCGCAGCTCGCGCACCGGCACGGTCGCCATCCGCCACAACGGGATCGCGTCGCCACGCCCGTCGAGATACGCGGCCGCGACGGACTGCATCGCGGCGAGTGTCATCTTGTCGGCGCGGAACGCGCGCGCGAGCGGGTGACGGACGATCCGTGCGACGAGGTCGCCGCGACCGACGACGACACCGGCCTGCGGGCCGCCGAGCAGCTTGTCGCCCGAGAACGTGACCAGCGCGGCGCCGTCGTCGATCGCCTGACGTACACCGGGCTCGTCACCGAGCCAGGGAGGACGCGCGGGCAGCCACGGGGTCGTCGCGTCGAGCAGGCCGGAGCCTGCGTCGAACAACACCGGCGGTCCGAGCCGGGCGAGGTCGTGCACCGGCGTCGACTCGACGAAGCCGACCATCCGGTAGTTCGACGCGTGCACCTTCAGCACGAGCGCGACGTCGCCGTTCAGCGCCCGCTCGTAGTCTCCGACGCGGGTGCGGTTCGTCGTCCCGACCTCGACGAGGCGGCAGCCCGACTCGTTCATGATGTCCGGCACGCGGAACCCGCCGCCGATCTCGACCAGCTCGCCGCGTGAGACCACGACGGCGCGGTGCCGTGCGAGCGCCGCGAGCGACAGCAGCACCGCCGCGGCGTTGTTGTTCACGACCACGCCCGCCTCCGCCCCGACCGCCCGCGCGAGCAGCGCCCCGGCGTGGTCGTGACGCGAGCCGCGGCGTCCGTCCGCGAGGCGGTACTCCAGGTTCGAGTAGCCGGACGCGACGTCCTCGACCGCGTCGAGCGCGTCCTGGCCGAGCGGGGCGCGGCCGAGGTTCGTGTGCAACAGGACGCCCGTTGCGTTGAGAACGGGCCGCAGCAGCGTGCGCGACCGCTCCCCGGCGAGCGACCGAGCCCGGTCGACGACGTCCTCGAGCACGACCGGGTCACCGCGACCGACACGCTCGCGTGCCTCCGCGACGGCTGCGCGCGCCGCGTCGGTCACGAGCGTGCGCGGGATCCCGTCGGGTTCGAGCGCGGCGACGACCCGCTCCACCTGGGGAAGCGCGCGACGCGGGTCGTCGGGCTCGGCCATCGCAGCGAGCGTACGACGCACCGTCGATCGCGCGAGCCCGGCGGGGAATGCCGGCCGGGCCGGTAGACTGCCAGGGGTGAACGCCCGCGGTGCCGCACCGGCGTCGCAGCTCCCGAGCGTCGTCCTAGGTGTGGCCTGATGCCCGACATGACACCCGGGGTCCCGAGCGCGTTGTCGCCGCTCGTTCGGCGGATCGTGGCGCCGAACCCGGGGCCGATGACGGGGCCGGGCACCAACACGTACCTCGTCGGGATCGACGAGGTCGCGGTGATCGATCCGGGGCCCGACGACGCGCGCCACGTCGACGCGATCATCGGCGCGTCGATGCGCGAGCGCGTCCGCTGGGTCGTTCTCACGCACACGCACCCCGACCACATGCCGGCCGCGACGCGCGTCGTCGAGGCGACGGGCGCCGAGGTGGTCGCGTACAGCAATCGCCTGCAGCCGGGTGCGGGCGAGGGCGAGGTCATGGTGCACGTCGACCGCACCATCGGTGAGGGCGACGTGATCGAGGGCACCGAGTGGGGCCTGGAGGTGCTGCACACGCCCGGTCACTCGCCCGACCACCTGTGCTTCCTGCTCGAGGAGGAGCGGGTGCTGTTCACGGGCGACACCGTCCTCGACGGGACGACGAGCGTCGTGAACCCGTCTCGCGGCGGCGACCTCGCGCAGTATCTCGCGACGCTCGAGCGGCTCCGCAAGATGCGCATCTCACGGATCTGTCCGGGGCACGGTGACGTCATCGACGAGCCGCGCGCGCGGCTGACCGAGTACCTCGAGCACCGCGCGATGCGCGAGAAGCAGGTGCTCGCCGTGCTCGCCGACGGCCCGGCCCGCATCCGCGACATCGTCGAGCGCGTGTATCCCGACATCGTTCCCGAGCTGCAGGAGATGGCGGGCAACCAGGTGTACGCGCAGCTCCTGAAGCTGCGTGCCGACGGTCGCGTGCTCGGCCGCGACACGCGCTCGATCTGGAAGCTCGCGTAGCGCTACTTCGCGGGCACCGGGCCGAGCTTCGCCTCCGCCAGCTCGAAGATCCGTGCGGTGCAACCCGCCATCTCGATCGGCGGCAGCAGCTCGCCGCTGACACGTGCCGCCAGCCGGCGGAACGCGTCGGCGGCCGCGCTCTGTGGTGCGTCGAGCACGACGGGCCGCCCGCGGTCGCCACCCGTCGACACCGCCGGCTCGAGCGGGATCTCGCCCACGAGCGGTGCGCCGATCTCCGTCGCGAGCGCGGTGCCGCCGCCCTCGCCGAACACCGCGAACGACTCGCCCGACGGCGTGACGAACCGGCTCATGTTCTCGACGACGCCCACGACCTTCATGTACGACCGGTGCGCCATGTCCGCGACGCGCACCGCGACCTTCTGCGCCGCGAGCGCGGGTGTCGTCACCACCAGCATCTCGGCCTGCGGGAGCAGTCGCGCGAGCGCCATCTGGATGTCGCCCGTGCCCGGCGGCATGTCGACGAGCAGGTAGTCGAGGTCGCCCCACCGGACCTTCACGAGGAATTCCTCGACCGCCTTCGCGAGGATCAGGCCCCGCCACATCAGCGCGGTGCCCTCGTCGTCGACGAGCAACCCCATCGACACGACCTTGAGCAGCCCGCTCGTGCCGTCGCCGGGGACCTCGACCTCGTGCGGGTGGATCTTCCCGTCCGCACCACCGAGCCGTCCGCCGACGCCGAGCATCCGCGGGACGCTGAACCCCCAGATGTCGGCGTCGAGCACACCGACCGTGCGGCCCTCGGCCGCGAGCGCGGCCGCGAGGTTGACGGTGACCGACGACTTGCCGACACCACCCTTGCCGCTCGCGACGGCGAGGACGCGCGCCGTCGCCGGGACCTCGGTGGGCTGCGCCTGCTCGCGCGCGTTCCAGCGCGCGCGCTGCATCACGGCGCGCTTCTGCTCGGCGGTCATCTCGCCGTACTCGACGCGCACGTCGGTGACGCCGGGCAGCGCGCCGACCTTCGACTCGACCTCGGCCTTGATCTGCCCGCGCAACGGGCAGCCCGCGGTCGTGAGCGCGACCGTGACGGTCACCGTGCCGTCCGCGGCCACGTCGACGTCGCGGACCATGTCGAGCTCCACGACGTCCGCGCGCAGCTCCGGATCGATCACGCCGCGCAGGACCCGCCGGACGGCGTCCGCGGGCGGCGGGGGCGCGCTCGTCCGGTGGATCGGGGCGTCGGGGTCGTTCGGGTCGACGTGGTCGGGGCTCATGCCGTGCGGCTCAATAAACACAGTCTAAGGCTTGGAAATGGGGGTGCTGGCAGGTACCGTCACGATGTGGGTCTCGACGTTCGCCGCGACGATCGGCCCGACGATCGCCGCGACGATCGCCGCGACGATCGCGCCGAAGCCGGCGAGAGCGCCGGTCTCGACATCGACGTCCTGAAGGCGCTCGGTGACGAGACCCGGTACGCGATGTACCGCGTGATGGCGTCGGCCAGCTCGCCGCTGTCCGCGCAGGAGCTCGCCGAGGGCCTCGGTCTGCACCCGAACACCGTGCGGCTCCACCTCGAGCGTCTGCGCGAGGCGGGCCTCGTCGAGGTCGAGGCCGTCCACCGCGGGACGGTCGGGCGGCCCCAGCACCGCTACTCGCTGGCGCCGGGCGCGCCCGGGCTCGGGCTCGACCCACCCGCCCACGCGGTGCTGGCCGGCCTGCTCGCGGCGCTCGCGACGCGGGCGGGCGCCGCCGGCGACGACGCCGCGCGGACGGGGTTCGCGTGGGGCGCCGAGGCGGCCAAGCGGACGCGCACCCACAGCTGCCTCCGGGCGCTGCAGGCCGAGCTGACGCGCCTCGGCTTCGACCCGCTCGCCGCCCGCGACGATCCCGGCGAGGCGGGGACCCGGATCGAGTTCCTCCGCTGCCCGTTCCGCGAGCTCGCCGAGGCCTATCCCGAGCTCGTGTGCCAGCTCCATCGCGGCTTGTGCGAAGGCGTGGTGAGCGCCGTCGGCGGGGGAAGAGTCGAGGAGTTCGGCGCGTTGCACGACAACGAGCCGTGCCACGTCGTCGTGGCCCCTGGGTATCCTGAATCCGACTGAGACGTCCCCCGAGGAGCGACATCGATGTTCACCGTCACCGACGCCGGAGCCGTGTTCAGCCTCACTGACGCCGCCGCCGAGAAGGTGAAGAACCTCATGGCGGCCGAGGAGAACGGTGAGACGCTGGCGCTGCGGGTCGCCGTTCGGCCCGGCGGCTGCTCGGGGTTCAGCTACGAGATGTTCTTCGACAGCGACGTCGCCGCGGACGACGCCGTCTCGGAGTGGAACGGCGTGAAGGTCGTCATCGATCCCGCCAGCGCGCCGATGCTGCAGGGCGCCACGCTCGACTACCGCGACGGCCTGCAGGGCGCGGGCTTCGCGATCAACAACCCGAACGCGACACGCAGCTGCGGCTGCGGTCAGTCGTTCTCGTAGCCGAGCAAGCCCAGCAGCCCGCCGACGCGCCGGCTCCGCCGCGCGCGGATGTTCGCGGCGTTCGCGGAGGGCCCCGTATCCTCCCGCGAGATGTCGGAGACGCTCGAGTTCACCTGCGACGGCCGGCCGGTGACCGTGCCCGTGGAGCCGGGCGAGACGCTGCTCACGGTGCTGCGCGAACGGCTCGGCGTCCGCTCGGTGAAGGACGGCTGCGCGCCGCAAGGCCAGTGCGGGTGTTGCACGGTACTCGTTGACGGCGATGCGCGCGTCGCGTGTGTGACGCCCGCGACCCGGGTGGCCGGCCGGTGCGTCACGACGGTCGACGGGCTCGATCCGGGCGTGCGCGACGCCTTCGCGGGCGCGTTCGTCGCGACGGGTGGTTCGCAGTGCGGGTTCTGCACGCCGGGAATCGTCGTCCGGTGCGCGGCCGCGGTCGCGAAGGGACGGAGCGCACCGGCCGAGGTCGATCGCGCGCTCGCCGCGCACCTGTGCCGGTGCACGGGCTGGCAGACGATCCGCGAGGCCGTCGAGTGTGTCGGCCGTGGCGACGCCCACGTCGAGGCCCGCGCGCGGGATCTCGACGCTGCCGGCGCGCGCGCGACGCTCGAGGGCGGCGTCGCGCAACGCGTCGGGACGGATGTCGTGCTCGGGCGGGGCGGCTTCGCCGACGACACCGCGCCGGCGGACGCGCTCGTCGCCGTCCCGCTGCCGCCCGGTTCCGGCGCCGACGGCATCGAGGCCGAGGGATTGGACTGGGTCGTCGCCGACTCGTTGCACGAGGCGCGCGCCCGCGCGGGAAAGGTGCAGGGGCGCCGTACGACGATCGAGGAGCGACCGCCGATCGCGCTGCCGGACCCCTGGGACGGCGGGGTGCGCCTCGCGACGAGCTGGGTCGAGCCCGCGTACCTCGAACCCGACGCGTCGTGGTGCGCGCCGGCTGGTGATCCCGCGTCGCCCCTCGCGAACGGTGGCGCGTTCGGCGGGAAGGCAGACTCCGTTGCGCCGGCCGCGGCACGCGCGCTCGCCGATCGCTTCGGGCGTGCGGTGCGCGTCGTGCTCTCGCGCGAGGACGCCGTCCGTCTCGGCGCCAAGCGCCCGCCGATCGCGGCGCGCGCCCGCTACACCGACGGTGTCGTCGAGCTCGACGGCCTCGTCGCGCGCGGCGGCCGCGCCGCCTTCGAGGCTCTCGGCGCGTCCAGCCCCGGCCCCGCGCCCGTGCGCGCCTCGTGGCACGAGGTCGCGGTGGTGGGGCCGCCGGTCGGAACCGCGTTGCGCGCGGTGGGTCTCGCGGAGTCGGCCGTGCTCGTCGCGGGAGCGCTCGCAGAGGCGAGTGTCGAGCCGTCTGCGCTCGTCGGTGACGGACGGACTGCCGACGTCGCGCTCGACACGGTCGTGACGACGGGGGCGGGTGCGCTCGCCGGCGCGCGCGTCTCGCTCGATCGGGACGCGGCGGCGATCGATGCCGTCACCGTGCGGGTCGCGGCGGGTGACGCGCTCGACGCCGTCACGTTGCGCTCGTACGTGATCGGCGCGGCGCACATGGCGCTCGGCTGGGTGCTGTCGGAGGCGATCGCGGTGGACCCGGACACCGGCGACGTGCACGACCTGACGATCCGCTCGTTCGGCATTCTGCGCGCGCGTGACATGCCGCGCGTCGACGTCGAGATCGTCGACGACCCCGGACCGCCGCTCGCCGTGGCCGACGCCGCGTTCGCGGCCGTCGCGGCCGCGACTTGGAACGCGATCACTCGCGCCGACGGCGCGCGGCCCGAGACGTTCCCGGTGCGCACCACGCGCGTCCACACGAGGAGCCCGCGATGACGGTCGAACCCGTGCCCACCCCGAGCGCGCCGCCCGTGGCCGGGCCCTACGCACCCGCGGTGCGCGCGGGCGACTGGCTGGTGCTCGCTGGCCAGCTCGGTCTCGATCCCGCTACCGGACGCCTCGCCGAAGGAACGCGCGCGCAGGCCGAGCAGGCGATGCGCAACGTCGAGGCTGTCCTGCGCGACTGCGGCGCGTCGATGCGCGACGTCGCGAAGACGACCGTCTTCGTGACCGATCTGGGCGACTTCGCCGCCGTCAACGACGTCTACGGCGCGGCCTTCGCGGACCACCGTCCTGCGCGCAGCACCGTGCAGGTCGCCGCGCTTCCCGGTGGCGCGCGCGTGGAGGTCGAGGTGTGGGCGTACGTGCCGCACGGGCTAGGGTGACGGCGTGCTCGGCGTCGTCGTGATCGTGGTCGCGATGGTGATCGTGATGCCCGTCATCCTGTTCCTCGTCGGCGGGCTGTGGAGCGCGCTGATCGGGTGGATGCTCGCCGACGACGCCGACGAGCGCGCCGAGGGTCAGCCCGCGTAGCTGCCCGCGCGGTCAGTCGCCGCCGCCACCGTCTCCGTGCCGCCCGTGTGTGCTGCCGTCGTGGCCTCGCGGGAGCTTCGTCTCGGGGCGCGCGCGTCGGGGTGAGGTCGTGACGACGACGGGCTGCACGGTCGTCGGCGGCGGAGCGCTCGTCGTGGTCGTCGTCGTCACCGAGCTGCGCGTCGTGCGCGGCGGCGGTGATGCGGGCGCGTCGCCGCCGTGTGCCGCGACGAGCGAGCCGGTCAGGGCGGCGACCGCGAGCGCCGCGGTGCCGAGCAGCGCGACCGTCCGCCGGCGGCGGCGCGAGCCTCGCCGCTCGCCGACGACGGGGAGCGGCGCGGTCGTGCTCGCCGGTGACAGCGTCACGGGCGCGGTCGCCGTTGCTCCGAGCGCGGCGAGCTCGCCCGCGACGTCGCCGGCGGTGGGCCGCGTCGACGGATCGCGCGCGGTCATGCGACACAGCAGCGCCGCCCAGCGCTCGGGGACGTTCGTGGGGAGCTCGGGGTCCCGGACGAGCCGCGCCACCGCGACCTCCCCGGCCGGGCCGTCGAACGCGCGCCGGCCGGTGAGACACTCGATCATCACGAGCCCGAGCGCGTAGACGTCGACCGCGCTCGACGCGGCACGCCCGTCCACCTGCTCGGGTGCGAGATAGGCGGCGGTCCCGACGGTCATGCCCGTCGACGTCAGCGCGACGTCGCCCACCTTCGCGATGCCGAAGTCGGCGAGCTGCGCGTGGGAGTCGTCGGTGACGAAGATGTTGCCCGGCTTCACGTCGCGATGGACGATGCCGCGCGCGTGGACGTATGCGAGCGCGTCCGCGACATCGGTCGCGATGCGCGCGGTCTGCTCGGTCGTCAGCGGGCCCGACCGAAGACGGTCTGCGAGCGTCGGCTCCTCGCGGAGCTCGAGCACGAGGAAGCGGCCCTGGTGCTCGTCGGTTCCCGCGTCGAGGAGTCGTACGAGGTTCGGATGGTGGAGCGCGGCGAGGGTCTGGACCTCACCGTCGAAGCGCGCGCGGTCACCGTCCTCGCGCAGGATCTTGACCGCGACGTCGCGCTCGAGGCGCGCGTCGATTGCGCGGTGGACGTCGGCCATGCCGCCGCGCGCGAGCAGCGCGGTCAGGCGGTAGCGGCCGGCGAGGACGGGCGGGGGCGACGACATGATGCTCGGCTCCCAGCTGTACCCGCGGTCGGTGCCGGCCGAACGCGCGGGCCGGTGTCCCCGGGGTGACAGGCTACGAGACGTCGGCGGGCGTGGCGTCGGTGCCCGGGAGCCAGCGCGCCTGGCCGAACCGGTAGCCCACCGACCGGACCGTCTGGATCAGCGGTGCGTGCTCCTCGCCGAGCTTCGCCCGCAACCGTCGGACGTGCACGTCGACCGTGCGCGCACCGCCGTAGTACTCGTATCCCCACACACGCGACAGCAGCTGCTCGCGCGTGAACACCTTGCCCGGGTGCAGCGCGAGGAACTTCAGCAGCTCGTACTCCATGTACGTGAGGTCCAGAGGCCGCCCACCGAGCCCGGCCTGGTAGGTCTCGAGGTTGAGCACGAGCTCGCCGTACTCGACGATCTCCGGCCGGCTCGAGTGACCGGCGCGCCAGAACAGGTGTCGCAGACGGGCCTCGACCTCCTGCGGGTGGAACGGTGACAGGCAGAAGTCGTCGAAGAGGTCTTCGCGCAGCTCGAGCTCGCTGAGCTGCGCGCCGCTGACGAGCAGGAGGATCGGCTCGACCGCGGTGTCGCGCCGGCGCAGCACACGACACACCGCGAACGCGTCGTCCGGCGACGCATCCGCGCACACGACCGCGCCCAGCCAACCGTCGGACGGCTCGTAGCGCGTCGCGCCCGCGGCGTTCGCGATGGCCTTCCACCGGTACCCGCACAGGTCCAGCGTCTGCGCGAGCAACGGCGGGGCCGGATCCGGGAAGACGCACAGTGCACCGGTCGCCATGTCGGGCACTATGCCTCCGCTCCCCGCGCGCGCGGTGCCGCTTCCCGGGGCGACGTCCGTCTGACGGCTCGCTCGCTCATCTCAGAGGATCCCGAGGTACCGGTCGATCTCGAACGGCGTCACGTGTGCCTTGTACTCCTCCCACTCCTCCCGCTTGTTGCGGATCATGTAGTCGAAGAGGTGCTCGCCGAGGGCTTCCGCCACGAGCTCCGACCCCTCCATGACGTCGACCGCCTCCTTGAGCGACTGCGGGAGCGCACCGATGCCCTCCGCGGCCCTTTCTTCGGCGGTCATCTCGTAGATGTTGTTCGTCGCCTCGGGTGGCAGCTCGTAGCCCTCGTCGATGCCCTTCAGCCCGGCGGCGAGCATGACGGAGAACGCGAGGTACGGGTTGCAGGCGGGGTCGGGCGAGCGGAACTCGACGCGCGTCGAGCTCTCCTTGCCCTTCTTCGCGAGCGGCACGCGTACGAGCGCCGAGCGGTTGTTGCGCGCCCAGCAGATGTAGACGGGCGCCTCGTAGCCCACGACGAGACGCTTGTAGGAGTTCACCCACTGGTTCGTGACCGCGGTGATCTCGCGCGCGTGGCGGAGGAGTCCGGCGATGAAGCACTTGCCGACCTTCGACAGGCCGTGCTCGTCGCCGGGGTCGTGGAACGCGTTGACGTCGCCTTCGAACAGGGACAGGTGCGTGTGCATGCCGGAGCCGAACGACCCGGTGATGGGCTTCGGCATGAACGTCGCGTAGACGCCGAGGTCCTGCGCGACCTCCTTGACGACGAGACGGAACGTCATCACGTTGTCCGCCATCGTCAACGCGTCGGTGTAGCGCAGGTCGATCTCGTGCTGGCTCGGGCCGAGCTCGTGGAAGCTGTACTCGACGGGGATGCCGAGCGCCTCGAGCGTCAGGAGCGTCTGCTTGCGCAGCTCGCTGACCATGTCGAGCTGGGTGAGCTCGAAGTACCCGCCGCGGTCGAGCGGGATCGGCTGGTCGGGAGAGCGGAAGTAGAAGAACTCCATCTCCGGCCCCGCGTAGAACGTGAAGCCCTTCTCGCGCGCGCGATCGAGGTTGCGCTTCAGCACGTAGCGGGGGTCGCCGTCGAACGGTTCACCCGAGAGATGGCAGATGTCGCAGAACATCCGCGCGACGGGCGCGTCCTCGCCGCGCCACGGGACGATCTCGAACGTGGACGGGTCGGGCCGCGCCAGCATGTCGGCTTCCTGCACGCGGCTGTATCCCTCGATGGCGGAGCCGTCGAACGTCATGCCCTCTTCGAGCGCGACCTCGAGCTCGGCCGGTGTGATGGCGAAGGACTTCATCGTGCCGAGGACGTCGGCGAACCAGAGGCGTACGAACCGCACGCCGCGTTCCTCGACGGTCCGCAGCACGTAGTCGAGCTGGCGTTCCATGGCGCGCTCCTCGGATCACACGGGGCCCGACCTGAAGTGTTGCACCTGGCATCGGCGTCACCGCCGGTCCGCCCGACCCCGCGCCGGCGCGTTAACAGAGCGTTCATCGAGGGGCAACGGACGCGAAATCGCCGGCTGCCAGCTTCATCCTCGGCGGGGCGCGCCCTGGCTCCGTCACGGGTGGTGGGGCCCGGCCTACGCTCCCGCCGTCCCGGACCCGTGGACGATCCCGTGGATGGAGGTATCGACGGTGGAGCAGCGCACACCCGGCGACGTCGTGAAGATGCTGAAGGACGAGAACGTCGACGTGATCGACGTCCGGTTCTGCGACCTGCCGGGCCTGATGCAGCACTTCTCCGTTCCCGCGCACGAGCTGACCGAGGACGTGTTCGAGGACGGGCTCGGCTTCGACGGCTCGTCGATCCGCGGCTTCCAGGAGATCCAGGAGTCCGACATGCTCCTGGTTCCCGACGCGAACACCGCGGTGATCGACCCGTTCCGTCAGCACAAGACGCTGAACATCAACTGCTACGTGCGCGACCCCGTGACTGGTGAGGCGTACAGCCGCGACCCGCGCTACATCGCGCGGAAGGCCGAGGACTACTTGCGGGGCACGGGTCTCGCGGACACCGCGTACTTCGGGCCCGAGGCGGAGTTCTACATCTTCGACTCCGTGCGCTTCGACCAGAACCAGTACTCGGGCTACTACTTCGTCGACTCGGTCGAGGGCGTGTGGAACTCGGGTCGTGAGCGCGAGCTCGACGGTTCGCCCAACCTCGCGTACAAGCCCCGTTACAAGGAGGGCTACTTCCCGGTCCCGCCCATGGACCAGTTCCAGGACCTGCGTTCCGAGATGGTCCGCGTCCTCGAGCAGGTCGGCATCGCGATCGAGGTGCAGCACCACGAGGTCGGCACCGCCGGTCAGGCCGAGATCGACATGCGCTTCGACACGCTCGGCGTCATGGCCGACAAGCTGATGCTCTACAAGTACGTGGTGAAGAACGTGGCGCGTCAGGCCGGCTACTCGGTGACGTTCATGCCGAAGCCGATCTTCATGGACAACGGCTCGGGCATGCACGTGCACCAGTCGTTGTGGAAGGGCGGTGAGCCGCTGTTCTTCGACGAGAAGGGCTACGCGGGCCTGTCCGACATGGCGCGCTGGTACATCGGCGGGCTGCTGCGTCACGCGTCGTCGGTGCTCGCGTTCTCGAACCCGACGACGAACTCCTACAAGCGGTTGGTGCCTGGTTACGAGGCGCCAGTCAACCTCGTGTACTCGCAGCGGAACCGGTCCGCGTCGGTCCGCATCCCGCTCTACTCGAAGAGCCCGAAGGCGAAGCGACTCGAGTTCCGCTGCCCGGACCCGTCGTGCAACCCGTACCTCGCGTTCTCCGCGATGCTGATGGCCGGGCTCGACGGGATCGCGAACCGCATCGAGCCGCCGACACCCGTCGACCGCGACCTGTACGACCTCGCGCCCGAGGAGCTCGCGAAGGTACCGCAGGTTCCGGGGTCGCTGAACGAGAGCCTCGCCGCGCTCGAGGCCGACCACGAGTTCCTGCTCGCGGGAGGCGTGTTCACGCCGGACGTGATCGACACGTGGATCACGTACAAGCGGGTGAACGAGATCGACCAGGTGCAGCTCCGCCCGCACCCGTGGGAGTTCTACCTCTACTACGACATCTAGCTCAGGAGACGACAGCCTCGCTGACGTGCCACTCGCGAGCCGCGCCTCGAAGCGTCCGGATATGACTGACGATTGGCGGCGTCGCCGTCAGGGTATGGGTCGGGTGCCCCGGGGGCGGGGACGAGCTGAGCACGGGCGGGACGAGGCATGCACGACGCGACCGATTCGGGTCGCCAGCGTTCGCGTACACGCGCGGGAGCGACAGCGTGAGCACACGACGCTCGCGCCGGCGATCACGGCGCGCTCGTCTCGCGACGGGTGACCGGATCTTCCTCGGATCGGCACTCGCCGCGATCTTCGCGTTGGTCGCGCTGGGTGCCGTGCTGACGTGGCGCGCGGGTGATCACGGTGGCGTCCAGGTCTCGGGCGAGCGCGTCGCGCGCGAACCGTCGACGACGACTGCGCCGTCGACGCCGCCGACGTCGCGCCCGCTCGCGCAGGCGGTGCCGGCGCCCGCGTCCTTCGCGGCCGACGCGTCCCCGACGAACCCGGATGCGGCGCTGCCGTTCCTCGCTGCGATCGCGGCGCGTCACACGATCCTGCGGACACAACGCACGTCGGTGACGACCGTCGCGTCCGGGCGGCCGGCTGTGATCACGACGACGCCGGCCTCCGCGCCGCCGAGCACCACGACGACGACCGCGCCACCGACCACGACGACCACTGCGCTGACCACGACAACGACGACCGCGCCGCCGACCACGACGACTACGGCGCCGCCGCCGACGACGTCCACGAGCACGACGTCCACGACCGTCCCGACAGGCGCGCCCTGACCTCGCGCGTCGTCGGAGTCCACATGGCGCGCGACTGCTTACGAGCGACTCACATCGAGGTCGGTTCGCGGCCGTGCGCGATGTCGTCGGCGACGTCGCGGAGGCGACGGTTGAGTCGTTGCGACGCGTGCGTCAGCAGGCCGAACGCCTCGTCGGCGTCGACGCCGGTGCGGGCCATGATGATGCCCTTGGCCTGGCCGATGACGTCGCGTGTCGCGAGCGCCTGCTCGAGGTTGAACGAGCGCTCGTGCTGCTTCGCGGCTGCGATCGCGACGCCCGCGTGTGCGGCGAAGACCCCGCCGACGATGCGCGAATGCTCCGTGAACCCGAACGGCTTCGTGGAGTACAGGTTCAGCGCGCTGTGCTCGTCGTCGCCGCCGGGGAGCTGGAACGACAGCGAGCTGTGCACGCCCAACCGCAGAGCCTCCCCGGTGAACTCGGGCCACCGCGACTCCTGACCGAGGTCCGCGCTCTCGATGATCCGCTGCTCGCTGATCGCCTCGAGACACGGTCCTCGGCGTGCGCGCTCTTGCACCTTGTCGAGCCGGTGTGCGACGGCGTCCGTGCCGGCCGGAGTGCTGATCCGGCCGCGCGCGACGAGCGACGATCCCGCGTGGTCGCAGCCGTCGACGGTGTGCAGCGCGAGCCGGCAGATGCGGTCGAGTGCCCCGCCGACCGTCCGCTCGGCGAGCAGAACGCGCGCGATCCGGTCGAACGCCTCCGGCAGCTCGCGCTCCACGGATTGCACCGGTCGACTCTCCTCGTGTCCCAACGCAACCCGCCGCGCGTCAGCGTTCGACGGTCAGGAGCTCGTCGAGCCCGGTCAGGACGAGGAGGCGCTCGACGGGGGTGCTCGGTGACACGAACACGACGTGGAAGCCGCAGCGCTGTCCTTCGCGGTGCCACCTGACGAACGCGTTCAGCGCGGTCGAGTCGGCGAAGTCGACGTCTGACAGGTCGACGCGAACGACGGCCGGGTGGTGGGCGATCGCGCGCCCGAACGCATCGTCGAGCGCGTCGACCGTGCCGAGATCGATGTCGCCGTGGACGGGGACGGTCGTGTCGTGAGGTCCTCGCCAGTCGTTTGCGAACGCTTCCATCCGACACCTCCGGTCGGGACTGGACGACGCCCGCTGCTGGACACCATCACGCGGATCCGTCTCAGTGTGGCACGTGAGAACGGTGGGGTGCATCACGTGGATCACAACGGCCCGACAACGTCGGCGGCGGGGGTGCTCGGAACGGCCGCCCGGAGCTACATGCGGTCTGCCAGCACGGCGACCCCGTCACCCGTCAGGTCCCGGAGCGCAGCCTGGCGGCCGGTCATCGCGAGCACGAGCGCGAGCATCGGTCCGGATGCCGTCGGCCCCGCTCCGTGCGCCCACTCGGTGTCGGTGGCTCGCAGCTCGACGCCCGCGATCCGTCGCTTCGCCCCGATGATCAGGTTGGACGCCTTGTAGAAGTCCGCGACGCGCACGACGGCGTCGAGCGGATACGTGTGCGCGATGCCGAGCGGGCGCCGAATGTCCTCGGCGTGCACGATCGTCTCGCCGAGCATCGTCTCGGCGGGTCCCGGAGGACCGGTCGTCGTGTCGACGCGGCGTTCGAACGCGGCAAGCGTGTCGGCCGGCGTCGCGCCGCGGCTGCGCGCGATGTCCTTGGTCTGCAGTCTCGTCAGGCTGAAGCCGGACCCGATCAGCTTGGCGAAGAACCTTGGACCGGTCATCTCGGCGGTCGCGGTCATGTGGGCGAGCACGTCACGAACGCTCCACCTGTCGCACAGCGACGCTCGGTCCCACCGGTCGTCGCGGAGCCCGGCCAGCTCGGCGGCGAGGGCCTTGCGCTCCAGGTGCACGACGGGCCAATTCATGGAGGCGGCGTGCGGCCTCGTGCTCGGCCGGCTGAAGGCGGGTGTCGCGGTCGCGTCCGATCCGGCTGCCCGGGTGCCGCGGCGTTCGCGCCGTCCGAAGCGACGCGACCCGCGCTGACCGCGGCGTTCAGGACACGTCGTAGCCGAGCACGACCTCGGTACCG
>Ga0070741_10008340_pt1 | contig 20866 bp, 28 predicted proteins | sample Coa_R1_4_FD_66440 | JGI IMG/M metagenome (GOLD analysis project Ga0070741, IMG submission 66440) | Surface soil microbial communities from Centralia Pennsylvania, which are recovering from an underground coalmine fire - Coalmine... | ecosystem: Environmental > Terrestrial > Soil > Unclassified ...
GAGAAGTTTATAAAAAAACTGACCTACATAAACTGATATCTTCAAAACAAGGAAAAGTAGTTTGGGGCATAGATAAAAGAACCCTTGCTTCATATTGCGAACAGTTATCATCCGTTGGGTTCATGCAGACTGCTTTAGATCCTGAAACATTTAGAAAAACGGAAAAAGGTGGGCAGCTGGGAGACACCGTAGCGGGACATTTTCTTGACCTATCGGAAAAATATGGAGGTATTTCACTCTGGAATATTTTTGGAAATGCAAATTCTCCAACTAAAGATAATGAGCCAACCATAGCGCCAATTAATAGATATAGAATTTATAAGTTTCTAGTAGAAAACGCTAATGGAGTGGTTCAAGCAGAGTTAATTAGAGAACTGGCTAATAAAAATCTCGATGTGCATCTTGAATCCCTGAGCAATAAAGGAATTGTGACAACAAGGAGATGGAATGGTTTACGTATGATCTGGCTTTCTCAGAAGCAAAAATCCGTAGTTTCGGAAGTGGTTGATATTGTAGATAAAATTTCTACAGGAGATCAGCAATTTTTAATTGCAGGGAGAAAAAAAGCACAAGAGATAACTGGTGACCCCAAGCGGGTAGCTAGACTTCTCACAAAAGCGAGGGAAACGTCTCCAGGCGCAAACAGAATACAATCGGAAGAATTGGCTGAAACGATTGAGGCAACTCTTAGATTACATCCAAGCTTGACGAATGCTCAATTACGCGACTATTTAAGTCTGGATTTGGCCAGAACTTTATCTAAAGAAAGAATTGCACAGCTCACCAGAATGTTAAGAACCGAAGGGCGAATAAGAATTGCAGGTAAAGATCGCGCATTCCACTATAGCAGCAGATAATTTAATTCATTCCAAAAGACCCTTGACATTAAATCATTTGTTTCTTGACAAGAAAAAGTTAATGTCATAAACTAATCCCTCATGGACAATTTGGATGAATTGATGTCTACCATGCAGGAAGTTTGGAGATCCGTAAATAGCCACAACAAAAAAGTCTGGATGTCCAAACAGGGAACCCCGCTTCAATTTTTTACCCTTCGATTTCTGCTTGAAAAGCCGGAAGCAACAATTACAGATATAACAAAACACTTCCAAATAACTAAATCTTCCGCAACGCAACTTATCGAAAGATTAAGCAAGCAAAAACTAGTTGAGAAAATAAGCGATAAGGAAGATAGAAGGGTAATTCATCTAAGGTTAACAAAAAAGGCTATTAAGGAAATCGCAAAAGTAAGGCAAAAAAGAATGGAAGAAATGAAAAGGGTCTTCTCGAATGTCCACCCAAATGACATAAAAGATCTAATCCGAATTCACAAAAACCTACTTAATAACCTAAAGGAAGGAAAGAATATAAATGCAACTCTTAATTAATAAGTTAAAAGGAAAAATAATCCGACACAAAAAGACTAGTGCGATAATTCTTGCTGTTGTCGTCGGCCTTATTTATATAGGGAGTCAAATTTTTACAAAAGCTCAATCGCCGACATACGAAACTCAGAAAGCTCAGGTAGGAACTTTAATTTCGTCGGTTTCTGCTTCCGGCCAGGTGGCCGCCTTGAGCGGAATGGCGGTAACAACACAAGCAAGCGGAATTGTATCGAACATCTATGTAAAAGATGGTGATACGGTTATTGCAGGTCAACCTATTGCGTGGATAAATCTTGATTCTTCGGGACTCATTAAAAAGACTCAAGCGTTGAACACTTACCTTGCCTCACAGGCAGATTTAAACTCACTCCAGGCTGCGATGTTTAAAGCAAATCAAACTTTTCTTAACGATAAAGGGAGTTCCGCAACCCCAAGCGATACACAAAAACAGGACCCGGTATATATAGAAGAAAATGCAAATTGGCTTGCAGCAGAAGCTGCCTACAAGAATCAACAGCTTGTAATATCTCAGGCATGGTTATCTTACCAGCAAGTCTCAGACGTCGTTTATGCTCCAATTTCCGGAACCGTAAGCGGTCTGGCTGTTCAGGTCGGTTCATACCTTGCTCCATCCTCAAGCACTACGTCTGTTGGACAAAATGCGGTTGCAACAATTACAAATGACGGCACGCCTGTTATATCGGTTAATCTTTCGGAAATCGATGCTCCCAAGATTAAAATTGGAAACAAAGCAACAATTACTTTTGATGCTTTGCCAAATAAAACATTTACAGGAAGCGTACAAAGCCTAAATACACAAGGAGTTGTAACTTCTGGAGTTACGACATATCCTGCGACAATAGCTTTGGATACCAACTCTCCGGAGATTTTTGGGAATATGTCTGCAACCGCAAATATAATTACTCAAATAAAAGATAACGCCCTTTCAGTTCCTTCTGCGGCGATTCAAACACAAGGCGGACAATCCGTTGTAAGAGTCCTAAAGAACGGACAAGTTAAATCGGTCGTTGTGGAAACAGGAATCTCTTCCGATACGCAGACAGAAATAGTTTCGGGAATATCGGAGGACGACGAAGTAATAACAGGAATAATAAGCTCTTCAAGTACCAGATCCAGCGCCTCTCCCTTTGGAATAAGATCGTTCGGTGGTGGAGGAGCCGCTGGCGGCGGAGGCGCAGTTAGAATTCAAACAGGTGGAAGATGATAGATGTTTCAAAAGCTTCAAAAATTTACCAGACAGATGGCGAGAAAACCATAGCGCTTTCTGATATTTCTTTCAAAATAAAAAAGGGTGAATTTGTGGCGATTATGGGGCCATCGGGTTCGGGAAAATCCACGTTAATGCATATTCTAGGTTGCCTCGATAGTCCTACTTCTGGAAATTATATTTTGGATGGTCACGATGTGAGTAAACTTAGAGATGATAATTTGGCTGAAATAAGAAATAGGAAGATAGGCTTCGTTTTCCAAGCATATAATCTTCTCCCCAGGACTTCCGCTTTGAGAAATGTTATGTTGCCAATGAGCTATGGTGGTCTTCCAGCTAACGAAAGAATTAGCCGGGCTAAACAACTTTTAGAATTGGTTGATCTTTCCGAAAGAATAGACTTTCTTCCCAACCAACTTTCGGGCGGACAACAACAAAGAGTCGCTATCGCAAGAGCCTTAAGCATGAATCCAACAATTATTCTCGCCGATGAGCCAACAGGAAATTTGGCATCCACCCAAGCCGTTGAAATAATGAAAATATTTCAGAGGCTTAATAGAGAAGGCCACACAATCGTAATGATTACGCACGAGCCTTACATAGCAAAATACGCCAAGAGGGTAATTAGAATAAAGGATGGAAAGATTGAAAAAAATTAATTATGGAGCTTAGGGAGATAATAATCGAAGCTTTCTCGGCGCTAAATGTAAACAAACTTCGCACGGTTTTGGCTACGTTAGGAATAGTTATTGGGATTGGCGCAGTAATCGCGCTTGTTTCGCTTGGTCAGGGTGGGCAAAAGGCCGTAGAGTCTCAAATCCAATCGCTCGGTTCGAACCTTCTTACCGTTATTCCTGGTGCAATAAGACCTGGGGATATCAGGAGCCTTTCCGGAACTTCAAATAATTTGACCCTGGACGATGCCAAGGCGATTATGAAAGACTCCGCAAATCTTGGAGTCGAAAACGTATCTGCGGAATTACTTCGTAGGGCGACGGTTTCAATTGGAAGAGAGAATACTAGTACTCAGGTTGTAGGTATTTTACCTACCTATCAAACAGTTAGGAATGTCCAAGTTGCAAGTGGGGTTTTTATTTCACAATCCGATATGGATGGTCAAACCAAAGTTGCTGTTTTGGGTCCGCAAGTAGTTTCAGATCTCTTTGGCGATGGCGCAAATCCGGTCGGTCAAACAATAAGAGTCAATAAGATTGCATTCAAAATTATTGGAATAACGGCGAGTAAGGGTGGAGTGGGAGCTTCCAATCAAGACGATATTGTGTTAATTCCTCTTTCAACTGCTCAAAAAATCCTCTTTGGAGTTGATTATCTCGGTTCAATCTCAATACAAGTAACAGACCAAAATAAAATGGACGATACAAGAGATAAGATTGGTTATTTTCTTTTAGCAAGGCACAAGATTCAAAATCCAACGAATGCGGATTTTACTATTTTTTCACAAAACGATATTCTTGCCTCGGCTCAACAGATAACCGGAATCTTTACAACCATCCTCTCCGGTATTGCCGCGATTTCTCTTTTGGTTGGGGGAATCGGAATCATGAATATTATGTTGGTCACAGTTGTTGAAAGGACTAGGGAAATTGGCCTTCGAAAAGCACTCGGAGCAAAAAGGGATATAGTTATAAAACAGTTCTTGGTCGAATCGATCATGCTAACGGTGGCAGGTGGAGCGCTGGGTATGATGCTTGGAATACTTATTTCATTCTTAGTTTCGCGTATCATTAGCCTTCCCTTTATTGTTTCTCCTTTTGCCGTAGTGCTTGCAATTGGTGTGTCGGGAATAATAGGAATTCTTTTTGGTTGGTATCCTGCAAAAAGAGCGGCAAATCTATCGCCAATAGAAGCTTTAAGATATGAGTAGGCAAAGCTTGCGATTGACGATCTAAAAAGGGAGGTGAAGAATGAGCAAATTTATAGTTTTAGCAGTCATTTTAATTTTGGTTTCCGGAGGAGCCGGATTTGTTGCTGGTTCTAAGTTTGGACGAGTCGGTAATGGAAATTCAGCACAGTTACAATTTAGACAGAGATTTGGGGCTACTAACAGCAGGCCTGTTAGAGGCCAAATAATAAATGCCGATGATAAAAGCATTACGGTGAAATTGCAAGACGGGAGTACAAAAATTGTTCTAATTCCTTCGTCTGCAGCTATTCTTAAAACTGATAGCGCTTCAATATCTGACCTTAAAAAAGATGAGACTGTTGTTGTTTTTGGAACAGAAAATTCTGACGGATCAATAACCGCCCAAAACGTACAACTTAATCCTAGAGAGAGAACGAGTTCTCAGCAGCCGACAAAATAGGGTGATATCATAATAAAAAGATGAAAAAGTTTTTACTCTCTTTTTTTGTCATAGCTGTATTCGTTTTATACAGTCTTCATCAGAGAAGTGAGGGGGCACCCAGTCCTGTTATTCCGCCGCAGCCTTCATTTGGTCCAACGCCCTCAAATCCACCGATCACAAGCCAGCAAACCAACGGATATAAAAATGGAACATATGTGGGTGATGTTACTGATGCATTCTATGGATTTGTGCAGGTTCAAGCGATTATTCAAGGAGGGAAAATAACCGACGTTGCATTTTTGCAGTACCCAAATGATAGAAACACCTCGATAGAAATTAATTCCCAGGCTATGCCATATTTGAAATCGGAAGCGATTCAAGCGCAAAGCGCAAACGTAGATATCATATCTGGTGCAACAGCTACAAGCGACGCTTTCAGGCAGTCATTACAATCAGCTCTTAATAAAGCACAGTGAAACAAACAAAAACAATTATGGGAATGCCAATTACAGTCGAAATAGTCGATGAAATGGCACAGAAGAATTTTTTCGATCTGGTGTTTAATTATTTTAGATCCGTAGATAGAAAATTCAGCACTTATAAAAAAAACAGTGAAATTTCAAAAATAAATAGGGGAGAGATAAGTCCTCAAGATTATAGCCTTGAAATGAAGACTATATTCAAACTTTCGTTGAAAACAAAAAAAGATTCAAATGGGTACTTTGATATAAGGCATAAAGATTTAATTGATCCTTCGGGGCTCGTAAAAGGATGGGCAATTCAAGAAGCCGCAAAAATTCTTATAAAAAAGGGATGCAGAAATTTTTATATAGATGCTGGTGGGGATGTCCAAGTTTATGGAAGAAATAAGGAAGGAAAAGAGTGGACAGTTGGAATAAAAAATCCTTTAAACCAGAAGCAAATCGTTAAAGTCCTTAGGGTTTCCAATATGGGAATTGCTACTTCAGGTACTTACATAAGAGGGAAGCATATTTATAATCCGATTAATGGGTTAGATAGTGATGTCGTTAGCCTGACTGTGATCGGCCCGAATATTTATGAGGCTGATCGTTTTGCAACGGCTGCTTTTGCGATGGGAAGACAGGGGATTTGGTTTATTGAAAATAAAAAAGGCTTAGAGGGCTACATGATAGATAAAGATGGAATTGCCACAATGACGGAAAACTTTACAAAGTATGTTGTTTAAAAAATGTTGAATTTTATCGATGCTTTTTTAGACGGAATCACGATGTACCGTTTGGTACTTTACTATCTCATTATCCTTGTAATAGTGGCGTTGATTTTAAGTCTTTTTGGTACTCTGCCTTTTTCCCCTTTTGATCTAGCCTTTTCTACAATTTTTATTCTTTGTATTTGTTATATATCAAATAAGATATTCTCCTATATTTTCAAAGCTCCTACCAATGTCGAATCAGTCTATATTACTGCCTTAATCTTGACGCTTATCATAACTCCCAACTCATCTTTTCGTTCACTTCCTTTTTTCGGATTTGCATCTCTTTTGGCCATTTCTTCCAAGTACATTTTAGCCATTGGGAAAAAGCATTTGTTTAATCCCGTTGCTATTGCCGTAGTTTTAACAGCAATAGGATTGGGACACTCGGCGAGCTGGTGGACCGGAACTAATTGGATGGTTCCTTTTGTCGTATCTGGAGGATTATTGGTTGCGAGGAAAATTCAAAAAGAAGATATGATTATTGTTTTCTTCATAGCAGCACTTTTAGAAAGTGTCTTATTCGGTTTGGGAAGAGGAACAGATGTTTTTGAAACTTTAAAAAGAGTTGCTCTTAATTCGTCTCTACTTTTTTTGGGATTCGTTATGCTTACAGAGCCCCTTACTACTCCTCCTACAAAGAAATTGCAGATCTTATACGGGGCGTTGGTAGGTTTTCTTTTTTCTCCTCAAATTCACCTTGGATCTATATATTCGACTCCGGAGATAGCATTAGTAATAGGAAATATTTTTTCTTATATCGTAAGTCCGAAATTAAAGTTAACGCTGAAACTTGGCGAGAAAAGGGCAATCGGATCGGATATCTTGGATTTTGTATTCAAGGCTCAATCGAAACCCGTATTCACTCCGGGGCAATATATGGAGTGGACATTGTCTCACAAAAACACAGATAGCAGAGGAAATAGGCGATATTTTACTATTGCATCTTCTCCAACAGAAGAAAATATAAGGTTGGGTATAAAATTTTATCCGCAAGGAAGTAGTTTCAAGAGAGCAATGGCAAATCTTGATGCGAATACTACGTTAATAGGTTCGCAGCTTGCGGGAGAATTTACTTTGCCTAAAGATCAGAACCGGAAACTAGTTTTCATTGCAGGAGGAATCGGAATAACACCATACCGAAGCATTATTAAATATTTATTGGATACAAATGAAAAGCGAGATATCATAATGCTCTATTCAAACAAAATGGAATCTGAAATTGCATACCGGAATATTTTTGATGTGGCATCTTCGAATTTGGGTATAAAAACTGTTTACACTCTCACAGAACAAACGGGATCGACTTGGAGGGGAAGATCCGGCAGAATTGATGCAAGGATGATTACGGAAGAGGTTCCTGATTATGCGGAAAGATTGTTTTATTTATCAGGTCCTCACGCTATGGTTGCTGCCTTCGAACAAGTTCTTCTTGGTGTCGGAATATCAAGAAAGAATATAAAAATCGATTTCTTTCCCGGTTTTGTCTGAATCGGCTTCTAAGCGGCGAGTACTAGGGGATTTGGGATTTCTGGTCCTCCGCTTTCCGCATCACCCATCCCTCCTGTAATTTTCCATATTTTCCCCTTTATTTCTAGCTCTGTGCCAAAATACACGTCTTTATAGTACTCACTTTTCCCTTGCTCTTTCCACGGACCGGGAGGAAGATCGGATCTTTTTACTAGCGTCCCCAAGTCGACTACTTGAGCGGTATCAGGATTATGGATAAGTCCACCTGCGCAGTAATGGAGAGAATTGTCTTTGTAAGCCTTATGTATTAGGAGTAAATTCCAGTCTTGGTATTTTCCGTCTTTTAAAACTTGAGCGTGATTTACTCCTCCCCAATGGCCTTTTGGAAACCTAAAAGAGAGCAGGAGTGCGTTTTGGATTTCAAGATCGGAGGGAGAACTTTTTTCTAAGGCATCAAGAGATGCAAATTCCCTGTAGCCAATTTGTCCGTCTCCTCCCAAAGCTTCATTGCCCGGGCTTCGCGGCCGTGTATAAACGCCTATTTTGCCACTAGGTCTTTTAATTAGCCTTATATCCTTCATTTCTTGAGGCCCGGTAAAGAATGGTCTAAGTTCAAGAATTGTTCCGCCTCTATATAAAATTGTTTTCCAGTGGCTAACTACTCTTCCTTCATTGTCGAGAGATTTATTAACCTTGACGCCTCCAAAAAGTATTTCTCCGTCAATATTGGATGCAAAGGGATCTTCAAGGTCAAAGGTTCTTTCAAGGTAGGGTTCTAATCCTTGATTTGTATATTTGAATATTACGCTTTTTGTTTGTCCATCGGAAGAATCAACCCTTACGGCTCTGTAAAGATCAGGCGGATTCCTAAATGCAGCAGACGGATTATAGGTTTCAAATGTTGTTTCAGTACCGCTTTTGAATATTTCTTTAAAAGAATCTGTAAAATCGGAGAAGGGGATTTTTTGAAATCCCAAAATTTGGGACCGGTGGTCAGCTCCTTCAGGTGGGAAAGAAAAGGGACGATTTTCGGCTAAAGACATAATCGAACCCTGCTTTATTTAAGTTAATCCCGTTTTGATATAATTGTCAAATGATCATCTATCGGGATTTACACTTCAATGTCTCAACTTAGAATTTAAATTTAACTTCAAGCTACCTCCTGCAAACAAAGCAAGAATAATTACAAAAAGAGATGGGTGGAAAGGATAATAAGTTTAATTACATCCTGAAAGAGTTTCAGCTCTGCATGATGGAGCTAAGTAGTTTTAAGGTTGTATTTCTCGGTTTCCCTACCCCCTTATCTCTTTCCAAATGTTTTGTTTACCAATTAATGTTTCTGCCATTGCTTTTTGGTAAGTGGTAACAAGAAATTTCATATCATCTGAGTCATAGCTATACAACAATTCATCGTTTATGAATTTAGAAACTGCATTTATCTTCTGTTGATGGGGGAATATTAGAAGGATAATGGGGAATTTATTATCAAGCCCTGAGTAGAGCTTCCAGTCATTATCTTCTTCTTTATACTTAATATATTGTTTAATTCTGTATTTTATAGCCCATCTTGGCATATGGGGATCAAATAGTTCCAGGAAAAAGGTTTGAGACTTAATATTTTTTGAATAAGGTTTTAATATCTTCTCAAAGAATAAATCGGGAATAGATTGTTTAATTTCGTTAAAATCCTCACCTTTTTGTAAATGTAATTGTTTATCTATCCACATCTCAGTTTTAGTTTGAAAGGAATATTCAATTACTTCCTTTTTCTTATCTTTATTAATACTTCTCTCATACTCTTTAAACTGTGTATAGAATTCAGAAAGGGCAATACAGTGATTGATAAAAGTCTGGGATGCGTGTTTATCCTGGTAGAACTTCTTAAGGTATTTAATGTCTAGTTGCCAATCATCAGCACGATACTCTTGCCCTTTTTCATACCTTGCCCATAAGATCCCGTTATTATTTAGAAAGTAGATGGCAGGTTTGGTGTTTTCCAAGAGTTTATGGGAGTATATTCTACTTAGATATTTCTTATCAACTAAATCCTTAAGCCAGGCATTAATTCTTTTTGGGTCCTTATGATTAAGAAGTCTTTGTATTTGTTTTCTATTGATAAATCTAAATCTAAACACTAGATCCATTATTTCTTTTTGCTTCAAAGTTATATTAGGAAGCTCTCGGTAGTTCATATTGTTTATCTATTTATTCGTAATTTTATTTATTAAGTTTCTAGTATTTGAGTTATTATTTTTAGTTTATTAGTATTTTTTGTTATTTTTAGGACAGGGTTTTATTAGGCAGTAGTTTTTTTGGATTATATCATTTTTTATCTTGTTTAGTTCCTCTCTTTATATACTATACGTAGTATAGGTAAGACCTGAATTATAATTTACCACTTTAAGCCTATACTTAGTGTAAGTTTAGGCATACCCATTGTCCTAACAGGCAGGGACATGGCCCGTGCTTGGGGATGGACAATTACTATCTTTATTTTTTGATAATTTTTCCAAGATCTGTTATTTTGGAAAATGATTTTTAGGATTTTAAAAATTCGAGGTTTTTGATAGAGAAGATAGGGGAAGATGGTCCATTCAATAGCGTATTAATTAAAGTTTATCAAGCTACCTTATTGACATATCATATCAAATGTCATATTATAAGAGTAATGAAGTATATTGATTGGGATAAGGAAAAGAATGAACAATTAAAACAAGAAAGAGAGCTTTCGTTTGAAGATATACTTCTTGCAATAGAAGAAGGTAACTTGGTGGATATCGTTGAACGCCCAAATAAAAACCGGTATCCTAATCAGAAGATTTTTATTGTTGAAATTGATAAGTATGCATATTTAGTACCGTTTGTTGAAGATGAAGAAAAGATTTTCTTAAAGACAATTATTCCAAGCCGAAAAGCAACAAAACAATATATTATAGAAAGGAGGGGAAAATAAATGAAATATTTTGATTTAGATAAAGAAGAAAAGCAATTGCTTGAAGAATTTGAAAGAGGTGAGCTTGTTTCTATTGGGAAAAATAAAAAAAAACAGTATCAAACATATGCTACCGCAACATTAAATAAAACGAAAAATATTAATATCCGTCTATCTGAAAAGGACGTATTAAAATTGAGAGCAAAAGCAATTGAAACGGGTATTCCTTACCAAACGTTGGTAAGTTCAATACTTCATCGTTTTGTAAGTAAATAAAAATATCTTTATAGCTAACAGAAACAAAAATATATGAAAAGCCTGGTAAAATCTATTTATATCAATGAAAGGAGGAAAGCCTTAGTAAACGGATGCATCTCGTTATATACTCAGGCACAAAATATCCAAGATGAACCTAAGTATAGGAATACACAATTCTCAATCCCACTTTTGCAATTCAAGTTTAACTTCATAATGCCTCAGCCTTGAAAAGAAAGAATAATAACGGAAAGAGACAAAAGGGGCAGAGTGCTACATTCAAAGCCTCCTGTCTTAGACCAGAATTGATATATTGACAAAATGCTCATTTTAATGTACATTCACGTTATGACACAAGTAATACCGGTAACAGAAGCCAGAAGAATACTTCTTAGTCTTGTAGACGAGGTAAATGACGCGTACACAAGAGTAGATTTGACTAAAAACGGTAAGGTTAAAGCTACTTTAGTTTCTCCTGACTATCTTGATTCTTTAGAAGAAACAATTTATAGCCTTAAAAACTCTTACTCAGCTATTAAACTTTCTGAAAAAGAATTAAAACTGGGTAAGCTCTTAACTTTAGAAGAAGTTAAAAAGAAATATAGCAATAAAGGTTAACTTCAAATGTCAGCCAAAAATCTACACTTATCCCAAAGCGTTGATAAAAACCTGTCAAAACTTCCAAGACATATACAGACAAGAATAATTTCTTCCTTTGATAAAATTATTCAAAATCCAGTTTCTGGTATTAAGTTACATGGAGAGCTTAAGAATTACTATAAATTTAGAGTCGGAGACTACAGAATAATATATAGCTTTAATGCAAAAGAAAGTTTAATACAAATAGTTAAAATCGAACATCGTCAGGGTGTGTATAAATAAACCTTAAAATCATTTATGCCGCGGAGCAAATTATTATCGCAAGTTCATGATTGACTTCTGGTATAATTAGGGTCATATCTTAAGGAATCGGGATAGTTGGGTCGCAAACCAACATTTTCAGCCTTTTAGCTTCAAAATAAAACTCCCACCACCTCGAAAAGCAAGAAAGATTTTAGAAAGAGACGAGTGGGGGAGAATAGTTCACTCAGTAGCTATATAAAAACGTAATTAGAATAATGATAAAATAACTTTATGCCGATTCAATTTTCAGAACACGCTTTATATCAACTAAAAAAACGTCAAATTTCAAAAGAGCGAGCTCTTGAAGTAGTAAAAAATCCTAAAGAAATAAAAGTCAGTTATAAAAATAGGCGATTGCGCCGGAAGGTATGGTGATAAGATATTACAGGTAGTTACGATAACAGAAGGTTCAAGAATTACTATAGTTAGTGGTTACTATTTGAGGAAATAATATGAAAATACACTACGATTCAAAAGATGACGCCATTTACATAGAATTGGCAAAAGGAAAGTATAATGTAAGTCGTGAAATATCCGATTCGGTTGTGGTCGATGAGGATAAGAATGGAAAAGTTTTAGGTATTGAGATATTGGATGCATCCGAAAATATTCCCTCATTTGATCCCAAAAGGGTTTCTATCCAGGCGGCATAATTTCAATAGCTATCTGCTATAATTTCTTCTAATGAATATTTCATGCGGAATTGTTGGGCTCCCGAATGTTGGGAAATCAACACTTTTCAATGCGCTTCTTAAAAAACAGCAGGCATTTGTGGCAAATTATCCCTTTGCGACCATAGAACCCAACATCGGAGTAGTTCCAGTGCCCGACAAGAGACTAGCTAAGCTCGCTGAAATCGAAGAAAGCAAAAAAATTGTTCCGGCAGTAGTAAAATTCGTCGATATTGCAGGGTTAGTAAAAGGTGCAGCAGAAGGGGAGGGATTAGGGAACAAATTTCTTGCTCATATTAGAGAAGTCGACGCCATATGCCATGTTATTCGATACTTTAAGGATACAGAAGTTGTTCATGTTGGAGGTTCTCCTGATCCAAAATCGGACTTTGAAGTCGTAAAGGCGGAATTGATTCTTGCGGATTTGCAGACGCTTGAAAAATCCAAATCAAAGGACCAAAAACTTAATGCCGTAATAGAGAAACTCAAAATAGAACTCGATAGCGGAAAGCTGGCCTCAGAAATCCAGCTTGCTGAAGAAGATAGGGAATTGGTAAAGCAGCTCCAATTACTTACCATGAAGCCATTTTTCTCCGTTGCGAACGTTGACGAAGAGGATCTTAAGGGAGAATTTGAACACAATATAATTCCGGTAAGCGCTAAAGTTGAGTCTGAGCTCTCATTGCTTTCCGACGAAGAACAAAAGGAGTACCTAAGTTCTCTCGGTTTAGAGGAATCAGGACTTGAAAGAGTTATTAAAAAAGGTTATGAAATCCTGGATTTAATTTCTTTTTTAACAGCCGGGGAGAAAGAAGCAAGAGCTTGGACAATAAAAAATAGAACCAATGCGCAAGAAGCGGCCGGAGTAATCCACACGGATTTCATTAAAAATTTTATTAAAGTAGAAGCGATTTCCTACGAAGAATTTGTAAATATGAACGGTTGGAAAAATGCTAGGGAACAAGGGAAAACAAGATTTGAAGGGCGAGATTATATTATAAAAGATGGGGAAGTAGTGGAATTTAAGATTGGGGCTTAATTACTCGATATCTTCCGGCTTTATCTGGTTTGACCATATCTTTATTCCAGGGTTTTTGAGGTGGTTGATGAGGTTCTGGTTCTGGACGGTTCATCCACGATGTATCAATATCCTCTTTTTTAAGAGGTTTTTGTCCGGATTTGTGTTGGGGTCGGGTTTCTTTAGCACGTTCGCGCTGCGCTGCGTAAGGATCGATATCGCGCTCAGGCATTTTTCCTGAACCCCATCCTTCGTCTATTTCTCCTCCGCTTTTGCTTGTTTTTGGTAATTCTCCGTTTTCTGACATAGTCTAATTTAGTTCTTCCACTTTTTGTTCGACTACGGTTTTTCCGTCCTTTAACACCAGTTTAACAGATTCTCCTTGTTCTGTGGGAGTTTTTACTTCCGAAGCTTTCTCATTTTTCCCATTTTCCGGAACTTGAATAAGAATCGAATTGTCTTTCGGGACGACTCTCCAATAAGATCTATAGAAGAATTTATAAAATGTATCTTGTAGATTTTCTCGATCCTTGGGAATAATGATTATTATAGGATTTGATATCAATATGTCGGGGTGGGCGGTTCCAGGTAGAATACCCTTACTATCTTCTTGAGGAAGGTCAATTCCAGATTTAACTTCAATTATTCCGCCGTTCATAAATAACGGACCTTCTTGAGAGGCAAATTCATTTGCAGTATGTGTGGCTGGTTCGCAAGCCGCAGCTATTAGGCTAATTCCTGCGAGTTTTAGAAAGTCTCTTCTGGTAATTTCTAAGTTCTGCATGGGTTATATTGTAGATTCTTGAAGTTGGGAATATTTAGCGCGTTCTATTTTGCTTCTTTGATTTTTTATTGTCGAGGGGTTTCTTTTCAGAACAATTGCTTGCTCAGCGAATCTTAGATGGAGAACATTGTCGTTCCACTCTACAAATTCACGAACTACCGCCCCATTTTTTTTGGCTTTTGCGCTTGTGCCTTTCTCTTTTTCAGTGAAATTTTCAAGCGAAACTCCGTGTTTTTTAAGAATATGATCCCTGACCTCAATTCCTATTTGAATAAGGTCGAGTCTCACTGGATCAGGTTCACGGGACGGTCTTGATAAAACTTCAGCTCTTTCTAAAGCAGCCATATTTTTGGGGACAGGAAGCTGATTCTACTCCCTTAGGATCAAGTTTTCAAGCAATTTATCTTCTTATTGCTTTTTAATATTCTGCCTGGTAATATTCAATTCAATGAAATCATACCGATTAGTTTTAGTTTTGAAATCTTCTTTGAGCGAATCCGAGAAAAAAAAGATTCTTGATTCTTTAAAGGATTGGTTAAAAACCCTAAAAGTTGGAGAAATTAACGAATTAGGTTTAAAGCCGTTAAGTTACATGATAAAGAAACAGGATTCAGGACAATTCATCGAGCTCTCAATCGAGGGAGAAAACATTCCTTCGGATTTTGAACAAAGATTGCATTCAAACGAAGGAGTTTTAAGGCATTTGCTTTTGAGAAACTGAAAAATGGCTAAGAGTTTAAACAGAGTTCAATTAATAGGTAATTTAACAAGAGACCCCGAGCTTAGATATACCCCAAATGGAACCGCCGTTTGTTCTTTTGGCATTGCCACAAATAGAAGCTGGACAACGGAATCGGGAGAAAAGAAAGACGAAGCGGAGTTTCATAATATTGTTTCCTGGAATAAATTAGCCGAGCTTTGTTCGCAGTTTCTTTCCAAGGGAAGCAAGGTCTTTGTCGAGGGAAGGCTTGCTACGAGAACTTGGCAGGCTCAGGACGGAGCACAAAAAAACCGAACAGAAATAGTTATATCAGACATGATACTTCTGGGAGAAAGAAAAACAACGGTAGCTGAAGGAGAGGAAGTAGCAGTAAAAGAAGACGTTAAGGATGAACCACAGGCAAACGGTGAAGAAAAATCTCCTCCCGAGGTAAAAAACGACGAAGAGGTAGCTCCGGACGACATCCCATTCTAATTCTATGCCTAAAGGAAAAAAACCACGAAGAAGAATCCAAAGGGTTACTCAGAGAAAATGCTATTTCTGCGAAAGCAAAAAGGAGCCCTCTTTTTTTGACCCAACAGAACTTAGCCGCTTTTTGAGCGAAAGGGGAAAGATCGTGCCAAGGTCCAGAAGCGGTCTTTGCACGAAGCATCAGAAAAAAATTACAATGGCTGTTAAACACGCAAGGCATCTGGCTTTATTACCATTCCTAAGCAGGGCATAATCTGCTATATTAATAAAATCTCTCCATTTATGAAGAACAGAGTCGGAAGAGTACAGGTAGTCCTTCTTTTGATAATTACCCTTTTTGTTGGATATTACTTTGGAGTAACAAGGGTTAATTTAGATTGGAAAAATTACAAGCCACAAATAAGGGTTTTAAGCAAAGAGCCGCCTCCGGAACTTACAACCGTTGATTTTTCCCAGTTTTGGATTGTTTGGGCAAAGCTTCAGAGTAATTACTACGATAAGACGAAATTAGATCCTCAGAAAATGCTAAATGGCGCAATATCCGGAATGGTTCAGTCGTTGGGCGATCCATTTACACTTTATCTTCCGCCCGCTCAAAACGATAATTTTAAACAAGGATTGGCCGGTCAATTTTCAGGAATTGGCGCGGAACTTGGAACGAAAGACAAGGATATTATTGTTATTTCCCCCCTTGACGGAAGCCCCGCGCAAAAAGCAGGAGTAAGAGCAGGGGATATAATACTAAAAGTAGACGGCGAGGCAACAGCGAGCTGGAATCTTTCGCAAGTAGTCGAGAAGATAAGAGGCCCTAAGGGCACAGATGTGACTTTGACAATACTTCACAAAGGTGACAAAAATTCAACAGACGTTAAAATAACCCGAGATGTGATAACAGTCAAAAGCGTTTCCGGTTGGGTAAAGAGTGTTAAAGATATTGATGAGATTGATGGATCAAAATTAAGGTCTCAAAGTCCTGACTCGCAAGTCGCATATATTAGGCTTTCACAATTTGGTGACAATACTAATAAGGATTGGCTAGCTCTAATCGATAAGCTCCAGCCACAAACGCAGAATGATAAATTTAAAGGGGTTGTTTTGGATCTTAGAAATAATCCAGGCGGGTATCTAACAGACGCTGTTTTCATAGCTTCGGAATTTTTGAGCAACAACCCTCCTCAGACAGTTGTTCAGGAAGAATCGGCCGGATTTGATACGCGCTCTTTGGATGTAACTAGGCAGGGTAAGTTCCTAAATGTTCCGGTTGTCGTTCTTATAAATAAAGGGTCTGCTTCGGCATCGGAAATAGTAGCGGGAGCGCTTAGGGATCATGGCAGGGCGAAATTGGTTGGCGAAACTTCGTTTGGAAAAGGGACGGTTCAACAAGCAGAGGATTTAGGAAACGGATCAGGCATTCATATTACGATAGCGAAGTGGCTAACTCCTAACGGTACATGGGTTAATGAAAAAGGTCTAACCCCGGACGTTGATGCGCCGCTGGGTGCTAACGATACATACGATAAGCAGCTCGAAAAAGCGATAGAAGTGTTATTAAAGTGAGAAGATTAATCGTACTTTTAACTATTCTTTTTGTTATTCTAGGTATTGCTTCGTTTGCCTCCCGATATTTTCAGAAGAACGCACAATCCGGCCAGTTACTAAGACCGCAGGAAGCCACTAAAGTAGTTACGGAGGAATCGGTGACCATAGATGTAGTAAAAGAAGTCGGACCTTCGGTTGTAACAGTTGTCGAAGAAACAACAGGTGTGCAATCATTTAACCCATTTTCAATTTTTGATATACCCCAACAACAACAGACCCAACCTCAATCGATGAATATTGGATCGGGTTTTATTGTTACTTCGGACGGATTTGTTATTACAAGTAAGCACGTTGTATCCGACACAAATGTTAAATACAACATAATTACCGCGAACGATAAAAAATACACAGTTCAAAAAGTTTACAGAGATCCTTTAAATGATATTGCTATCCTCAAAGTCGATCCCTCAGAGAATCCGGGGCAAAGCCTAAAACCGGTTGTTTTAGGGGATTCCTCAAGACTTCAGGTTGGTCAATTTGTTGTTGCAATCGGAACCGCGCTCGGGGAGTTCAAGAATACCGTAACGACAGGAGTGATATCGGGGTTGGGTAGGGGAATCACGGCAGGGGATCAGTTTCAGGGACTTGCGGAAAGGCTCGACAACGTAATTCAGACTGACGCGGCCATAAATCCAGGAAATTCCGGTGGACCTCTGGTCAACTCCAGTTCCCAGGTAATAGGAATCAACACGGCAGTCTCTGTTAATGGGCAGAATATCGGATTTGCCCTCCCAATAAATGTCGTAAAAGATTCCCTTGCGAATTTTAACGAGCACGGACAGTTCGAAAGACCATTCCTCGGGGTTGCATTCAAAATAATCGGTAAAGATGTTGCTCTTCTTAATAATGTGGCCCAGGGTGCATATGTTCAAAGTATTATTCCAAGTTCACCAGCTGACAAAGCGGGAATAAAACCAGGGGATATTATAATTGAAGCCGATGGGCAACAAATAGGTGAGGGAAAAGGGGATCTTGCCAAAATAATCGCAGGCAAGAAAGTAGGCGACAGCATCTCCTTGGTTGTTTGGCGGGATGGAGCTAAACTAAATCTTAAAGCTATCCTCGAATCGGCTCCAGCTCAATGATTAAAGTTCAAGAAAACGTTCCTCTCTCACTTCACAGTAATTACCGAATTGGAGGTCCGGCAAAATTCTTTAGGGAAGTAAGCTCAATCGCCGATTTAGAAGATCTTTCAAAATACGAAAAGATATTTATTCTTGGAGGCGGGACTAATATTTTGTTTAGGGATGTGGGCTTTGATGGTTTAGTAATCAAAAATAACATAAAGGGAATAAAATTAGACGGGAATAAATTGATAGTTGGAGGAGGAGAATTAATATCAAATATTTTAAATTTTGCAATCGAAAATAGTTTGTCCGGGTTGGAGTGGGCAGGAGGATTGCCCGGAACAATTGGGGGAGCAGTTCGCGGAAACGCAGGAGCCTTTGGCGGGGAAATAAAGGCTTCCGTCCTTTTAGTTCGAAGCTTTAATCTTCGAACTAAAAGGACATTAGAGAGAAATAAAGAAGAATGTGATTTCAAATATAGGTGGAGTGTCTTTAAAACTAGTCCTGATGAACTGATAGCTTCGGTCACCTTGGAGCTAGAATCGGGGGATGAAGAAGAGATACGAAAAATCGCAAACGAAAAAATCCAATATAGAAAAAACCGACATCCTTTGGAGTACCCGAACATAGGAAGTACTTTCAAAAATATTCCGTATGATAAATTACCTGAGAAACTTCAAATAGAGTTCAAGAGTTATATAAAAACAGATCCATTTCCGGTAATTCCAACTACAAAACTTCTTGCGCTTGCAGACCTAAAGGGGAAAAGGATGGGGGATGCAATGATTTCCGATAAACACCCCAACTTTATTGTTAATCTTGGTGGTGCAAAAGCGTCAGACGTTCTGGCTCTAATTAAAATTGCTAAAGAAACCATTAAAGAGAAGTGGGGAATTGAGCTCGAAGAGGAGATAATGCTCGTTTAGAAAGCTTCGTAGCCTGGGAAGTAGTCGGTTTTAATGTGGTCTTCAGGAATTCCCATCTTTTTTAGCATTCCGTCTAAGCTTTCAACCATCGGCTCCGGACCAGAAACATAGAATATTGGTTCGTTAATATTCTCAACCGAAGTTCTAACTACCTCTTCATCGATATGTTTGGGAGAGACGATGTAATGGATTTTGAAATTCGGATTTTTCGACGCGATTTCTTCGAATTCATTCTTGAAAGCAAAATCTTCGGAAGAATTTGCATAGAGCAGAGTAATATTCAATGGTTTATTTTCGTGGTTCAGCTCCAAAATTATCGAACGGAAGGGAGTTATTCCAATTCCTCCTGCGATAAATACAAATTTTTTGTTCGGATTTTCGAGTGTAAAATCTCCGTCCGGTCCTTTTATTTCGACTTCGTCTCCTGAATTTAGGTTCATTAATGTTTTTTTAAACGAGCTTCTGTTTTCGTCAAAAATTCTCGTAGATAACATTACGTGATTTTCAAGCGGGGCAGACGAAATAGTAAAAAAGCGTTGTTTGCCACGGATATCCGGTTCTTCGTGCGGTAAAAAATAAACTAAAAATTGTCCGGCTTTCCAGCTTAAGGGTTCAACCGGTTCAAATAAAAACGATTTTACATCTCCTGCTTCGTCTTTTCTTTCTCTAAACTTCAACTTCATATTGTTATTTTAGCATAGCAACTCAAATTAAGAATATTGTATGATCTTATTATGGGCAATATCTTGTTCGAGTTAACAGTAATTATCTCAATCGCCGCAATATTGTCTATTCTTCTAAGGTTAATAAAACAGCCTCCAATTTTAGCGTATATCTTAACAGGTATTTTAATTGGGCCATTTGGTAACTTTCAACTTCAAAGTCGTGATTTTCTCCAAGCTCTTGGTGAGTTGGGGATAGCGCTTTTGCTTTTTATTGTTGGATTGGAGCTTAATTTTAACGAGGTAAAAAGTGTAAGCAAGGTTGCTGCGGTTGTAGGGACCCTGCAAGTAACCCTAACCGCCATGGGAGGATATTTTATTTCAAAAGCTCTTGGATTTAATAATGTAGAGTCAATTTATCTTGCCGCGGCCGTGGCTTTTTCAAGTACGATTATTGTCGTAAAACTTCTCACAGACATTAAAGCGATGCAAAATCTCAATGGAAAAATTTCCTTTGGACTTTTGCTTGTGCAGGATTTATTTGCGGTTTTTGTCCTTATTTTTCTTTCCAGTTTTTTCAAAAGCGCACTTTCCCTAGGAAGTCTTGCCTCAGTTTTTGTTCCGGGTTTAATAATAGTTTTAACTACATTATTCCTTTCCGTATTTGTTTTCCCAAAATTGATTGCAAAAATAGGAAATTCTTACGAAACTCTTTTTTTATTTGCTATTGCTTGGGTTTTAGGATTATCGGCGTTAATGTCTTCGGTCGGTTTTTCTATAGAAATCGGAGGACTTTTGGCCGGTCTTTCACTTGCAAATACAACCGGTACTCTTCATATAATCGACAGGACAAAACCTTTGCGAGATTTTTTCATAACACTATTTTTCGTAATCCTCGGCCTTAATATGTCTTTTATTTCGCTTTCCAAAATATTTATTCCGGCTGTTATTCTCTCTCTTTTTGTTATTTTGTTCAAACCATTTGTTACTTTTATAGTAATGAGGATTATGGGGTTCCCTAAAAAAGTTTCTGCCCTTACCGGAATTTCTCTTGGTCAAATATCGGAATTTTCTTTAATAATCATTTTCATTGGCCAGAAATTGGGGCATGTTTCGCCAGAAATTGTATCCTTGGTTGCAACTGTTGCAATCCTTACCTTCGCGGTTTCCTCGTATCTAATTATGGGCTCGGAGAGGCTGACGAGGTCCTTAGATTAGGCTTGATATTTTTGAG
>Ga0070741_10008341_pt1 | contig 20864 bp, 19 predicted proteins | sample Coa_R1_4_FD_66440 | JGI IMG/M metagenome (GOLD analysis project Ga0070741, IMG submission 66440) | Surface soil microbial communities from Centralia Pennsylvania, which are recovering from an underground coalmine fire - Coalmine... | ecosystem: Environmental > Terrestrial > Soil > Unclassified ...
GCGGGGTCCCCCGCGTCCCTGTCCGTCCATGGAGTCGCATCATGCAAATCGGCTGGAGAACATGGGTCTCGTTCCTCGTGATCATCGCTAGTCTCGATGTCGCAGCGCAGACGTCGCCGCCGGTCTTCGCTCCGTACTTGCGGGTGGCCGGCGCCGAGGACATCGAGCGCCTGCCGCTGCTCATGACGTCGGTCGACGCGACCGTGGCCGGGGTCATCGCCGACGTCGGCGTCACGCAGACGTTCGAAAATCGCGGCCAAAAACCCATCGAAGCCGTGTACGTCTTCCCGGGCTCGACGCGCGCCGCCGTCTACGCAGCGACGATGACGATCGGCGATCGCACGATCGTCGCCAAGATCGAGGAGAAGGAGAAGGCGCGCGCCGCGTACGACGCTGCAAAAGCGACGGGTCGCACGGCAACGTTGCTCGAGCAGCGCGAGACGAGCATGTTCCAGATGAACGTCGCGAACATCCTGCCGGGCGACAAGATCAAGGTCCAGTTGCGCTACACGGAACTGCTCGTGCCGACCGAGGGGCAGTATGAATTCTTCTTCCCGAACACGTTCACCGACCGCTACGTCGGCGCGGCACAAACCGACGTCGCCACACCGACTTCGTCCGATCCGGACGTCGTCACCTACAGCTTCGACGCGCACGTGCATGTCGCGGCAGGCTTGCCGATCGCATCGATCGATTCTCCCTCGCACCACGTGGACATCGCGCGTAGCGGTGCCAACGAAGCGAGGGTGGCGTTGTCGGACAGCGAGTCGCGCGCGGCGCAGAAAGATTTCGTGCTGCACTACCGGCTCGGCGGCGATGCGATCGAAACCGGGCTGCTCCTGGCGCCCGGCCCCGACGCGAACTACTTCGCGCTGATCGCCGAGCCGCCGCTGCGCGTCGCCTCGGCCGCGATCGTGCCGCGCGAGTTCATCTTCGTCGTCGACGTTTCGGGTTCCATGCACGGCCAGCCGCTGGCGCTCGCGCAGTCGCTGATGATCGATCTGCTGAAGACGCTCAACGCGGGCGATCGCTTCAACATCGTGATGTTCTCGGGCGATTCGAAAGTGTTGTCGCCGCAAGTATCGATCGTCGCCGACGCCGATGCGCAGCAGCGTGCCGACGCCTTCATGCACAGCGGTTTCGGCGGCGGCGGCACCGAACTCGTCGAGGCGCTCAAGGTGGCCTATGGCATTCCGGCGACGCCTGCGCTCGCGCGCACCGTGGTCGTGATCACGGACGGCGAAATTCCTTCGGGCGGCGTCGAATTCCGGCTCGTGCGCGACCATCTCGCGGAGGCCAATGTGTTTGCGTTCGGCATCGGCGCGGGCGTCAATCGTCCCGTCATCGAGAACCTTGCGCGTGGCGGCATGGGCGAGGCGTTCATCGTGCAGGATTTCGAGCAGGGTCCGGTCGTCGCGGCGAAACTGCGCAGCTACATCGACCGGCCGCTGTTCAGCCATGTGCAGGTCCGCTTCGCCGGTTTCGACGCTTTCGATCTCGAGCCGAAGCATCTGCCCGATCTCATGGCCGAGCGCCCGCTCGTGCTCGTCGGCAAATACCACGGCGCGCCGAGCGGCACGATCGAGCTCGCGGGGCTCGCGGGTGGCAAGGCAGCGACGATGGTGATCGACGTGCCCCGCGCGAGCCGCGTCGTGAGCGGCGACTCGCTGCGCTATCTGTGGGCGCGTTCGCGCGTCGGCCGGCTGCTCGATGAGCATTTCGCCTCGCCGGGATGGGGCGACGGGCCGATCGCGGATCAGGGCGAGGACGCGAAACGGGAAATCACGCAATTGGGCCTCGCGCATTCGCTCCTGACGCCGTACACCTCGTTCGTGGCGACCACGCCCGACGCACGCACGACGGACGCCGCCGAGACCGTCGTGCAGCCCGCACCGGCACGCGAGCTTGCGCCGACCGCACCTCCTCCGATGCCGCTCAAAGCCGCGCCCGTCGCGAGCGGCTGGGGCGCGCCGATCAGCGTCGAGCGCAAGCTCGCGATCGATATGCGGGATCGCAGCGTGGCCGGAAAGCTGCCGCGTGCGCAGGCGGAGGAACGCGACGTCGCCGGCAAGCGCTTCGCGCTGCGCGACGGACGCTGGGAAGATCTCGCCGCCGGCGACGTGAAGACGACACTGCGCGTGCGCGTCGATTCGCCGGCGTTCGCGCGGCTCGTCGCCTTGAGCGCGCTCTTTTCCGAGTGGGCGAAACTCGGGCCGAAAGTGCTCGTCACCTTCGGCGATCTGGCGATCGAACTCACGCCGGACGGCTTCAGCGATCTACCTGCGGTTGCGTTCGCGCGCGTGGAAGCGGCCGTGAAGCGGACGCAATGAGCGTTGGCAGTCACGACGTGCGTGCGCGGCGGTCATCGCTCGTGCTCGTCGCCTGTCTCGCGTTCGCCCTTTCGCGAGCAGGCATGGCGGAGGAGCCGCGCCCGCACGTCGTCTTCTTGCTCGGCAGCGATCACGATGCGGCCGGCTTTTTCGCCGGTGCGCGTGAGTACTACCGCCGCAGCGACCCCGCCGCGCAGATCGTCGACGAGGTGCGCACGCTCGCGACTCTGCGCGAGGAACTGAACCGCCGCGTCGGCGCGCAGCCGTGGGGGCGCATCGTGCTCGTCGCGCATGGCACGCAATGGACCGGCTTGGTCGTGCCGCTGTTCGACGCGCGCACGCCCGCGACCCTGTCCGCATTGCGCTCGGCGCACGAGCATGCGGAATTCCCGCCGCTGCCTCCGACCGTCGTCGACGCCGACACCGAGCTCGTCGTCGAATCCTGCGGGCTCGGCCGGCGGCCGGACTATCTCGCTGCGCTCGCCGCCTTGTTTGCGCAAGATGCGGCACACACGCCACGCGTGAGCGCCGCGCACGACATGGTGTGGTTCGGCGCAGCGCAAACGAGCGCCGCAGCGCGGCGCGAGCTGCCGTATCGTGCGCGCATGTTGCGCGGCGCCGCTTCTGCCGTGCGCAGTGCGGAGGTCGCCGCGCAACTGCGCAGCGACCTCGCCGTCGAGATCGGCGGCGAGGCGGCGAGCACGCTCGTATTGCCCGTGCATGTGCGCATCGCAGCAACGGTCGATCCGGCGGCGGTGCCGCGCAGCCTCGAAGCCTACGTGCATCTCATGACCGCCGAGCGCATCGATCTCGGCGGCGCCGGATTTGCGCCCGAAACGTTCACGTGGAAGCGCGACGAACATGCGCCGCCCGCAGCGCTCGAGCTCACGGGCGAGGCGACGCTCGTGCTCGCGATGCAGCAGGTCCCCGATGCGTCGTCGTCGATGCCGCCGATTCTGGAGGTACGCGCGACGTCCGCCGCGCCTTGAGCGCGGAGCCCACACGCGTCTGCGTTTCAGCCGAGCTTCACGATGCGCGCGTCGACCGCAGTGCCGTCGACGACGAGTTCCGCGACGGCGATCGGCAGCGAGAACCGACGTGGGCCCGCGCTGCCCGGGTTTACGTAGAGCACGCCGTTGCGCTCGGCGACGCGCGGTCGGTGCGAGTGTCCCGATACGACGATGCGGATGTTCGCAGCCTCGGGCACGAGATCGATCTCGGCGAGGTCGTGCAACGCATAGACGACGATGGCGCCGAATTGCACGCGCTGGGTCGCCGGCACGGAGTCGGCCCAGGCACCCTTGTCGTTGTTGCCGCGCACCGCGGTGACCGGCGCGATCCGGCCGAGCTCGCGCAGGATGTCGGGGTCGCCGATGTCGCCGGCGTGTACGATGGCATCGCTGCCGCGCAAGAAGTCGAGCGCTTCGGGGCGCAACAAGCCGTGGGTGTCGGAAATGAGGCCGATGCGAAGCATGCGCGGGTCCTGCGCGCAGTATACCGTTCCCGTCCCTGCTCAGCGTATGCCGAGCGCGCCGCGCACGGCGGTGCCGAAGCGCGCGGCTTCCTCCGCGTCGCCGATGTTCGCGCCGATCTCGCGGATGATGCCGTCGAGGTCGTGCACGTTCTCGAACGCATCTTCGCAGACCACGCTCGCGATCGGCCCCAAGAACGCGGTGGCCGTCTCCTCGATGACGCGCTTGTGCACGTCCGTGAGCGAGCCGTTCACTTTGCCTGTAGTCGCGGGCGGCGGTCGCAGCGCGACGTTGCTCTGCTCCTCGAAGCCGCCGAGCAGCCAGCGCACGGCCGCATCGCCCGGCGCGCCGTGCCTGAGCGCGCCGACCACGCCGACCTGGAACGTGGCGCGCGCCACGCGCACCTGCGAGAGCATCTCGATCGCGGGCTCGTTGAATTGGCTGCGGTACATCACTTCGAGCAGTTTGCCTTCGCGCAGCTTGATCGATGCGAAGCGGTTCTCTTCGGTGACGATGCAGAACAGTCCCGTCGCGCGATGACGCGTGAGCGCGACGAGATCGCGCAGCACGAGATTGAGCGGCTGCATGTCGCCGCTCATCGCCGGCTACCGGATCGCGGGTGCGCGCCGGACATCATTTCGTCGGTCCCGGCGGCGGCTTGTGGCGCAGCCTCGCGATGTGGTCGGTGGCCACGGCGAGGCTGCGGCGCATGAGCTCGAGCGCGTGCACGAGCGCACCGATCTCGTCGCGACGCGCGGTCTGCAGCGGCTGCTTGTGCTTGCCGAGGCTCATCGCCTTGGCGGTGCCGGTGATCTCCACGATCGGGTTGATGATGTTGTGGCGAACGCTCACGTTGAGCAGCAGCAGGATGATGGCGAACAGCACCGTGATGATGCCGACGATCACGAGCGAGCGCGTCAGTACGATCGTGTTCGTGTTCGCGAGCGGCACGCCGACCAGGCTCACGCCGACGATCGCGCCGTCCTTCCAGCCGAACCCGGAGCTTTTGCCGTATTTGGCCGTGATCGCCTCGGGCGCCTTGGCAGGATCGCCGTGGCACAGCATGCAATCCGCTTCGGCCTTGGTCGGTGAGGCCGAAATCAGATAGTCCTGTCCGCGGATGTTGCCGGTGCGGATCACGTTCCCGGGCGACTGCTGACCGCGCATGCTGTTGAGCACCTCGGATTCGAGCCCCTCCGGACGATCCTCGGGATTCAGCGGATTGTCGCTGACCATGCGGATCAGATAATCCGGCTGCGACTTGCGGAATTTCGATGCGACGGTTTTCGCCATCACCGTGGAGGAAACGACGACCGGCAGGAACTCGCCCTTCGGCAGGAAGTAGGGGCGCGTATCTTCCTTCACCACGCCGCGCACCGAACCCACCATGTCGACGAGCAGCTTGAGATCGAGATTGGCCGCGTGATAGACCTCGCGCTGGGTCAGGAAATACGTGATCGGCAGCGCGATCAGGATGCTCGCCACGTACACGACGACAAGGGCGCGATTGAACGTTCTCGATAACGAGTAATCGCCGGTCTTGGCCGCTTCCATCCGAGTTTCTCCGCTGGTCTGCTGCGAGTGCGCTCGGCGCAATTGTCGCTGCACATGCCGGAATGCACTGGCCGCAACGCGGCGGCACCGGCCAACCGAGAGCTGTTTAGATAATCCGAGCGCCCATTAGAAAACGTGATCGGGTCCACGGATGGCAACGGTCAACTCTTACAGGTATCGCTGCGAGCCGCGCTGTGTCTACACTATCGGAGCTAGTGCGTGCGAATGCCTTGTGATGCGAGGAGCGCTATGCCCAACGATCATGGCACGAGTAGCGGAGCGATGCGGCGCAGATTCCTGCAGCAGACGTTGCTCGGCGTCGGCGGCGCCGCCGTCGCCACATCGCCGCTCGCGGCATTGGCCGAATCGGTCACGTTGCCGATCGGCAACGGCGAGCGCCCGCTCGTCAAATATCCGCAAAAACGGCCGCTGATCCGCCTTACCTCGCGTCCGCCGCAGCTCGAAACGCCGTTTGCGGTATTCGACGAGAACATCCTGACGCCGAACGATGCGTTCTTCGTGCGCTATCACCTCGCGAACGTGCCGACCGAAATCGATCCCGCCACGTTCCGCATCGCCGTCGCTGGCAAGGTGGACAAGCCCTTGTCGCTGAGCGTCGAAGACCTCAAGCACGATTTCGAACCGATCGAATACGTGGCCGTCAACCAGTGCTCGGGCAACAGCCGCGGATTTTTCGAGCCGCGCGTACTCGGCGGGCAGCTCGCGAACGGCGCGATGGGCAACGCACGCTGGAAGGGCGTACCGCTCAAAGCCGTGCTCGAGAAAGCCGGCCTGCAGGCCGGCGCGAAGCAGGTCGCGTTCAACGGGCTCGACACGCCGCAGATGAACACCACGCCCGATTTCGTCAAGGCGCTCGACGTCGATCACGCGCTCGACGGCGAAGTCATGATCGCCTATGCGATGAACGGCGCCGACCTGCCGATGCTCAACGGCTATCCGGTGCGTCTCGTCGTGCCGGGGCATTACGGTACGTACTGGGTCAAGCATCTTTCGGAAATCACAGTCGTCGACGACGTCTTCGGCGGCTTTTGGATGGCGACGGCTTATCGCATCCCCGCGAATACCTGTGCCTGCGTCGAGCCCGGCAAGGCGCCCGCGAAGACCGTGCCGATCGGCCGTTTCGATGTGCGCTCGTTCATCACGAGCGTGGCCGACGGCGCGAGCGTGCCCGCGAATCGCGCGTTCAGCGTGCGCGGCATCGCCTTCGACGGCGGCTACGGCATCACGGACGTGTTGTTCTCCGACGACGGCGGCGAGCGCTGGCGGGCCGCGCAGCTCGGCGAGGATCTCGGCAAGTATTCGTTCCGTGCGTGGAGCATCGAGTCGCAGCTGCCGCCCGGCGCGCACAGCCTTAAGGTGCGCGCGATCAACCGCATCGGCCAGACGCAACCTGCGGCGCCGCTGTGGAACCCGCCCGGTTACATGCGCAACGTCGTCGAGACGACGCGCGTCGTCGCTGCCTGAAGGAGACCGGCCATGTCGCGCGCGCTATACGGAACGATCGCGATGCTCTTCGCTGCGGGCGCGGCGAGCGCAGGCGCCGCCGCGCTCAAGATCGAACTGCCACCCGAGACGGCCGCGTACAAGCCCGGTCCGCACCTCGATCTCGTCAAAGCACGGTGCCTCGTTTGCCATTCGGCCGACTACGTGGCCATCCAGCCGCCCAATCTGCCGCGCGCGACCTGGAACGCCGAGGTCGCCAAGATGAAAAAAGTATACGGAGCGCCGATTCCCGACGAGGACGTCGATGCGCTCGTCGACTATCTGGCCAAGACGTACGGCAACGAACGCGCCGACTGAGGCGCGCTCGTTGTTCGAACGAGTCCAGCTTGGCGATCTCGAAAATATTTCCGCGAGGTCCCTGATGCGGTGAGAAAACATGCGGGCACCGCCGTGGGCGCGCTCGCTGTGCGGTCCCGATCGCCTGTCGGCCAGGACGCGGCACACCTCGTGCTTCGCGCTCGGCGTGCGAACAGAAACACGTGCCGATGTGACGATCGTCGGTGGCGGCCTGGCGGGTTTGTCCTGCGCCGTCGCGCTCGGCGATGCCGGCTTACGCGTGTTCGTGCTCGAAGCGAGCGACTGCCTGGGTGGCCGCGCACGAAGCTGGACGCACGCGCCGAGCGGCGACGTAGTCGACATCGGCCCGCACGTCGTCCACAGCGAGTACCGCAATTTCTTGGGCTTGCTCGATCGCCTCGGCACGCGCGAAGCGATCGCGTGGCAACCGCGCAAGCTCATCACTTTGCTCACGGAGCGTGGTCCACGGTCGTTGTGTCATCGCGCGCTGCCGCCGCCGTTGAGCCTGCTGCCCGATATGCTACGCATCGCGGACTTCGGCTGGCGCGACGCGTTTTCCAATCTGCGTCCGAGTTGGCGCGCCCTGCGTTTCGACGAGGCGCAGGGGCCCGTGCTCGATGCGATGAGCGGCCTCGATTTCCTGCGCGGCTGCGGCACGTCGGAGCGCATGATCGATTGGTTCTGGCGCTTCGCCGCGATGGTGGTCATGAACGTGCCGCTCGAGCGCTGCTCGGCGGCGGCGCTGCTGCGCGTCCATTCGCAGTTGATCGGCCATCGCGGCCTGCATTTCGGTTTCCCGCGCGTGGGTTTGAGTGCGCTGTACGTACCACAGGCGACACGCGCGATCGCCGCTGCCGGCGGCACGGTGCGGCTGAATACGAGGGTTGCCCGCCTCGACCGCGCCGAGGGCGGACATCGCATCGTGCTCGATGGCGGTGAGGAACTGCTCTCGCCATACGCGGTGTTGGCCGTACCGCCTGCCGAGCTCGGCCGCGTGTTGCGGGACGGCGTGAATACCCGTGCGTTCGAGCCGAGCCCGTACAAGAGCGTGTATCTCTGGTTCGACCGTCCACTCGCCGTCGAACGCTTCTGGGCGCTGCTCTGGTCGCCCGAACGCCTCAACTACGATTTCTACGATCTCACGCGCATCCGGCCGGAGCTCGCCGGGAGACCGGCGCTCATTGCAAGCAACATCATCTACAGTCACCGCGCAGCGTGTTTTTCCGACGAGGAAATCGTACGGCGGACCTGCGCCGAGATCGCGCTGTTCGCACCGCAGGCGATGCATGCGCGCGTGCTGCACGCGGACGTGCACGACATCCCGATGGCGATCCCGTGCCCGCTTCCCGGCACCGAATCGAAGCGCCCGCCGACACGCTGCGGCACGCCCCGGCTGTTCCTCGCCGGCGATTGGACGCGCACGCAGCTTCCGTGCTCGATGGAAAGCGCGGTGCGCTCGGGCCTGCTCGCCGCCGAAGCCGTGCTCGAAGATCTCGGGCGTCCGCAGCGGCTCGCCGCGGCGCCGCGGCCGAACGACGGTTTGGCGGGCTGGGTGGCACCACGTGCGCGCCGTGCTTGAAAAATACCTGCCTAGGACATAATATAAGCAGCAATTATGAGCCAGACAGATAAAATCACATTCGGCTTCCTCGTGACCGACGTCACGCGGCTGCTGCGCAAGCATTTCGACCGGCGGGCCGTGCGGTTCGAGCTCACGCGTGCGCAATGGCGGGCGCTCAAGCGGCTTTCGTACAACGAAGGCATGAGCCAAGCCGAGCTCGCCGAGCAGCTCGAGATGGAACCGATCGCCATCGGCCGCGTCATCGACCGTCTGCAGAAGGCGGGCTACGTCGAGCGCCGCGCCGATCCGGCGGACCGCCGCGCGTGGCGCTTGCATCTCACCGCGCGTGCGCACGGCGTCGTCGACGACATGGAGCAGATTTCGGGCGAGTTGTTCCGCCAGGCGCAGCGCGGCATTTCCGCGGCCGCGATGAAGAACATGATCGACGTGCTCACGCGCATGAAGGACAACCTCAATGCGTTGGATGCCGACGAAGAACCGACGGCGAGGACCGGAACATGACCGACAAACAAATGGGCGCGCCCGTGGTCGAGGCTGCCGCGCCGAAGAAATCGCAGAAACGCCGCAATATCTTCCTGTGGGTGCTGGGCCCCGCGCTCGTGCTCGCCATCGGCGCGTATTTTTATCTGACGGGCGGGCGCTACGTGTCGACGGACAACGCGTACGTGCAGTCCGACCACGTGACCGTCGCGCCGCAAGTCGGCGGGCGCGTCGTCGACGTGCTCGTGCGCGAGAACCAGGCGGTCAAGGCAGGCGACGTGCTGTTCCGCATCGATCCGCGGCCGCTCGAGATCGCGCTCGCGCGCATGCAGGCGCAAATGGAATCGGTGCGCAGCCTGCTCGATGCGGCGCGCGCAGGTTACCGGTCGGCGCAGGCGGACGTGCGCTCGTCGCAAGAGGCGCTGCGCGTCAACGAGCGCCAGTATGAGCGCATGAAGGAAATGCGCGGCAAGGGTCTCATCGCGCAGAAGGATCTCGACGACGCGGCGAACAATCTGGCGGCGGCGCGCGGCAAGTACGATTCCGATCTCGCTGCGCTGAGCAAGGCCGAGGGCCTGCTCGGCGGCTTGCCCGACACGAAGGACGAAGAGCTGGCCGGCTACAAGCTCGCCCAGGCGCAGTACGAGCAGGCGAAGCTCGATCTCGAGCATGCCACGGTGCGCGCTCCGATCGACGGCGTGATCGGCAAGGAAAACCTGCAGCCCGGCGATTTCCTCGCCACGGGGCAGGCCGCCATGCCGCTCGTCGCGACGCGCTCGTTGTGGGTCGACGCGAACTTCAAGGAGACGGATCTGACGCACGTGCGCGTCGGCCAGCCGGCGACGATCGAAGTCGACACCTATCCCGGCCGCAAATGGCAAGCGCACGTCGCCTCGATCAGCCCGGCCTCGGGCGCGGAGTTCTCGGTGCTTCCCGCGCAGAACGCGACGGGCAACTGGGTCAAGATCGTGCAGCGCATCCCGGTGCGTGTGACGCTCGACGACGCGCACGACGGCGAAGCGCAAGGCATGATTCTGCGCAGCGGCATGAGCGCGATCGTCGAGATCGACACGGGCCGCGAGAATTCGCTGATCGGCCGCATCGAAGGCGCGCACGACGCGCAGGCTGCGCGCGTCGCGGCGGTCTCGCACTGAGGTGCCGATGTGACGGCGGCGGTGACCCATCGCGAAGTCGCCAACCGCGGCCTGTTGGTCGTGTCGGTGATGCTCGCGACCCTGATGCAGGCGCTCGACACGACGATCGCAAACGTGGCCTTGCCGAACATGCAGGGCTCGTTGTCGGCGACGCAGGATCAGATCTCGTGGGTGCTGACGTCCTATATCGTCGCGGCCGCGATCGCGACGCCCGCCACGGGCTGGCTGTCTTCCGTGTTCGGCCGGCGCCGTCTGCTGCTCATCGCGATCGGTGGCTTCACCGTGGCTTCGGTCTTGTGCGGCATCGCCGGCAGCATCGGGCAGATGGTGCTATTCCGCCTGCTGCAAGGCTTGTTCGGCGCGGCGCTCGTGCCGATTTCCCAGTCCACGCTGCTCGACGTGTTTCCGCGCGAGAAGCATGGCGCGGCGATGGCGATGTGGGGCATGGGCGTGATGGTCGGGCCGATCCTCGGGCCGCCGCTCGGCGGTTGGCTCACCGACACGTACAGCTGGCACTGGGTGTTCCTGATCAACGTGCCGATCGGCGCGCTCGGTTTGCTCGGCGTCGCGGCGAGCCTGCCCACCGACGAGACGCAGCCGTCGCGTTTCGACTGGCGCGGTTTCTCGTTCCTCGCGGTCGGCATCGGCGCGTTGCAGCTCTTTCTCGATCGCGGCGAGCAGCAGGACTGGTTCAACTCGACCGAGATCCAAATCGAAGCCGCGCTCGCGTTCCTCGGTTTCTATCTCTATGTCGTGCATTGGCTCACGAGCAAGCGGCCGTTCTTGAACCTGGGCCTCTTCGCCGATCGCAATTTCCTCGCGAGCAACGTGTTCATCTTCGTGCTCGGCGTGGTGCTGTTCGCGACGATGGCGCTGCTGCCGCCGTTCCTGCAGAACCTCATGAATTATCCGGTCGTGACGACCGGCGTGCTGCTCGCGCCGCGTGGCGTCGGTACGCTGATCGCGATGATGCTCGTCGGCAAGCTGCTCGCGCGCGGGCTCGACGCGCGCGCGCTGGCCGGCGTCGGCATGGCGTTGACCGCGTATTCGCTCTGGCAGATGGTGCATTTCAGCGCCGACGTGCCGGCATCGCTGATCATCGAAGCGGGCGTCGTGCAGGGCCTCGGCCTCGGCCTCGTGTTCGTGCCGATTTCCACCGTCGCCTATTCGACGCTGCCGATGGCGTCGCGCACCGAAGCCGCGGGCATTTTCAGCCTCATGCGCAACATCGGTTCGAGCGTCGGCATCTCGATCGTGATGACGCTGCTCGCACGCGGCACCCAGATCAACCACGCCGAGCTCGCGGAACGAATCACGCCATACGCCAACGGTGCCGCGTCGCTGCCGCGACTGACGGGCTTGTCGGCGCAAGCGAATCTCGCCGCGCTGAATGGCGAAGTCACGCGCCAGGCTTCGGCCATCGCCTTCTTGAACGATTTTTGGCTCATGATGGTGCTGACGGCGGCGGCGATTCCGCTGCTTTTGCTGCTGCGCCCCGTCAAGAGCCGCTCGGCACCTGCTATCGTGGCGGAACACTGATGCGCGAATCCCGTAATGAGCACCGAACCCCTTCGGCGGCGAGCGAATCCTCGCGGCCCGAGCACGTTGCGCGCCGCAACAGCGACGAGGTGCGCGTGCACGGCTTCAACGCCTGCATGGCCGTGTTCGCGAAGCGGCCGCACGACGTGCGCAAGGTCTATCTCGTCGAGAGCCGCATCGGCGACCTCAAACCAGTGCTCGCCTGGTGTGCGCAGCGACGACTCGGTTATCGCATCGTCGAGCCACAGGATCTCGAAAAACTCACGCAAACGCAGCACCATGAGGGCGTCTGCTTCGAAGTGCGTCGCCGCACTCCGCTCGGCATTTCCACATTGTTGAAAGTTATACCGGCGGCTCCGAAGCCGGTCCTGCTGGTCTGGCTGGACGGCGTCGGCAATCCGCACAACTTCGGTGCCGTCTTGCGCAGCGCGGCGAATTTCGGCGTGCACGGCGCGCTGCTTTCGCAGGACTCCGCGTTGAGCCTGTCCGGCGCGGCGTATCGCGTCGCCGAGGGCGGCGCGGAATTCGTGCCGATCGCGCAGATCGTGCCGGGGGAGGATGTGCTGGGAGCCCTGCGCAACGCCGAGATCGCGCTCGCGGCGACGGTGCCGCGCGAGGGCGAGTCGCTGTATGGAGCGCGGCTGCCGAAACGGCTGTGCCTCGTGCTCGGGGCGGAAGGCACAGGTCTGCGACGCGGTCTCGTGGACCGTGCGGATCTGCATCTGACGATCCCGGGCACGGGTGCGGTCGAGAGCCTCAACGTGGCGGCAAGCGCTGCTGTGCTGTTCGGCGAGTTCTATCGTCAGCGTGCGTTGGAATCCGCTCGGCGGGCGTAAGAAAAGCAAGCTGCATACGAAGAACACGAAGGATGCACCCTTCGTGCCTTGCGCAATCTCCAAAAAAAAACGCCGCGCAGGCGGCCTGCACGGCGGTGGGAGTGACGCTTGGTGCGTCGAAAATCGTATCGGCGCTCCTACACCGGAGAGGGCGCCTGTGGTTGGGGACGGTGTTGTTGCCGGACGAAGAGCTTTCGCTCGCGTCTGAGCGTCGCCGCGGAAACGCCGAAGCGGCGGTGGAACAGTCGCGAGAACGTGCAGCGGTTTTCGAAGCCGATGGCTTTGGCGATTTCGCTGATGCCGAGAGGGCTTTCGTTGATCAGGTTGTGCGCACGCCGCAGCCTCTGATCGACGAGGAATGCATGCGGCGTATCCGTGAACACGGTACGGAACGCACGGATGAACGCGCTCGGCGAATAGCTGGCGATTTCGGCGAGCGTGGCGATATCGAGTTCGCGGTCGCAATTGGCGGCGATGAACCGCCGCACGCGATATAGACGCTGGAATACCTGATATCGCTGCTGGGCAGTGCGGCCTGGGCAGCGTGCGAGGCAATCCAGGAGCGGCGCCTGAGCCTCGACGACGCGTCCGATGAACGCAGGGGCGGTCGTTTCGAGTGCGCCGTTCGCCGTAGCGCGCACCAACTCGAGTGCAGAGCGGCAAAGCGCTCGCGATACGCGATGGCGACCGGGCAGGAGACCGTCTTTGGCGGCGGCCGCCCGAGGGAAATCCTTGAGCACCTGGCGCCAGCCCGCGGCGTCAGCGGCAAGGGCGAGCCACAACGAGTTTCCGCCGGCCGCGAGCTCGGCGTCGCCGGGGGCGCCGGTGACGAGCATCTCGCCACGGGCGACGCGCGTTTCGGTGCCGGCGGCGGTCACTCGTATGTGGCCTCGAAGCGGCAGCCACACTGCGCTCGACGCGCCGTCGATACGCAGGATCGCATCTGCTCCGGTGACTTTGAGCAATGGCGAGTGTGCTCCCGGCAGCGAGCGCGGAACACACAGGGCGAGATGCGATTTGCTGAGGAGCGTGTAGCTGCGGATGAGCATTTCGCGTTCCCTGCGTGGAATCGTGAACTTCGATTGCGACTTCGATGGATACGAGCAGTCGCGGGAGGTCCGGACAGCATGCCGCTGCGGGACCTCCCACTCGACGCCTTTCCAGCGATACGCTGCTCAACGCAGAAAACCGCCAAACCGATGTTCGGTTTGGGCTCGGCGGTGCGTTCACCAATCCGCTGCGAACGTCAACATTCACGTGCCCGCACGTGAACGCGCGACTGCGTGCAACTGCGAAGCGGCTGCACGCAGCTCGTCAGTGGCGTTTCTTCCGTTCGAACGCGTTCGGGGCGGAGCCGAAATCGCCGTCTGCCTCTGCGGCGAGATAGGTGAAGACGGCGTAGACCGCGACGTTTTGCGCGAGATCCTTGGGGTCGACCTTGTCCAGCGTGTCGTTTGCCGTATGGTGCCAGTCGAAGTAATGCGTGCCGTCCTGGGTCAGACCGAGCAGCGCCATGCCCGCATCGCCCATGGCGCCGAAGTCGCCGCCTTCGGCGCCGGCGTTGTCGCCGCGTTCCACGCCGAGCGGCGCGAGCACCTGCATCATCTGGTCGATTGCGCCGAGCGCGTCGGGCTTGACCTGCGAATTGAGCCGCCAGATGCGTCCTGCGCCGAAGTCGGATTCGGCGCCGAGTACGTGCTGCGCCACCTCGGCGCGGTGCGCGTCGCCGTACGCGTGGCCGCCCAGCATGCCGGCTTCCTCGTTCGCGAACGCGACCACGCGGATGCTGCGTTTTGGCCGTTGGGGAAGAGTGGAAACGACGTGAGCCGCCCCCGCGGCGATCGCCACGCCGGCGCCGTCGTCGATCGCGCCTGTGCCGAGATCCCAGGAATCGAGATGTCCGCCGATCGCCACGATCTGCTCGGGATGTTCGCTGCCCGTGAGCTCGCCGATGACGTTGGCGCTCGTGTACTCGCCGTCGATACCGCAATCGAGATCGAGCTTCAGCGTGACGGGTTTGCCAGCCGCGAGCATGCGCTCGAGCAGGTCTGCGTCGGCGTTCGACAACGCGGCCGCCGGAATGCGCGGTCCTTTGTCGTCGAAGCGCGTGACACCCGTGTGCGGCAGGCGATCGCTGTCGCTGCCGGCCGACCGCAGCACGAAGGCGCGCGCGCCGAGCTTGGCCGCAAGCGCCGGCCCGAGCGTGCGGCCGGCCGTGGCGGTGCCGTATTCGTGGCCGTCGCGCGCTGCGTGCATGCGGAAGGCGACGTAGACGATCTTGTCCTTGACCGCTGCCGTATCGGCCGCTTGCAGCGCCTTGAAATCCTTGAACGCGACGACCTCGCCGCGCAAACCACCCTTCGGCGTCGCGGGACTGTAGCCGAGAGCCGTTACGGCGAGCCGCTGCGGAAACGGCGCGATGATCTCGGCGCTCTCGCTGCGGCGCACCCATTTCGGGAACGTCACGGGCTCCGTCCACACTTTGTCGAATCCGAGCGCCTTGAACCGCGCGACGGTCCACTCGCGCGCGCGCTGGTCGTTGGCGCTGCCCGCCAGGCGCGGTCCGATCTCGGTCGTCAGTCCCGCGAGGAAGTCGAACGCGGCCGTATCTTCCGCGGCCTTGTCGCGGAGCGTGGCGGCCGTGGCGAGCGCGGTCGCCGGGATTCGCGTGGGCTCCGCGCCGCTTGCCATCGTCCACGCCATCGTCACGGCAAGTGTGCTACAAGCGGCAATTCTCATCGGCGGCTCCTTGGGAAAGCCGCATTATGCCGGGTGCGCGCCGCCGCGCCTGTGTCGATGGCCATGCTGAAGCGATAGCGCCGGGCGCACCGCGTCCGCGTGCCGGCACATGTTTTGGGGTAGAAACGAAGGGAGCATTGCATGAAAAACGTGAAGTTCGGGTTCCTGGCGACATCGGTGGCGGCTTCGCTCGCGTTCTGCGCCTCGGCGCAGGCGAGCGGCGGCGGTCCGTTCGGCGGCACGATCGTGGGGCTGACGGCGGACCCCGTCACGACCACGCGCGTCTATGCCGCGACGAGCAACGGCTTTTTCCGCAGCGACGACAGCGGCGCGACGTGGGCCGTCGCGGAGACGGGTCTCGCGGTTGCACATCCGTCCAATGGCGTGTACGTGACCGTGCCCGGCGTGTCCGGGGGCCTCGTTCTGTTCGATGATGCGGGTCATCTCTACCGTTCGAGCGATGCCGGCGCCACCTGGACGGCGACGGGCTACACCGCGCCGGTCGCACCGGGCGCGGGACTCGAAAGCCTCGCGGTCGGCAGCGGCAGCACGCTGTGGTTCGCCGCAAACACGGGCGGGCTCCTTACGAGCGCCGACAGCGGTGCCACGTTCGTAGCGGCGGCCGGGGGCTTTCCTGCGGGTGCGACGGTGACGATCGTGGCGACGAATCCGTCGGATCCCACGAAGGTCATCGCGGGCCTGAACTCGAGCTGCGACAGCAGTCCCACAGGGACGGGCGCGTGCCCGATCTACGTGAGCGCGACGGGCGGCGCGAGCTGGACGGCGATCGCCAATCCTCCCGGCACGACCGCCGCCGGCGAAAGCCGCCATCTCACGGCCGTGGCGTTCGGGCCAGGCACGACCGTGTACGCGTTGTACGGCGACCCGAACTACGGCGACGTGAGCCTGATCAGCAGCAGCGACAACGGCGCGCACTGGACCGCCCACGCCCAGTACGGCGCATCGCTGGCGGCGTCACCGAGCGACGCGAATACCCTGTGGGTCGACGCGAACAAGTCGACGAACGGCGGCGTCAGCTTCGTGCCGCTCGCGACGACCGGGCGCATGACGAACGGCGTCTTCGTGCCCGGCACGAGCGCGATCGCCGTGCCCGCGAACTATCCGGCGAGCCCTGAAGTCTGGATCGGCACGTTCTATGCGGGGGTCTACGCGAGCAGCGACGACGGCGCGCATTGGGCGCCCGCGAACCAGGGCATCGCCGCGACCGACATCCGTGCGCTCGCGATCCATCCGGCGGACACCACGCACATCTATGCGGGTTACGGCGATGCGCTCAGCGACCCGTCGCCGGCGCTCTATACCTCCCAGCCCGGCGGCACCTGGAACGTCACGAACACGACGCTCAACGCCTACCAGCTGCGCACGGTGCTGCTCGATCCGACGACCACGGGCACGATCGCCGGGACGACGATGTACACCGTCGGCACGGGCTTCGATTGGTCCGGCGGCGTACGCGGTTCCCACAACAGCGGCATCTACAAGAGCACCGACGGCGGCACGACCTGGACCACCGAAAACGGCGGCATCCCGACGCAAGGCGCCACCGGCCACTATGCCGGCTTCCTGCGCACGATCATCGCCGATCCGCGCTCGTGCGACACGCGTGCGTCGACCGCCCCCTTGTGCACGACCGGTCCGCTCAAGACCTTGTACGTCACCGGCGGCGGTCGGCCGAACGGCACCGGCGCGCATCCGTATCGCATCATGAAAAGCATCGACGGCGGCGTGACGTGGGCCGACAGCTCGACCGGTCTGCCCAACGACATCATCAACGCCGACGGCAGCGAGGATCTCGTCTCCGGTGTGACGCCGATCATCATGGATCCGACCGATTCGAACATTTTATACATTGGTACTTTTGCCGACGCGTTCGATGCATCCGGCGCTTCCGTGACGCCGCAAAACGCGAGCGGTGTCTACAAGAGCATCGACGGCGGTGCGCACTGGACGTTGTCGAGCACGGGACTGCCGACCTACACCGGCTCGCCGGCCGTGCTCGACACGCTCTCGCTCGCGATCGATCCGGCGAATCATCTGAACTTGTGGGTGAGCACGATCGACAACTCCTTCAGCCCTTCCTCGCCTGGCCAGATCTACAAGAGCACGGACGGCGGCGCGAGTTGGTCGATCTCGAATTCGGGCGTCACGGGTCCGGACGTGCGCGCATTGCTCGTCGATCCGACGCATCCCGGCACGATCTACGCAGCGAGCGGCGGCTTGGGACCGGCCAATCCGGGCGGCGTCTACAAGAGCACGGACGGCGGCGCGAACTGGATCTCGATCAGCGTCGGTCTGCCGGCGTTTTCGGCGACCGCTCTCGCGCTCGATCCCAGCGATTCGACGATTCTCTTCGCGGGCACGACCGGCGGCGTGTATTCGCTCGTGCAACTGCCCGACAGCGACGCCGACGGCGTGCCGGACGCCGTGGAGAACGCCGGCCCGAACGGCGGCGACGCGAACCACGACGGCACGCCCGACGCGCAGCAGCACAGCGTGAGCACGTCCTCGGCGAATCTCGTCGGCAGCTACGGCTGGCAGCCGGGCATTCCGCCCAGCGCGCGCCCGGCGGAGCTCGCGGCGAAACTCGCCGGGCCGCGCCCGCAGACCGGCCCCACCGGCTACTTCACGGTGGCCGTGAACGGCTCGACGTGCGGCCAGGCGGTGGACGTCGCGCCCGTCGACCCGGCGACGGTGAGCGCCGACACCGTGCCGCATCACGGCACGTACACGTATCCGGACGGCATCGTGCGCTTCGAATTGCCGCGCTGCGGGTCGGCGAACGTCGACATCGTCTTCGACGCGGCGAGCTTCGGATCGGGCTGGAGCTGGCGCTACTTCGGTCCGTCGACGCCCGGCGACGACACGACCATGGGCTGGCACGACGCGACCTCGCTCGTGTTGAGCCGCAGCGGCGGCGATTGGAAGATCGCGCTCGCCAACGGCGCGTTCGGCAGCTACCGGCCCGCCGCGACGAATTCGATCTTGTTCGTCGGTGGTCCCGCCTACAACGACACGCTGTTCACCGACGGCTTCCAGTGAGCCGGATGGGAAGGGCGCCGCTGCGGCGCCCTTCCTGTTGCGTCATTTCGCCTTCAGCGCGTCGCGGATCTCGGTGAGGAGCTGCACCTCGGCCGATGGCGCAGGCGGCGCTTTCTTCGGCATGAACCGGTTGATGAGTCGCACGACGACGAAGATCGCCAAGGCGATGATCATGAACTGGATGATCGTGTTCAGGAACACGCCGTACTTGATGACTGCTCCACCCGTTATCGTGCCTTTCGCGTCGGCGACCGGATTGCCGATACGGATCATGAGATCCGAGAAATCGATGCCGCCGATCAGATAGCCGATCGGCGGCATGATGACGTTGTCGACGAGCGAGGAAACGATCTTGCCGAACGCCGCGCCGATCACGACACCGACGGCGAGATCCACGACGTTGCCGCGCGTGGCGAATTCCTTGAAATCGTGAAAAAAGCTCATGCGTGCTCTCCTCGTGCCAAGCCATCCGGCAATGTAGCGCAAGTGAGCGGAAAGGTGGCGGCAGCGCTCGTCAGGCGGCGCCTTTCTCGTGCTCAAGCGGATCCGGTTCGATCATACAGCTTGTTGTACAATAACCGGTACAACGCAGGAGAGAGTTCTATGGACGCGATTACCTACAGCGCCGCGCGCGCCAACCTGGCGGACACCATGGATCGCGTGTGCAACGATCACGAGCCGATCATCATCACGCGCAGCGGTCAGCAGGCCGTAGTGATGCTGTCGCTCGACGACTACAAGTCTCTCGAAGAAACCTCGTATTTGCTGCGCAGTCCGAAGAATGCCCGGCGGCTGCTCGAAAGCATCGCCGGGCTCGAAACCGGCAAAGGCAAAGCGCGGAACCTGGCCAAGTGAAGTTGGTCTTTTCCGAGCACGCCTGGGAAGACTATCTTTACTGGCAAAAAATCGACAGGAAACTTTTGCAGCGGATCAACGGACTGATCAAGGAGATCACGCGAACTCCCTACGCCGGCACGAGCAAGCCTGAGCCTCTCAAACATGCTCTGGCGGGTTATTGGTCGCGGCGCATCGACGACGAGCATCGCATCGTATACAAAATCGCGGACGGCGCTTTGCTCATCGCGCAATTGCGCTATCACTACTAGTGCTTGCCGTCGTTCGCGCTACGGACACTCCGCTAAGCAATCGCGCCGTGCAATTCCCCGAGCCCCTCGAGCGTGGCCTTGAACCAGTCCCCGCGTTGCAGCGGCCCGACGCCGGCGGGCGTGCCCGTGAAAATCAAATCGCCCGACGTGAGCTCGAACAGTTTCGACAACTCGCTGATGATCTGCGGCACGCCGAAGATCATTTCGGAAATATCGGCCTGCTGGCGCACGCTGCCGTTGACTTCGAGTACGAGCTTGCCGCGCAGCGGATTGCCGACTTTGCGCGCGGGGCGCAGTGCGGAGACCGGCGCAGAGCGGTCGAACGCCTTGGACGCGTCCCACGGGTTCCCCTTGGCCTTGGCGGCGGCCTGCAAATCGCGGCGCGTCAGATCGAGTCCCACGCCGTAGCCGTAGACGTGGCGCAGCGCATCGGCGGGCGCGATGTTCGCGCCGCCCGATTGCAGCGCGACGACCATCTCGACTTCGTGGTGCAATTCCTTCGTCGCGGGCGGATACGGAATCTTCGCGCCGCTGTCGAGCACCGCGTCGGCCGGCTTGCAGAAGAACACCGGATTCGTCCGGTCGACGGGCATGCCCATTTCCTTCGCGTGATCGGCGTAGTTGCGGCCGATGCAGTAGATGCGATGCACGGGAAAGCGCGCGGAGATTCCGTCGACGGCGAGACTCGGCGGTGCTTTGGGAGCGAACACATATTCCATGGCATTCAGCCGTTTTGTGGGAGAAAAGAAGTGTCGACGAGATATTGGCGCGGATCGTCGGCGTTCACGGTGACGTCGAGCGCGTCGCGTTTGACGTAAGGCGCAGGATCGAACCAAATGGGATCGCTGCGGAAAATGTATACCTTTTGCGTGACTGGATGCTGCCACTGGCAGTTGATCCGCCAGGGGTTGCGTCCGTTCACGGCGTAGCTCGTATCGAGCGCCACGCCTTCGAAGCGCGCCTGCACACGCATACCGTTCTGCGCGAGCCACGAACGCACCTTGCGCCGGCGGATTTGCGCGCCGACGACGCCGCCGCCGATCAGGGCGAACACGAGGCCGAGTCCGCCGAGGATCGCCGGCCCGAGACTCTGTTCCATGAAGCTGTCGATGCGCGCACGCTCGGGATTGGCCGGGTCGTAGAGCACGTGCACGTGGTCGCCGCGCGCGTAGGCCGCCGGGTTCGAACCCG
>Ga0070741_10008342_pt1 | contig 20863 bp, 18 predicted proteins | sample Coa_R1_4_FD_66440 | JGI IMG/M metagenome (GOLD analysis project Ga0070741, IMG submission 66440) | Surface soil microbial communities from Centralia Pennsylvania, which are recovering from an underground coalmine fire - Coalmine... | ecosystem: Environmental > Terrestrial > Soil > Unclassified ...
CGTGGGGGCGCGCGACGTACGCGGCGGCGCTCGGCGAGCTCGCCGCGGCCGACCGGGCGCGCGCCGGCGACCCGGAGACGGACGACGCCGCCCGCGCCTACGCCGCCGCGCGCGCCGCCCGCGCCGCGCGGCTGGCCGACCGCCTCGCGGCGCTGCTGGCGCTCGCGCCCGAGCCCGACCCGCGCGGCGCGGTGCCGGTCGGCGCCGCCGTGGCCGGCGCCCGCGCGCTCGTGACCGGCTTCGCCGCGGTCACGAGCGACCTCGACGGCGCGGCGGCGGTCGTCCTGGACGACGCGCTCGCCGAGCTGGACGTCCTGGGCGACCTCGCGCGCCCGCTCGCGGATGTCCTGGCCCTGGTGCGCGACCGCGTCGAGGGGCTCGCGGTCAGCGGGGACCGCGCCAGGCCCGGCTGCCTCCACGTGACCACGCTCGACCGCGCCGGCTCCGCGGGCCGCCCGCTCACCTTCGTGACCGGGCTCGAGGAGGGCCGCGTGCTCCCGCCGCTCCTCGAGGACCCGGTCCTCCTGGACGCCGAGCGCCAGGCGATCAGCCCCGACCTCGCGACCTCCGGGGACCACGTCGCGGAGGCGCTCCACCGGATCGTGGGCCGCCTGGCCGCGCTCGGCGGCCGGGTGTGCCTGAGCTACAGCGGTCGCGACCTCCGCGAGGGCCGCGAGACGTTCCCGTCGTGGCTCGTCCTCCAGGCGGTGCGGCTCGCCGAGCCCGGCCGGCTCCTCGCCTACGAGGACCTGGAGGCCCGGCTCGGCGAGCCGGTCTCGGCGGTGCCGGCATCCGCGGACCGGGCGCTCGACGACGCCGGGTGGTGGCTCGCGACGCTCCGCACCCGGCCCGCGGCCGGCCGCGCCCGCCTCCGCGCCGCGTTCCCGGCGCTCGCGCGAGGGGACGCGGCCGAGCAGGCGCGCGAGAGCGTCGCGTTCACCGAGTTCGACGGCTGGGTGCCCGAGGCCGCCCCGGCGCTCGACTTCACGGGGCCGGGCCGGGTCGTGTCGGCGACCGCGCTCGAGGACCTGGCCGGCTGTCCCTTCCGCCACTTCCTCCGGCGCGTGCTCGGGATCGAGCCGCTCGACGTCGAGGCGCCGGACCCGGACGCCTGGCTGGATCCCCTGACGCGCGGCAGCCTCCTCCACGCGCTCTACGCGGAGATCGTCGGCGAGGCGCGGGCCACGGGCGAGCGCCTCGACCCGCGGCGCCACGGGCCGCGGCTCCGCGCGCTCGGGGAGACCTCGCTGGCCGAGCTGCGCCGGCTCCGCCCGCCGCCGTCGGAGCTCGTCTACGAGCGCGAGGCGGAGGCGTTCCGGCGGGACCTGGACCTCTTCCTGCGCCTGGAGGCGGCTGCGGGCGACCGCACCCCGGTCGGGCTCGAGGTCGCCTTCGGCGGCGCCCCGGGGGAGGCCGACCCGCTCGCCCGCGCGACGCCGGTGACGCTCGACCTCGGCCCCGACCTCCGGCTCCGCGGGCGGATCGACCGCATCGACCGGCTGCCGGATGGCCGGTACCAGGTCGTCGACTACAAGACCGGCGTCCCGTGGGGCGCGGGCGGCGACGCGCCGTTCGAGGGCGGCCGGCGGCTCCAGCACGCGCTCTACGCCCTCGCCGCCGCGAGGCTCCTCCGGAAGCGGGACCCGCGCGCGACGGTCGCGTCGGCGTCCTACTACTACCCGACCGTGCGCGGGCGCGGCGAGCGCCTGGTCCTCCCGCAGGACGGGCCCGACGGGGTCCGCGCGGTGCTGGCCGACCTCCTCGCCCTGGTCCGGGCCGGGGCGTTCGTCCACGCGCCCGACGAGGCCGACTGCCGCTTCTGCGACCTCGGCCGGGCGTGCGGGCCCGACGCCGCCGCCCGGGCGGCCCGGAAGGTGGACGCCGGGGGGAGCCCCGCCCTCGAGCCGTTCCGCCGTCTGCGGGCCCATGCCTGACCGACCGCTCCCCGACGCGGCGGCGCGGGCGCGGATCGAGCGCGAGCTCGACCGGAACCTCCTGGTCGAGGCCGGCGCCGGGTCGGGGAAGACGGAGAGCCTCGCCCGGCGGATGGCGGCGGGCATCGCCGCCGGCGCCTACACCGTCGACCGGATGGCGGCGGTCACGTTCACGCGGAAGGCGGCCGCCGAGCTGCGCGGCCGCTTCCAGGTCGTGCTGGAGCGCCGGCTCCGCGAGGAGGCCGACCCCGAGCGGCGCGCCCGCGTCGAGCAGGCGCTCGGGCGGCTCGAGCAGCTCTTCGCCGGGACGATCCACGCGTTCTGCGCCCATCTCCTCCGCGAGCGGCCGGTCGAGGCCGGCGTCGCGCCGGGCTTCGTCGAGCTGGACGACCTGGCCGATGCGACTCGGCGGCGCGCGGCGTGGCGGCAGCACTGCGAGGCCGAGCGCGCGCGGGGGACGGGGCGCTTCGCCGCGCTGGCCGAGGTGGGCCTCGCGCCGGCGGACCTGGACGCCGCGTTCGACCTGGTCTGCCGGTTCCCGGAGGTCGCCTTCCCGGCCGGGGCGACCCGGGCGCCCGACGCCGCGCCGGCGGCCCGCGCGCTGCGGGCGTTCTGGGCGGCCCTCCAGCCGCGCCTCCCGGCCCCGATGCCGCCGGACGCGACGTGCCCGGTCCTCGCGCGGGCGGTCGAGCTGGGCGCGCGCCTCCCGGTCGCCGACCTCGAGCGGCCGCCGGAGCTCGCCGCGCTCCTGGACCGCTGGGCGGCGCCCCGCGCGCCGATCGCGAAGTGGTGGGGCGGGGCCGACGCCGCCCGGCCGGCGCGGGCGCTGGTCGACCGCTTCGCGCGCGACACCGCCGGGCCCTTCGTCGCCGCGTGGCGCCGGCACGTCTACCGGGTCGCGGTGGAGTTCCTCCAGGGCGCGCGCGAGGCCGCCGCCGACGCGCGCCGGCGGGCGCTCGCCCTCAACTACGAGGACCTCCTCCAGGTCGCGGCCCGGCTCCTCCGCACGCGCGCGGACGTCCGCGCGGCGCTCCAGGCGCGCTACCGCTGGCTCTTCGTCGACGAGTTCCAGGACACCGATCCGATCCAGGCCGAGGTCATCCTGCTGCTGGCCGCCGCCGGCGGCGCGCCCGGGGTGGCGCTCGACTGGCGCCGGGTCCCGCTCCGTCCCGGCGCCCTCTTCGTGGTCGGCGACCCGAAGCAGTCGATCTACCGCTTCCGACGGGCGGACATCCAGACGTACGCGGCGGTGCGGGCGCGCATCGAGGCGACCGGCGGGGCCGTCGTGCCCCTCACGACCTCGTTCCGCGCCCGCCCGGTGCTGTGCGACTGGGCGAACGACGTCTTCCCGCGGTTCTTCCCCCGCCGCGCGACCGCGGAGCAGCCCGCGTTCGACCGGCTGGATCCCGTGCGGGACGCGGGCGAGGCCCGACGGACCGGCGTCCGCCAGCTCGTCGTGGCGGCGTCGATCGAGCGGCGGCGCGTGCGCGAGGCGGACGCGGCGGCGATCGCGGGCTGGATCCGCGCGGAGGTGGCTGCGGGCCGGCGCACCTTCGGCGACCACCTGGTGCTGACCTGCCGGCGAGGGAGCCTCGACGCCTACGCGCGGGCGCTCGAGGCGCTCGGCGTCCCGGTCGAGGTGAGCGGGGCCTCCGGCTTCGCGGCCTCGCCGGCGGTCCGCGTCCTGGCCGATCTCCTCCGCGCCCTCGCCGATCCCGACGACCAGCCCGCGGTGGTCGGCGTGCTCCGCGGGCGGCTCTTCGGCCTGAGCGACGCCGCGCTCTTCCGGCACCGCCAGGCGGGGCTCCCGCTCGGGCTCGCCGTCCCGCTCCCGCCGGACGCCGCGGGGCCGGTCGCCGACGCGCTCCGCCAGCTCCGCGAGCTCGCCCGCTGGACGCGGCGGCTCCCGCCGGCGGCGGCGCTCGGGCGCGTGCTCGAGGCGACCGGCTGGCTCGCCGACGCGGTCGCCGGGAGCGCGGGCGGCGCGGAGGGCGGGCACCTCCTCCACGCGGTCGACCGGGTCCGCCAGGTCGCCGAGGATGGCGGCACGCTCGCCGACGCGGCCCGGGCGCTCGAGGGCGATCTCGAGTCGACCGAGGTCGAGTCCCAGCCGCTCGAGCCCGGCCGCCGCGACGTGGTGCGCGTGATGAACCTCCACCGGGCCAAGGGCCTCGAGGCGCCGGTCGTCTTCCTGGCCGACCCGCTCGGCGGGCTCGCGGACCAGGTGGACGTGCGGATCGTGCGCGACGGGGCGCGGGCCGAGGGCTACTTCCCGCTCGTGCGCTACCGCGAGCGCGACTGGGGCTGGCAGCGCGAGGTCCTCGGCGAGCCCGCCGGCTGGGCCGACCACGAGGCGGCCGAGCGCCGCTTCCTCGACGCCGAGCGCCGGCGCCTGCTCTACGTCGCCGCCACCCGCGCCCGGGACCTCCTGGTCGTGAGCCGCTGGGCGGGGGCAGGCGGCGGGAGCCGCCCCTGGGAGGCGTTCGCGCCGTTCCTGGACGCGGCGCCGCGGCTGCGGGTGCCGGCGCTGGCGCTCGACTCGTCGCCGGCGCCCGGCGACTCGGGTGCCGACGATGCGCCCGCCGCGGCGGTCGTGTCGCCGGCGCCAGGCGGCGCGGGCGCCGATCTCGGGCTCGCCGCAGCGGCCGTGTCGCCGGCGTCCCCGCCGGGCCTGCCGCCCGCCCCGGGCGCGGCCGCCGGCCGGGATCCCGCGGCGCTCCGACCCCGCGCGGGGGTGCCTGTGGCCGCCGCAGGTCCCGGCGGGGTCGCCTCGGTGGCGGCGGCCGTCGCCTCCCGTTCGACCGACGCGGCCGCGTCGACCGGGTCCGCGCCGGTCGCGGCGGGTGACCGCGAGGGCGGGCCGGGCGCCCCGGCCTCGCCGCCGCTCCCTCCACCCGCCGGCGCCGTGTCCGCCTCCGCGCCTCCAGCCAGCTCCGGCGCCGACCGCGCCGCGGCGATCCCTGCCTCGGCCGAGGCGCCGCGCGAGCCCGCCTGGTCCGGCGCCACCCGCGATCCGGACGATCAGGCCTGGCTCGCCGCGCGCGAGGCCGCCGCGGCCGCCCGCGCCGCGCGCGACGACGCCGCACGCCGCCCCTCCTGGCGCGTCGAGTCGGTGACCGGGACGGCCCACAAGGCCGCCGCGCCCGGCGAGCCCGTCCAGCGCGGCCGGACGCGCGAGCCCGACACCGGCATGGCCTGGGGGACGCTGGTCCACGGGCTGCTCGAGCACGCCGCCCGTCTCGGCCGCTTCGACCGCGTCGAGCTCGAGCGCGTCGGCCGGTGGCTCGCCTTGGACTCGGCCGAGCTCCGCCGCGTGCTCCCGGAGGCTCTCGACACGGTCGCCGGCGTCATGGCCTCCGAGCTCTGGCAGCGCGCCCGCGCGGCCGAGGAGCTCCACCCCGAGGTGCCCTTCGCCGTGCGTCTGGTGGGCGAGGGGGAGGGCGACGACGCCACCCCGCGCGTCCTCCACGGCGTCATCGACCTCGCCTTCCGCACGGCCGCCGGCTGGGAGCTCGTCGACTACAAGACCGACCAGGCCGACCTCGCCACCCTCGCCGGCCGCTACGGCGACCAGGTCCGCCAGTACGCCGCCCAGTGGGCCGCGCTCACGGGCGAGCCCGTGGGATATGCCGGGATCCACGGCGTTCGCGAGCAGGGATCGTCACCGGATCTCCAGGAGGGAACCGCATGAGACACGACGGGCTCGGACCTGAGCTGTGGGAAGGCACGCTTCGGACAGCGTGGGCACGGCTTCGCGATCGAGTGGAAGTCGCGGGAGACCTCCAGTTCAATCACGAGCACACCCTTCAGTTCCATCTGGCAAGCTCGGAAGCTTGACGCGTTCCATTGCTTCCGAGTACGCTTCTGAGCGCGATGGACCTGGTCGACCTGCTCAGGCGGCCGGAAGGCAAGACGCTGGAGTTCAAGCGCGAGCTTTCCGGCCCCGACGGGCTTCTCAAGACGGTCGTGGCCTTCGCGAACACGGCCGGCGGGACGTTGCTCCTCGGCGTGGAGGACAGGACCGGCCACGTACGGGGCATCGCCGAGCCCCTCGATCTCGAGGAGCAGCTCGCGAACCTGATCAGCGATCATGTGGCCCCGCGATTGGTGCCGGAGATCGAGATCCTGCCGTAGCGGCGCACGCAGGTCGTCGCCGTGCAGGTACACCCGAGCCCGACGCGCCCGCATTACCTGAAGCGCGAGGGACCCGAGGCCGGCGTGTACGTGCGCGTGGGCTCCACGAACCGTCGCGCCGATCGGGAGCTCGTCGAGGAGCTCCGCCGCTTCGCGCGAGGCGAGAGCTTCGACGAGCAGCCGATGCCCGGACTCGACTCGGAAGCGCTGGACTTCCGAGCGGCTTCCGAGTCGTTCGCCGGCGTCTGCAAGCTCACCCGCCGCGACCTCGAGACCTTGCGGCTCCTGACCGACCACCAGGGACGGAAGGTCCCCACGATCGGAGGGATGCTCCTTTTCGGGCGGGATCGCGTCGGGCATTTCCGGGACGCCTGGATCCAGGCGGGACGGTTCAGCGGCGGCGACAAGAGCCGGATCGTGGACCGGTCGGAGATCCGCTCCCACCCCGTGCGCGCGATCGACGAGGCGGTCGCCTTCGTCGCCAAGCATGCCCTGCACGGGGCCGAGATCGGGGCCGTGCGGCGCCGGGAGAACTGGAACCTGCCGCCGGCGGCGGTGCGCGAGGCGGTCGTCAACGCCGTGGCGCATGCCGACTACGCGCAGCGGGGCGCCCCCATCCGCGTCTCGATCTTCGATGACCGCCTGGAAGTCGAGAACCCGGGGCTCCTGCCCTTCGGCCTCACGATCGAAGACCTCCCGCGCGGTGTGTCGAAGCTGCGCAATCGCGTCATCGGGCGGGTGTTCCACGCCCTGGGGCTCGTCGAGCAGTGGGGCAGCGGCGTGCAGCGGATGACCGGCGCGTGCCGCGAGATGGGGCTTGCCCCGCCCCGATTCGAGGAGATCGCCCTGCGCTTCAGGGTCACCCTCTCCACCGAGCGCGTGGGCCGTCCCGCGCTCGACGAGACGGACCAGGCCATCGTCGAGGCGCTGGCCGGCGGCAAGGGCCTGCCAAGGCCAGCACGCGGGCTCTGATGGCGCCATCGCCCGGCACCGCGACGGGTCGTTTGCCTCCCCCTCGGCGCTCCGCGTAGACTGCGTCCATGCGTCCCGCCGATCGCGAGAGGCCGGCGTCCCGCGAGCCGGGTGTTCTCGTCCGTGATCGGGCGACACTCGTCACCTCGATCGTTCTGCTCCTCATCGCCGTGGTGGCCTGGGTCAATGTCATCCGGTCGAGTCTCGGGACGCCCGACATGATGATGACCATGTTCATGCCGCTGACGGTCTCCGACGGGTTCGCCTTCGTGGCAAGCTGGGCCATCATGATGGTGGCGATGATGCTTCCGAGCGCCCTGCCGATGATCGGTCTGTACGGCGCGACGCAGCGGCACCGGGCGGAGACCGCGTCGAGGGGCGCGCCCGTCGCGGTGTTCACGCTCATCTACCTCGCCGTGTGGGCGGCCTCCGGGGTCCCCGTCTACTTCGCGCACACCGGCCTGATGGCGCTCCCCCCGCGAACCTTCGCCCACGGCGTGGCGGCGACGTTGCTCGCCGCTGGGGTGTTCCAGCTATCGCCCCTCAAGCAGACGTGCCTGCGAGCGTGTCGGAGCCCGCTCGGATTTCTGCTCGGCCACTGGCGCGCGGGGCTGCGCGGTAGCCTGGCTCTGGGCTGGTCCCATGCGATGTACTGTCTCGGGTGTTGCTGGGCGCTCATGGTGGTCCTCGTGGCCGCGGGGGCCATGGGCCTGGCCTGGGTACTGCTCATCACGGCGGTGGTGGCGGTGGAGAAGCTGCTCCCGGGGGGCGAATGGATGGCGCGCGCCACCGGCGGCGCGTTCCTGCTTCTGGGAGTGGCGGTGATCTTGCGCCCGGATCTCGTGACCGCGCTCCGGGGCGGTCACCCGATGTGATCGGGACTCCGGAAGAGGAGGATCGTCATGGCAACTCCCACCTGGAAGATCAGTGGGGACTACTTCGAGGCCTGCAGCTGTGACTCCGTGTGCCCCTGTCCCACCTCGGGCCTTGCCGCACGCCCGACCCAGGGGTCGTGTGACGCCGGCCTCGTGTTCCATGTGGAGCGCGGCTCATATGGCCCGACCTCGCTTGACGGTCTGAGCTTCGCCGTGCTTCTTCATACTCCGGGCCCGATGATCTCCGGGAACTGGACGGTCGGGCTCATCGTGGACGACAAGGCGACGCCCTCGCAGCGCGAGGCGCTGACTGCGATCGGTAGCGGGCAGGGCGGCGGTCCCATGGCTGCGGTCGGCCCGCTCGTCAGCGTCTTCGCCGGCGTAGAGGCCAAGCCGATTCGGATCGAGCGAAGCGGCATGCGGCGGTCGGTATCGATTGCCGGCATGCTCGACATCGCCGTCGAAGGCATCCCGGGCGCGAGCCAGACCGAGCCCATCTATCTCGACAACGTCGCCCATCCCGCCGCGACGCGCCTCGCCCTCGCAAAGGCCTCGCGGGGCCACATGCATGCCTTCGGGATCAACTGGGACGACACAACCGGCAAGAACAACGGCCACTTCGCCCCGTTCTCGTGGAGCTCGACCTGAGGATCGCAGTCTCCGGCACGCGTTCAGGTCGGCGGCGCCACGCGACTGCACACCTTCTGCGACATCGCGGCCGCTTCTGACGCCGCGCCGCCGATCCCGGGCTCACCAGCCGGGGCTACCTCCGGCCGATCGCGAGGCGCGCTGCGGGCCCACATCACGGGACGCCGAGGGCCGCGTGAGTCGATTCCGCGCGTCCCGCCCCTTGACAAGACCCGCGCCGCCTGAGGTAGTGGGGCTCGACCCCGTGGGCGGGCTGAGCAGCAGGATTCGGGTCGCCGGCCGAGTTCGAGTTGCGCGCGGACGCATGTCGTGCCCGATTCTCGACGCACAGCGGCAGTCGGGCGCGGCAGTCGCCGGGCGCACCCGATTCACTGACGACCCCGGGAACGGGCGGCATGCTCCCCCGAGATCCGGCACGGCGCGACGCGGAGGAGGACGGCGTGGGCGAGCCCCTGACGGCGTGGAGCGCGGAGGCCTTGCTGGACGGCTACCGCGCGCGGACGGTGTCGCCGGTCGAGGTGACGGAGGCCGTGCTGGCGCGGATCGACACCGTGAACCCGGCGCTGAACGCCTTCTGCCGCCTCGACCGGGAGGGGGCGCTCGCGAGCGCGCGGGCCAGCGAGGCGCGCTGGGCGCGCGGCGCGCCGTGCGGGCTCCTCGACGGGGTCCCGGTGTCCGTGAAGGACGTGCTGCTGACCCGCGGGATGCCGACCCTCCACGGCTCGCGCACGGTCGCCGCCGACCCGCCGTGGCCGGACGACGCGCCCGCGGTCGCGCGCCTCCGCGAGCACGGGGCGGTCATCCTCGGCAAGACGACGACCCCGGAGTTCGGCCACAAGTTCGTCACCGACAGCCCGCTCACCGGCATCACGCGGAGCCCGTGGAACCTGGAGCGCACGCCCGGCGGGAGCAGCGGGGGCGCGGCGGCCGCGGTGGCGGCCGGCCTCGGCCCCCTGGCGGTCGGCACCGACGGCGGGGGCTCGATCCGGATCCCGGCGAGCTGGAGCGGCCTGGTCGGCCAGAAGCCGACCGCGGGGCGGGTGCCGGTCTGGCCCGCGTCCCGCTGGGGCGCCCTCTCCCACGTGGGGCCGCTCGCGCGCTCGGTCGAGGACGCGGCCCTCCTCCTGACCGTGCTGGCCCGCCCCGACCGGCGGGACCCGGCGGCGCTCCCGCCGGACGGCCGCGACTACCGGATCGGGCTCGCCGACGGGGTCGCGGGGCTGCGGCTCGCGTACAGCCCCGACCTCGGGCTGGCCGAGGTCGACCCCGAGATCGCGGCGGCGGTCGAGGCGGCGGCGCGGGCGCTGGAGCGCCTCGGCGCGCGGGTCACGGCGGTGGCGCCGCCCGGCATCGAGGCGATCGTCGCGGCCCACCGGACGTGCTTCGTGGCGATCTTCGCCCACCTCCTCGAGCAGCTCCCGCCGGCGCAGCACGCGCTCCTCGACCCGTACCTCCGCCAGGCGGCCGACGCGGGCCGGGGCGTCAGCGCGGCCCAGTACCACCAGGCGCTCCTGGTCCGCCAGGCCACCGCGGCGCGCATGGAGGCGTTCTTCGCGGAGCACGACCTCCTGGTCCTGCCGGGCTTCCACGTGCCCCCGCCGCCCGTGCCGGGGCTCCCGGACGGGCTCCGGGGCAAGCCGCCCGCGCTCACGTGCTGGGCGAACCACACCGGGCAGCCGGTGGCGAGCGTCCCCTGCGGCCTGACCCGCGACGGGCTGCCCATCGGCCTGCAGATCGCCGGGCCCCGCTTCGCCGACGCGCTCGTCCTCCGCGCGGCGCGCGCCTACGAGGCGGCTCGCGGGCCGTTCCCCCGGCCGCCGCTCCCGTGAGCGACATCGCGCGTCAGGTCGTGAGCCCGCTCGCGGCGGGCCGGCCCGGGCTCGCCATCGCGGCCCCCACGCCCGCCCGCGACTGGGGTACGCTCGGACGGTGCGAGACCTGGACCTGCGACGCGGCCGTCCCGCGGCCGCCATGGAGGAACGGGCATGAGCGTCGTGCGACCGCGATCACGGCTCCCCTGGCCGGTCCTGGCCCTGCTGACGGTGCTGGCCCTCGGCGGCCTCGGCGGCCGGGCGTCCGCCCAGGCGGTCGACGGCGGCGACTTCACGTTCGGGTACTCGTCGAGCTTCGTCGACACGCTCGACCCCCACGTGACGTCCCAGTCGGTGAGCCACTTCATCATGATGAACGTCTTCGACCCGCTGGTGTACCTGCGGGCCGACGGGCAGTTCTTCCCGGGGCTCGCCGAGTCCTGGTCCACCAGCCCGGACGGCCTGGTCTGGACGTTCAAGCTCAGGTCCGGGGTCCGCTTCCACGACGGCACGCCCTTCAACGCGGAGGCGGTCAAGTTCAGCTTCGACCGGATGGTCGACCCCGAGACCAAGTCCCGCCAGGCGGGCGTCGCCCTCCGGGGGTTCTACGACCGGACCGAGGTCGTCGACCCGACGACGGTCCGCATCGTCCTGAAGAAGCCGAAGGCTTCCTTCCTGACCGTCATCAGCCAGGCGTTCTTCGCGCCCGTCTCGCCCAAGGCGGTGCGGGAGCTCGGCACGGAGTTCGGCCGGCACCCGGTCGGGACCGGCCCGTTCAGGTTCGTGGAGTGGGTGCAGAACCAGCACGTGAAGCTCGCGCGGAACCCCGACTACCAGTGGGGGCCGCCGTTCCTCGGGAAGGGGCCGGCGCACTTCGCGACGCTCACGTTCCGGCAGATCCCGGACGCCGGCGCGCGGCTGGCGGCGCTCGAGTCGGGGCAGGTGGACGCGATCGACCTCCCGCCGACCCACCAGGTCCAGCGCCTCCGGGCCGACCCGCGCTTCTCCGTGAAGACCGCGGCCCAGCCGGGGATGCCGTGGGGCTGGCCGATGAACACGAAGCGCGCGCCGACCGACGAGCTGAAGGTCCGTCAGGCGATGATCCACGCGCTCGACCGCGAGGGGCTGGTCCGGAGCGTCCACCAGGGCGTCTTCAAGCCCGCCTACGGCCCGCTCACGCCGGCGACCTTCGGCTACAACCCGGCCGTCGAGAAGATGTACCCGTACGACCCGAGGAAGGCGGAGGCGCTCCTGGACGAGGCGGGCTGGAGGAAGGGCCCGGACGGCATGCGGGCGAAGGACGGCAAGCCCCTGGTCATCGAGCACTACGTCTTCTACACGACCGCCGAGGCCGAGTTCGTCCAGGCCGACTTCAAGAAGGTGGGGATCAAGACCAACATCTACCTCCAGGAGGTCGGCACCGTGAACCAGGTGGCGACCGAGGGGGTGAAGGACAACCTGGCGCCGCTCCCCTTCGCGTCGCTGGACCCCGAGCTCATGTCGATCCTCTTCCACTCCCGGAACGAGGGGAAGGGCTTCTCGTGGACGTTCCAGCGCATCAAGCAGATCGACGACCTCCTGGACCAGGGCGAGGTGCAGATGGATCCCGCGAAGCGCGCCGACATCTACGGCCGCTTCCAGGTGCTGGCCATGGAGAACGCGCTGTTCCTCCCGGCGTTCGTCCGGGAGACGATCCACGTCTACCGGAGCCAGGTGCAGGACGTCCAGTTCAACCGGCGGGGGTACGACGCGTACTTCGCGGCGATGTGGCTGAAGAAGTAGCGCGAGCGGGCGGGGGGAACCGGCCGGCGGTCCGGCGCGGCGTGCCGCGGGGGCGCGGATCGGATCGCGGCCCGGTGCTCGGGTCCGCCGATACGCCGAGGCGCGAGGCGTCCCCGGCCGGGCGGCGCCGGAACGCGCCGGGCGATTGCGCGGTCGGCGGTGCGGAGGGGCGCCGCGCGATGGGCTCCGGGGTCGAACGGCATGGATAGGCGGCGCGCGTAGCCGCGGCCCGTGGTGCGCTACCTCGTCCGGCGGCTCGGGGCGACGCTCCTGGTCCTCCTGGGCGTGGCGGTCGCCGTGTTCACGCTCATGAACACGCTCCCCGGCGACCCGGCGGCCATGCTCGTGTCCCACTTCGGCGCCTCCGCCCGGGACATCGAGATCCTGCGCCAGCAGCTCGGGCTCGACGACCCGCTCCCGGTCCGGTTCGGCCGCTTCCTCGCCGGCGCCGTTCACGGGGACCTCGGCCGGTCCTTCCAGCAGAACCGGCCCGTCGCGCGCATCCTGCTCGAGAACACGTGGCCGACGGTCCAGCTCGCCGCCGTGTCGGTCGGCCTCGCCACGGTGCTGGGGGTGCTGGCCGGCGTGGCGGCCGCCGTCCGGTCCAGCTCCGCTGGCTCCCCGCTCTGGGCGGGGCAGGGTGGCAGGGCCTCGTGCTCCCGGCGCTGACGCTCGCCCTCCCGGCGGCCGCGATGATCGCGCGCCTGACCCGCTCCGCCATGCTGGAGGCGCTGGGGGAGGAGTCCGGGGACCCCCCTGGCTTGTCGGACGGATTCATCCAGAGCATGCGGTCGAAGACCCGGGCTGCCTCGTCCAGCCGCCCGAGACGCCAGAGGCAGAGCCCGTAGCCGTTGAGGCAGCGGAGAGAGGGCCGGTTGTCCACCAGGCTCCACGGGAGGACGCCGTCGAACGCCTCGCCGAGGGAGAGCTCCCCGATCCGTACCCCGACCTCGTAGTGCCGAGTGGCGTCTCCGGGAATGGCATCGAACAGGAGATTGCCCAGGGTGGGCGTGGGCATCGAGGCAGCGCAGGTCGGCGGCGAGGACCGCCATCAGGATCCGCTGCGGGCCGGCGACGTCGCCCGCGTCCTTGAGATCGTTCGACTCCAGGATGGGATCGGTGTCGGCTTCGCCCGCCGCCGCGCGGACCCTTCGTGTCGCACGACCGAGAACGGACACGCCGTCCCGCAGGACGATCAAGCCCGCTCCGTGCAGCGCGATTCGCGCACGCCCGCCCTCGTGACCTCGGAAGCCCCGCTCCCGCAGCGAGCCGGGGGCGCGAGTCGCGGCGAGGGGACCAGGGGTGCGTGTCGCCGTGAGGGCTCCGGCTCCGTCCGGCGGCCGGGTGAGCGCTCGCGTGGCGGACGCGACGAGCGAACCGGGCCGCGGGCCGGCCGGTCAGGGGCCGACGGGGACGTCGTGGGCGGTCACGTCGAGGGTGCCCTTGCCCTTGTAGACCTCGATGCCGAACTCCACGCTGGTGAGGTGCCAGGACGGGAGGATCCCCAGGTTCTGGGCGACGATCTCGTCGATGAACTCGGTGAGGTTGAAGGTGGCGTCCGTCACGTCCTCCGGATCGGTGATCACGAACACCGCGTTCGAGCTGCTCGGCGCGCTCCCTGGCCTTCTCGGAGCCGCCGCGGAAGCCGGCCGGTGCGCCAGGGGGGGGCCGCCCCGGCGGACGCGACCGCCCGTCACGCCGTGGCGGGACCGCCGCGGAAGGCGCCCAGGTACTCCTCGCAGGCGCGGCGGAGCAGGTTCGCACCGATGTTGAACGTGATCAGCTGGGCCCCGCGCTCGGCCGCGGCCCGCGCCTGGGCGCCGGTGGCGGCGGGCAGCATGACGAGCTTGCCCGCGGCGAGCGTCCGGTCGATGGCCCGGTCGACCAGCCGCTGGACCTCGGGATGGGTCGACGGCCCGCCGTAGTAACGGCGGTCGAGCGTGAGCGCCATGTCGCCCGCCCCGACGAAGCAGCCGTCGAGCCCGTCGACGGCGAGGATCGCCGGGAGCTGCTCGACCGCGCGCGGCTCCTCGATGAGGGCCAGGCAGAGCACCTCCCGGTCCGCCTGCTGGAGGTGCTCGGTCGGCGTCTGCGTGAAGCCGTAGCCCGCGGCGCGGCTCGAGCTGGCGGCGCCGCGGATCCCGCGCGGCGGGTACTTGCAGGCGCGGACGAACCCCTCGGCGTCCTCGGCCGTGTTGCAGTGAGGGAGGATCAGCCCCTCGACGCCGGCGTCGAGGTAGCGGAGGAGCAGCGACGGCTCGCCGTTCGGGACCCGGGCCAGGGCGGTGGCCCCGACGCCCTGGGCGGCGCGGGCCAGGTTCCGCACGGTCTGGGGGTCCACGCCGGCGTGCTCCCCGTCGGCGATCACGAAGTCGAAGCCCGCCAGCCCCACGAACTCGAAGAGCTCCGGCGACCAGAACTCCTGGAACAGGGGGCCGACGCACCGCCGTCCGGCGGCGAGCTTCCGGCGGAGCAGGTTGGGTCGCGCCATGGTGAGCCTCCTCGCAGCCCGCGCTCGGATCGGGAGCGCCTTCGGGGTCGGAGTCGTCGGCCGGGCCGGTCCGACGTGGGCGGCTCAGTCCGGCAGGAGCGCGGCCGCGCGGATCGGGGAGCCGCTGCCGCCGGCCAGCGGGAGCGGCAGCCCGACGAACGTGAACCGCGACGCGGGCACCAGGTCGAGGTGCGCCAGGTTCTCGATGATGACGAAGTCGTGGCGCTCCATGAGGGCGTGGCTCGGGAAGCGCTCGGCGCCGGATCGAGAGCTCCTCTCTCTGTGCGCTGGAGTGTGCGCGGCGCCGGCCCCGGAACCCGCCGAGCCTCGACCCTGCGCCGAGCCCAGGCCGCGCCGAGCCGCTGCTACCCGCGACCTCGTCCGGCGCACGCCTGGCAGCTCGCGGGCGCGTGCCCGCCGGCGCCTCCGTCCCGGGGCCGTGCCGCGACGCCCTGACGATAGCGCACCAGGCCATGCCGCGCCACTGGCGGTGCCGCCGTCTTTGCCCTCCGTCTCGCGCACTTGCGCCGTCCGGGCGGATGCCGTAATAAGGGGCAGCCGACCGGGGCGAGTCTCGGGGGAGGGCGCGGGCGAGGCATGCGCGGCTTCGTCGCGAACACGGACGACGAGTGGTACCGGTTCTTGTCCGCCCGGCCGGATCTCGACGAGGTCAATTTCTGGCAACCGGGCGGCGAGCGAGAGTTCAAGCGCCTCGCTCCCGGCCAGCCGGTGCTGTTCCGCCTGAAGCGCCCGCACGACGCGATCGCCGGCGCCGGCTTCTTCGCCCACTTCTCGCTCCTTCCCGTGAGCCTGGCCTGGGCCGCGTTCGAGTCGAAGAACGGCGCCGGGTCGCAGTCGGCGATGCGGAGCCGGGTGAGGCGATACCGGCGCCGCTTCGGGAAGCCGACCGGACCGGGAGGGACTGCCGGGTCGGGTGCATCCTCCTCGCGGAGCCGACCTTCTTCCCGCCGGGATCCTGGGTTCGAGACCGGCGGCTGGAGCCCGCAGAGCGTGCGCACGCTCTGCGACCGGCGATACGTGACGATCACCCGCGACTACCGTCTGGAGGTGAGCCGGCGCATCCGCGAAGAGTTCGAGAACGGGCGCGACTACTACGCGCTCCACGGGCGGGAGGTGCGGGTGCCCCCCGACGATGCCGAGCGCCCGGCGCCGATCCTCCTCGAGTGGCACGGCACGCACAGGTTCCGCGGATGACCGAGACTCGGGGCGACGCGCTCGACCGGCGGGTGCGCGTGGCCGCCTTCGAGTTCCTGGCCGAACAGACGCGGTTGCACGGCGAGACCCTCCCGTGGGCCCGGCTGCTGCAGGGATTCGAGTTCCAGGGCCGCCGTGTTCCGCTGGTGAGCCAGCCCGGGATCTTCAAGCCGGCCATCCTGCCCGAGGTGCCGCTGACGATCCGGACCGCGCCGGAGGAAGAGGGGCGGGTCCGACGGTATGCCGACGAGATCGACTCGGACGGTCGACTGCGGTACCGCTACCGGGGCACCGATCCACAGCATCCGGACAACGTGGGCCTACGGCGTGCCATGGCGCGGCGGCTGCCGCTCATCTACCTGTTCGGCGTGGTCCCGGGTCAGTACATGCCGGTCTGGCCCGTGTACGTGGTCGGCGACGAGCCTGCGAACCTCAGCTTCCTCGTCTTGGTGGACGAACGGAACCATGCGTTGCCGCTCGCCGGCGAGGACCCCCGGGTCGCCGAGGCGCGGCGTGCCTACGTGACGGTCCTCACGCGGCAGCGGCTGCACCAGCAAACCTTCCGGCAGCGGGTGCTGCGCGCGTACCAGGAGCGGTGCGCGATCTGCCGCTTGCGGCGCGTGGAGCTGCTCGAGGCGGCGCACATCCTGCCCGACGGCGATCCGCGAGGCGAGCCCGTCGTGCCCAACGGAGTGGCGCTCTGCACGCTCCACCACGCCGCGTTCGATCGGTACATCCTCGGGATCCGGCCGGACCTGGTCGTGGATGTGCGCCTCGACGTCCTGCGGGAGGCGGACGGGCCGATGCTGCGGCATGGCCTCCAGGGATTCCAGGGCATCAGGATCGCGGTCCCTCGGGACGAGCGTCTCCAGCCCAACCGGGAGTGGCTCGCCGAGCGGTACGAGCGGTTCGCGCGGGCGAGCTGATGCAAAGGCTCCCAGCGAACGGCCAGGATCCGCAGGTCAGTCACCCTCGGTCTCGCAGCACGACTGGCCAGTCCCCGGAGCCGCCATGAGAGGGGCAGCGAGTGCGCCGCGCGCGCATCGCGAGCGGGCACGCTGCTCGACCAGAACGGGTACCGCTGGCTCACGGGCCTGCCCGGCTACCCGGCGCTCGGCGCCATGCCGACGATCGCGAGCCCGACCTGGAACCGGATCGACCTGACGGCGGGGCTGCTGGTGGTCGGCGTCGTCGAGGAGCTCGTGTTCCGGGGGTACGCGCTGGCGGCGCTGCGGCGGGTCACGACGAGCCCGGCGGCCGTGGTGGCGCTCTCGTCGGGGGCCTTCGGCCTCATCCACTGGAGCGCCGGATGGCACGCGGTCGTGGTCACCTCGCTGATCGGCGCGGTGTTCATGCTGGCGTACCTCCGGGCCCGCGCGCTGCCCGCGATCATGCTGGCGCACGTCGCGGTCGACTTCATCGACCTGGGCGGTGTCGTCCCCAGGGCGATCTTCCGGCTCCCGTGAGGCTCGGCCGGTGACCGGCTCCTCGGGCACAGCGTCGTCTCCCGATGCGCCACCCGGCCGACCCGTCCAGTTCGCCGTCCCGATCCCGCAGTTCTCCTGGCCCGCGCTGGACCTCCGCGGCCTCCGGGGGTACCTGGAGCGCGCGGAGGAGCTGGGCTTCCACGGCGCGTGGGCGCAGGAGGAGAGCGTGGGCGAGCACGGGGCGCTCGAGCCGCTGGCGCTCCTGAGCCACGCGGCCGCGTGCACCGCCCGGCTCCGGCTGGGGGTGGCGGTGCTCCTGACCGCGCTCCGCAGCCCCGTCCCGCTCGCCCGGACCCTCGCGACGATCGATCACCTGAGCCAGGGTCGCCTGGAGGTCGGGGTCGGGCTCGGCGCGCGGAGCCCGTTCGACGCGGCCTTCGGGCTCCGGCGCGGGGAGCGGGTCGCGCGGTTCACCGAGGGGCTCGAGATCGTGCGCCGGCTCTGGACCGAGGAACGGGCGACCGTGCCCGGCCGGTTCTGGCGACTCGACGGCCTCCCGATGGCGCCGAAACCGCTCCAGCGGCCGCACCCGCCCATCTGGATCGGCGCCCATGATCCGCGCGCGCTGCGCCGCGCGGTCGAGCTGGGGGACGGCTTCTTCGGCGCCGGGGCGGCATCGACCGAGCAGTTCGAGGCGCAGGTCGCGGTCGTGCGGCGCCACCTCCGGGAGCTTGGCCGCGACCCGGCCGGCTTCCGGGTGGCCAAGCGCGTGTACGTGATGGTCGAGCCGGACCGGGCCTTGGGCCTCCGCCGGCTCCGGGAGTGGTTCGGGCGCTACTACCGCGACGAGGCGCTCGCCGACCGCGTGGCGCTGGTCGGCTCCGTGGACCACTGCGTGGCCGGGCTCCGCCGGGTCATCGCCGCCGGCGCCCGGCTCGTGCTGCTGAACTTCGTCTTCGACGAGCGGGCGAGCCTGGAGGTGGCCGCCCGGGAGCTGGTGCCGCGCTTGCGGGGCTGAGGGTCGAGCGCCAGCGGCGGCCCGGCCGGCGGGGGACGGGATCGACGAGCCCTTCGCGATGGTGAGGGCTGGCCGCTCGTCGCAGCGCGACCGAGGTGGCCAGGGTCACGCCCCGCGGCCGCGGAAGGCCGCCAGCGGGTCGGGGCCGACGCGGCAGGTGGTGCCCGGGGCACGCCCTGAACTCGGAGCGTCGCCGCCCCGGTGAGCAGGTCGAGCGCCGGGCTGCTGGTCTACCGGCGGCGCGAGGGCCGCTGGGAAGTGTTCCTCGTCCACCCGGGCGGGCCGTTCTGGGCGCGGAAGGACGCCGGCGCGTGGTCGATCCCGAAGGGAGAGCTCGCGCCGGGGGAGGACCCGCTCGCCGCGGCCCGGCGCGAGTTCACGGAGGAGACCGGCCTGACGGTCGCGGGGACGTTCGTGCCACTGGGCCCCGTTCGGCAGCCCGGGGGCAAGGTGGTCCAGGCCTTCGCCGTCGAGGGGGACTGCGATCCGGCCGCGATCCGGAGCAACGTGTTCCCGCTCGAGTGGCCGCCGCGCTCCGGCCGCGTCCGCCAGTGCCCCGAGGTCGACCGCGCCGCCTGGTTCGCGCTCGACGAGGCCGGGGAGCGGATCACGAAGGGGCAGCGCGCCCTGCTCGACCAGCTCCGTGCCCTCCTCGGGACGGCGTCGGACGAGGCGCGCTGAGGGTTGCCGCGGTCGCGCATGGGCGCTCCGGCGTTCCCCGGCGATCCCGTCGCTCTGGGCGCCGCTGGCACGGGCGCCCGCGGGATCCGCGCCGCCACGGCCGGCGCCGGCGCGAGGGGACGGGAGCGGCGTTGCGAAACCCGCCTCGGCTGCTGGCGGACCCGGAGTCGCCGGGGCGGACGGCGGCCGCCCGATCGCGCCATATTCCTCGCGCACGGCAGGCGCGGTGACGGCCCGGGCCGCGCGTCGGCCCCGGTCGAGCAGCGCAGGGAGGGGAGACAGACGCGTCCGCGGTCGAGCCATCGCGGGCCGGGCGGGAACCCGCCGGCGATCGAGAAACGGCGGCGCGAAGTTGATTCGTGTGCTACAGTCATGTTGCGTGCTCGGTGCCCGCCTCCGGGTGGCCGCCGATGCCGCAGGGTCTGTGCGCCAGGCTTCCCCTTCCTGACAGTCTGGCCTCGCCTCCGTCGGGTCATCCGCATCTGCGGGGCGTGTGCGATGTGCGGATGAGTGATGCCCCCGAGCGATCGGGGGCCCGAAGGAGGCGCCTCATGGCGTCCAAGCTGTACGTCGGCGGCCTGTCCTATTCCACCACCTCCGAGAGCCTGCGCCAGTACTTCGCCCAGTGCGGCACGGTGGAGTCGGCCGCGGTGATCACCGACCGCATGTCGGGGGACTCCCGCGGGTTCGGCTTCGTCGAGATGTCCACCGACGCGGAAGCGCAGGCGGCGATCGCGAAGCTGAACGAGCGCGAGTTCGAGGGTCGCAAGCTGACCGTGAACGTGGCCAAGGCGCCCGGGTCCGGCGGCGGCTCGCGGTCGGGCGGCTTCGGCGGGGCGCGCAAGACCGCGCGCTGGTAGGCCCGGCGAGCTGAACCCTGGAGCGACGCGGGAGCCCGGGCTCCCGCGTCGCTCACGCGCTCGTCCGTCCTGCGCCGACCCGCCCGGGTCGCCGGAGGGCGGTAGGGCCCACGGTTGTCCTGCGACCCCGCGCCCCCGTTCGTCCGAGCCGCCCCGACCCGCCCGGGTCGCCGCCGCGGCTCGGCCACCATTGGCCTCCCCGTCGCCGACATTCCCCGCCCCGCCGCCCGCGACCGAGCATTCGCGCGCGCTGGTGCGTGGAGCGGAGCGCGGCGCGGCGGTCGTGCGACGAGGCGCCCCGGCGCCCTCCGAACCGAGTCTCCGCGCGGCACGCCCCTCCTGTGCGCCGCTCGAGCTCTGGCGGTCGCGTCGTCGTCGCGGAGATCCGATTGCGGCGGTCCCGCGGCGGCGTGCCCGCCGCGCCCCCGGCCGCCGGCACCCGGCCGATTGACGCGGCGGCCGAGCGGGATGATCCGGCCGCTGCCGGCGGGCGCCCGATGACTGCCGCCTCGCGGCGGGGAAGGGAGGCGACCCGATGACGGAGCTCCTGGTGGCCCCGGCCCCGGCCGCGGCTCGGCCCGGGGTCGCGGCGCGCGTCAGCTTCGATCACGACACGGCGTTCCAGCGCGTCCTGCACCGCCGGGTCGACGCGTACTTCCGCGCCGCCGGCCGGACGCCGCGCGACTGCTGGCAGATGTACGTCAAGACGGCGCTGCTCCTCGCCGGGTTCGCCGCCTCGTACGGGCTCCTCGTGTTCGTGGCGGACGGCCGGGCGTCGGCGCTCGCGCTGGCGATCCTGCTCGGGCTGTTCGCCGCCGGCATCGGGCTCAACGTCCAGCACGACGGGGGGCACCAGGCCTACTCGCGCGCCCCCTGGGTCAACGCGCTCATGGCGATGGCGCTGGAGCTCCTGGGCGGGAGCTCGTACCTCTGGCGCTGGAAGCACGGCCTCTTCCACCACACGTACGTGAACATCACCGGGCACGACAACGACGTCGACCTCGGCATCCTGGCC